>Ga0208879_1001688_pt1 | contig 20445 bp, 19 predicted proteins | sample Knorr_S15_td_Bot_FD_185605 | JGI IMG/M metagenome (GOLD analysis project Ga0208879, IMG submission 185605) | Marine microbial communities from Southern Atlantic Ocean transect - Knorr_S15_td_Bottom_ad_5009_LV_A (SPAdes) (version 2) | ecosystem: Environmental > Aquatic > Marine > Oceanic | place... | reverse complement strand
AAGTGGAACCCGAGTCGTATAATTTGCAGATAAAGGCATGGACAAACCTTCATCGTCAATATAATATGAAGCATATGTACTTACCCTTGCTATAGGTGTACGCTGTTTAATATCTGCCCTAACCTCACCATTTACAGTAAGATACACTTCTGCTGTTTTTATCATTGGATTAGAATTCAGGGCAATCTCTAAACCATTCAAATCTAAAATATCTTTAGGCACCTTTGTAAGGTCTCCCCCTTTTTGTATTAACAATTTATCAACCGTTTCTTGTGTGATAAATAAATTATCTTTTACTATAAAATTAACGGCAACATTTAACACATTCCGTTCCGCATTTCGCAATGATGAAAATGCAAACAGAAAGGCTATTAATACCAACAAAACCACAGCTTTTATGTAATTCCAGTTAACTCGCAATGTCTAATTCTTGTTTTATATGTTTTACTTCTTCCCCAATATCTCCTGCTCCAAGTGTTAAAATAATTTGAGCTTTATTTTTTTTGATTTCTGAAACTATTTCAGATTTCGAAATTATTTTCTTGTTTGTATTATTTATTTTACTCAATAACCATTGTGACGTAACACCCTCAATCGGTAATTCTCTGGCAGGATAAATATCAAGCAGCAATATTGTATCAAATTGTGACAAACTTTGTGCAAACTCTTCTGCAAAATCTCGTGTTCTACTGTATAGATGAGGTTGAAAAATTACCAATGCTTTCCGATTTGGGTACAGTTCGCATAGTGTATGATATATTGCATTTATTTCTTCCGGATGGTGTGCATAATCGTCTATAAAAATTAATTTATCCGTTTTAATCTGATAGGTAAATCTGCGCTTTACACCTTTGTAAGATGCTAAAGCACTGGCAAGACTGTATGGAGAACAACCAAATTCTACAGCCATTGCCAGTGCAATTAGTGCATTCGACAAATTATGTCTGCCAGGTAGGTTAAATTTTATATTTTCAATAGTTTCATTAGGTGTTTTAACATCAAACAGGTAAGTTCCGTTTTCAATTTTAATATTTATTGCCACATAATCTGCATCTTCTTCTAAAGCGTAAGTAATTCCCTTTATAGGTAAGCCCTTTTTGACGAATAGCTTTCCGTTGGGTTTTATTTTTTTTGAAAAAGCAATAAACGATTCTTGTAAGGCTTCTGACGTTCCATAGACATCTAAATGGTCTGCATCCATTGAAGTTATACAGGCATAATCTGGCGATAAGGTTAAAAACGATCGGTCAAATTCATCTGCTTCAACTACTGAAACTTTATTTCCATTTTGAATGAGATTAGAATTGTAATTTTCGCTTATTCCACCCAGAAAAGCTGTCATTTCAATATCACATTCTTTTAACAAATGTCCTAAAATACTTGTTGTCGTAGTTTTGCCGTGTGTTCCAGCTATTGCCATACAAAACGTGTTTTCAGTAATTAAGCCCAATACTTGTGAACGTTTTAAAACTTTAAAATTATGTCGTACAAAATATGTTAACTCCACATTGGTTTTAGGAATTGCAGGTGTGTAAACTACCAATGTGTCTTTTGGATTTAAATAGCGCTTATTGATGTTTTTTAAATCATCTTCAAAATGTATATTAATACTTATTTTTTCAAGCGAGTTTGTAATTTCGGTTTGTACTTTATCATAACCTGAAACACATTTATTATCAGCAATAAAATAGCGTGCAAGAGCACTCATGCCAATACCTCCAATACCAATAAAATAAATGTTATCCCATCCTAAATCCTTCCCATCCCGATAGCTATCGGGAGGAAAGACTTTTGCTTTAGTCATTATTTTAGTTTCTTTTTTAATCATTCTTTAGAGTTTCTTCCCTTTAGGAAGATGGAAGATGGGTTAAAAGCTGTTCAATTTCATCGGCTATATCTTTGGTTGCATTTACTAACGCTAATTTTTTAATATTTTCTCTTAATTCTTGTTGTTTGTCTTGAGAATTCACTAATTGTGAAAACATGTTTTCAAAATCTATTTCTAAATCTTCTTCTTTAATCAATAGTGCTCCATTTTTCTCAACAATAGCATTCGCATTTTTCGTTTGGTGGTCTTCGGCAACATTTGGAGATGGAATAAAAATTACTGGTTTACCAACTATACATAATTCAGAAACAGAACCTGCTCCTGCTCTGGAAATAACTATATCAGCAGCTGCATAAGCCATATCCATTTTGTCTAAAAACGCGTGTACTTGTACATATTCAGAATCATTAAACTGCTTATAAGTGTTATAATACAACTTACCACATTGCCAAACAATTTGCACATTTTGCGTTTGAAAAAACTCCAATTTATCTTCTATTAACTGATTTATACGTCTGGCTCCTAAACTCCCTCCTAACACTAATAGGGCTATTTTGTTATGATTGAGCTTGAAAAAATCTTTAGCTTCAATTGATTTAATATCTATCCTTAATAAATCTTGTCGTACAGGATTTCCTGTTTTAATTATTTTATTCTCTGGAAAAAAACGTTCTAATCCATCATAAGCGACACAAATTTTATTTACTTTTTTTCCCAATATCTTATTTGTAATTCCTGGATAAGAATTCTGTTCTTGTATAAGGCTTGGTATTTTTTTAGAAACTGCCATTTGTAATAATGGTCCACTTGCAAATCCTCCAGTACCAATAGCTACATCTGGTTTAAATACATTTAAGATTTTTCTTGACTTTAACAAACTGCTTATTAGTTTAAACGGAAATGATACATTTTTAAAAGTTAGCTTACGCTGCATTCCGGAAATCCATAATCCTTCAATTTTGTATCCTGCTTGTGGTACTTTTTCCATTTCCATTTTATCATTGGCACCAACAAATAAAAATTCGGCATTTGGAAAACGAGATTTTAATTCGTTAGCAATCGAGATAGCAGGATATATATGCCCTCCTGTGCCTCCACCAGATAAAATGATTTTATATGTTTTAGATTTACGATTCACGATTTACGATTTCTCATTGTTTTGATTGATGCGACAATAATTGAAAGTAATTCGTTAGCTTCTTTATGTAATCTTTTCATTTCTGTATGCTCTTTATCGCTTACTTCTATAAGTAATTCTAAAAAATACATACTCTCGTCTGCTGCTTCTTCTACTATCTTTAATTTATTAATAAAATCAGCAGTAGATTTTGCTCTACAAGCTTCTCTGTAATTTGCTCCAACGGAACTTGAACATCTTATTAATTGATTACAAAAGGCATTATATTCTCTTGAAACAGGAAACTTTGTGCATAAGCGCCAACAATCTGATGCAAATCTTTTTGTTCTATTTTTAAATGCTTCCTTCATTTAATAAATCGTAATTCTAAAATCATACATCGTAATTTTAGATAGTTTCGCTTAAAATCTCTAACGGATTATCTAAAATTTTTTTTTGTTCTTTTATTTCTTGGCGTTTGGCACTTACACTTAAAATAATTCCTATTGCCAAACAGGTCATCCAAATAGATGTACCTCCACTACTAATTAATGGTAATGTTTGCCCAGTTACTGGAAATAATTCTACTGAAACAGCCATATTTATTAGTGCCTGAAAAACAATTGGCAAACCAACTCCTATTACTAATAATTTTCCGAAAAATGTATCTGCTTTATGAGACACAACAACTATTCTAAATAATAGTGACAAGTAGAGTATCATTAAAAACAAACCGCCAATAAGCCCGTATTCTTCAACAATAATTGCATAAATAAAATCGGATGATGATTGTGGTAAAAAGTTCTTCTGCTTACTTTTTCCTGGACCAAGCCCTGGGATTCCTCCTGATGCAATAGCAATTTTAGCTTTCTCAATCTGGTAATCGGCTTCGGAATCTTCACCATTTGTGAAGCTCTCTATTCTATTCATCCAAGTATCCACTCTGTTTGGCATTGCTTCCGGAAAAGCCCTAGCAACAAAAATAAAAATTGTAAATAATACAATTCCTGTTAATAATATTAAAGACAAATATTTTATTGGATAACCTCCCAGAAACGTTAATGCCATAACCATTACAAACATAATGGCTGCTGTTGAAAAATTAGCCGGAAGAATCAAAGCCAATATTAAAAATACAGGCAACCATAATGGTAAAATTGTTTCATTAAATGTTACCTGCTTATCTTTAATTTTAGATAAATATCTGGCTACATAAACCATCAATACTACTGAGGCTAATGTTGAAGGCTGAAATGTAAACCCAACAAAAGGAATACTCATCCAACGTTTAGCATTGGTTACGTTTTCTGATACGTCAGACTGAAACATTGTAATTAATAACAACACCAAAATAACAGGAATCATTATCATAGATAAGCCTCGAAAATAGCGATAAGGTACTTTATGAACGCCATACATTATTGTGAATCCCATAAAGAGATGTACAAAGTGTTTAATAAAATAATTAAAGGTATCTCCATCTCCACTTATATAAGCCAAATTACTTGCAGCGCTGTAAACAGGAAGAAAAGAGAATATTGCGAGTAATGCTGCAATAGCCCAAATTAATTTATCTCCTTTTATGTTATTAAATACTGCTTTCATAAGCCCCTCTGTCCTGCGGTCATCTCCCCAATTTGGGGAGAATTATATTAGTTATAATTTAATATTAATTTCTGTCTCTTCGAGACATCTTTCCCATAGGGAAAGAATTTAATTATTAATAATTTTCTCTATTTAGAAGCTTTTTGTAACTCCGTGACATCTCTCACAAGGAGAGAATCTTATTCTAGTTTATTGTTTATAGGTTTCTAACTGCTTCTTTAAATTGTCTTCCCCTGTCTTCATAATCTTCAAATAAATCGAAACTTGCACAAGCTGGTGATAACAATACATTGTCTCCTGCTTCGACTATTTTATAGGCTATTTTAATAGCTTCACTCATAAACTGGGTTTCAACTATAATGTCTACCATATTCCCAAATGTTTCTAACAACTTTTTGTTATCGACTCCAAGACAAATAATAGCCTTTACTTTTTCGTTCACGAAAGGAAATAAAGCCTTGTAGTTGTTTCCCTTGTCTTCGCCTCCAACTATCCAAACTGTTGGAGCATCCATACACTCTAAGGCGTAATAAGTAGCGTTGATATTTGTTGCTTTTGAGTCGTTGATATATTGCACTTTATTTATACAAAGCACCTGTTCTAAACGATGTTCTGCTCCTTGAAAATTTTCTAAACTTTCGCGAATTGTGTGCTTTCTTATTTTTAATAAATGTGCCACAGTTGAAGCTGCCATGGCGTTTTTAATGTTGTGTTTTCCCTCTAAAATTAAGTTTGCTGTTGGCATAATTATTTGGTTATTTGCTATTGTTATTTTTATATTATTTTTTTCTAAACTGGCTCCATTTTCTATTTTTTTTGTTAATGAAAATGGTAATAGTGTTGATTGAACTGGATTCGTTTTTAAGTGATTTACTATCACGTCATCGTCGGCATCATAGATTAAATAATCATCTTTAGTTTGATTCATTGCAATTCTAAATTTTGAAGCAATGTAATTTTCAAACTTATAATCGTATCTATCTAAATGGTCTGGTGTAATATTAGTAATTATGGCAATGTGTGGTTTAAAACTTTCAATTCCATCTAACTGAAAACTACTTAACTCTAACACGTAATGCTCAAAATTGTGCTGTACAACTTGTTTGGCAAAACTATCTCCAATGTTTCCTGCCATGCCAATATTTAAATTTGCGTTTTTTAATATCTGGTATAACATCATTGTAGTAGTAGTTTTTCCATTGGTTCCAGTAATTCCGATAAGATTTGCTTTAGTAAATTTTGATGCAAATTCAATTTCAGAAACAACCAAAATATTATTAGCAATCAGTTTTTGCACTAAAGCCACTTTATCAGGAATCCCAGGACTTTTCATTACTAGATCAGCATTTAAAATTTTATCTTCTGAATGCTGTTGCTCTTCCCATTCAATCTCATTATTTAAAAGAACGTCTTTATATTTTTGTTTAATCTTTCCTATGTCTGAAACAAATACTTCATATCCTTTTTCTTTTCCTAAAAGCGCTGTACCAATCCCACTTTCTCCTGCTCCTAATATGACTAATAGATTCACGATTTTGATTTCTCATTGTTTTGATTGATGCGACACTAATTGAAAACAATTTGTTAGCTTCTTTCAATTCTTAACTTTTAACTTTTAACTTTTAACTCATAACTCATAACTCATAACTCATAACTCATAACTCATAACTCGTTTATCTAATTTTCAATGTTACAATCGTAAGTATTGCAAGTAAGATTCCGATAATCCAAAATCGTGTTGCTATTTTACTTTCATGATGTCCCAATTTTTGAAAGTGATGATGTAATGGCGACATTTTAAAAATGCGCCGTCCTACGCCATACTTCTTTCTGGTATATTTAAACCAGCTTACTTGCATAACGACAGATAAATTTTCTGCCAGAAAAATACCACATAACAATGGGATTAACCATTCTTTACGAACTGCAATTGCAATTACTGCTATAACTCCACCAATAGTTAAACTGCCAGTATCTCCCATAAATACTTGTGCTGGATACGTATTGTACCATAAAAACCCAATGAGAGCTCCTACAAAAGCTGCTATATAAATGGTAATTTCTTCCACTCTTGGGATGTACATAATGTTGAGGTAATTTGAAAAAATGGTATTACCAGAAACCCAGGTGAAAACCCCTAATGTGAGTACAATAATTGCAGAAGTGCCTGCTGTAAGACCATCTATTCCATCTGTGAGATTTGCTCCATTGGATACTGCTGTGATTATAAAAATGACAACCAAAATAAATATTACCCAAGCATATTTTTCCAGGTTTGGGTTAATCCAAGTAATTAAATCGGCATAATCAAATTCATTTCCTTTTACAAATGGAATTGTCGTTTTTGTTGATTTTTCTTCGGCTTTAAATTGTTTTACTTGTGATGTACCATATACTACTAGTTCTTGTTTTTCTGTTTGAGTTAATTGCTGTTTGATTGTTACATCATCATGAAAAAATAATGTGGCTCCTACAATAATTCCGAGACCAACTTGCCCAAGAATTTTGAATTGTCCTTTTAAGCCTTTTTTGTCTTGTTTAAATTTCTTTATATAATCGTCTATAAACCCAATTGTTCCCATCCAAACCGTTGTTACAATAAGAAGGATGATATAGATGTTATCTAATTTCGCTACCAATAACACTGGAATTAAAGTCGATAGAATTATAATAATTCCTCCCATTGTTGGTGTACCAACTTTTTCCTGTTGCCCTTCGAGTTCTAAATCCCGAATGGTTTCTACAACTTGTTTTTTGCGTAAATAGTTTATTATTCGTTTACCGAAAACAGTAGATATAAGCAAGGACAGAATTATTGCAACCGCTGCTCTAAAGGTTATATAACCAAACAATGATGCTCCTGGAAATTGGAATTCTTTTTCTAAATATTCAAATAAATAATACAGCATATTATTTCTGTAATTGTTTTAAAAATTCTTCTACTATTTTATAATCGTTAAAATCGGTTCTTACACCATTTACCTCTTGATATGTTTCGTGACCTTTTCCTGCAATTAGAATTATATCGTTAGCATTGGCGAGTTGACAAGCTGTTTTTATTGCTTGTTTTCTATCGACAATCGACATTGTTTTTTTGAAATTTTGCGGTTCTACTCCAGCTTCCATATCTTCTATAATTACTTCTGGAACTTCTGATCTCGGATTATCGCTTGTAAAAATTACTTTGGTGCTTAAAACGGAAGCTATATGTGCCATTTTTGGTCGTTTGGCTTTGTCACGATCTCCACCACACCCAACAACAGTTATTAAATCCTCATTTTTTGTACGAATACTATTTATGGTTTCTAACACATTTTTTAAAGCATCCGGAGTGTGTGCATAATCAACTATTGCCGTAATATTTTCTTCTGAAATAAGATATTCAAAACGACCGCTTACACTTTCCAAATCGCTAATCAAACGAAGTATTTCAACACTTTCTAATCCTAATAAATCTGCAGTTCCATAAATAGCGAGTAGATTATATGCATTAAATTTGCCGATTAATTTAGTCCAAACTTCATTGTCATTAATTTTAAGAAGAAGTCCGTTGAGCTGATTTTCTAAAATTTGAGCTCTGTAATTAGCATAACTTTTTAAAGCATAGGTATATTTTTTAGATGCCGTATTTTGCATCATAACCAACCCATTATTATCATCAATATTTACTAATGAAAAAGCAGATTTTGGTAGCTTATCGAAAAATGATTTTTTAACATCACGATAAGCAGCAAAGGTTTCATGATAATCTAAATGATCGTGAGATAAGTTGGTAAATACGCCACCTTCAAAATGCAAACCTTCAGTTCTGTTTTGATGAATGCCATGAGAGCTCACTTCCATAAAGCAAAACTCAACGCCTTCAGTATTCATTTCTTTTAAATACTTGTTTATAGTTAAAGGATCTGGAGTTGTATGCGTTGCCTTATATTTCTTATCATTTACAAAAATATTTACTGTCGAAAGCAAACCAACCTTATAACCTGCCTTTTTAAACAACTGATATAATAATGAAACAATTGTTGTTTTACCATTTGTTCCTGTAACACCAACAAGTTTTAAGTTTTCAGAAGGGACATCATAATAATTTGATGCCATAACTGCCAATGCTTTGCTTGAGTTATCAACTTCAACATAAGTGACATTTTCAATACAATTATCTGGAATTTTTTCGCAAACAATTGCAATAGCACCTTGCTGGATTGCAGTGTCTATATAATTATGACCATTAGAAATTGTGCCTTTAATAGCTACAAACACATCGTTATTACTAACATTACGAGAATCAAAATGTATCTCGTTTATAGCAATACTTGTACTTCCAACAACAGCGTTGAGAGTAACTTTATACAATATGTTTTTTAATTCTGTCAAGACAATTCTAATACTACTATTTGATTTTTCCTTATTTTAATTCCTTTAGCAATCGATTGCTTTATCACTTTTCCACTTCCTATAAGTTTTACTTTCATTCCCATATTTTCAAGTAGTGTAATAGCATCCATAGCTGGCATACCTTCAACATTTGGCATTATTGTTTTATATTTCTGTGCTATTTTATAATAGGCTTCATAGCTTTGTTCTACAATGGCAGACTTTTCATCTAAATTTTCAACAGTATCAATAACCGGAGTATCTGTATAAATCTTTTGAGCAATTTTCTTAAATACAGGAGCGGCAACAGTGCTACCATAATATCCTTTTTTATAGTCGGGCTTATGAATAACTACGATACACGAATATTTAGGATTGTCTGCCGGAAAATAACCAACAAACGATGAAATATATCGTTTAGATTCTATCCAATATTCTGTTTGACAGGTTCCTGTTTTTCCTGCCATTGAAAAATTTGGTGAATAAATATTATGCGCAGTACCATGCTTTTTTTCGATAACATTTTTCATCATTTGTTGTACCTTCTTTGCTGTTTCTAATGAGCATACTGATGGATTAATCACCTCTTTTTCAAAATGCACAATAACTTTGCTAAATTCTTTTACATCTCTTAAAAATCGTGGTTTTACCATTTCTCCATCATTAGCAATAGCATTGTAAAACGTTAAAATTTGTAAAGGAGTTAATGATACACCATAACCAAAAGCCATCCAAGGAAGGTCTAAACCGTCCCATTCTTTTTTGTCGCTTGGATGTGGAATGAATGGAACTCCTTCGCCTATAATTGGCAAATCGAGTTTATTATTCAATCCCATTTTGTAGAGCCTATCCACAAACTTTGTTGGATTATTTTTATAACTATTATTAATTAGTTTAACCAATCCAGTATTTGAAGACACCTCAAAAGCTCGAGCTGCCGAAATTTTACCATACCCTCCATTTTTTGAATCCCGTACTTTGCGACCATAAAATGAAAGCACACCTTTTCCTGTATCTATCACATCGCTTGTGTCGATCACCTTATCTTCAAGTGCGGCGACCATTGCCATAAGTTTAAATGTAGATCCTGGTTCGTGAGATTCGCCTACTGCATAATTCAACCGTTCGTAATAGGTTCCTTTAGAAGTTCTACCAAGATTTGAAATTGCTTTAATTTCGCCTGTTTTGGTTTCCATAACAACAACACATCCATGGTCTGCACTAAAATATTCAAGCTGTTCCAATAATGCGTGATGGGCTATATCTTGAATATTCACGTCGATGGTTGTATAGACATCATATCCATCTTGAGGTTCTACTTGATTAAAATCTTGTATAGGTTTCCATTGTCCTTTCCCTATTTTTTGTTTTAAACGGATTCCATTTACTCCTCTTAAATATTTTACACCAAATGCTCCATCTATTCCCGGTCGCGTTACATTACCATCTTCATCAATTCTTTCGTAACCAATAGTGCGCTGTGCAATTCCTCCCATTGGATACTCTCTTTTTGTAGTTTGCTCAACAATTAATCCTCCACTAAAAACTCCTAGTTTTAATAGTGGAAAATTTCTAAACTTCAAATAATCTGAATAGCCAAGGTTTCTAGCGAGTAAATAATATCTATTTTTATTAGCTCTTGCTTTTCTTATGTTTTGTTGATAATAGGCTGAAGATTTTCCATGAAACTTTGATAAAGCTTCACATAAGGGTTTTAAATATTTTTCGAAATTTTTATTTGATGGTGTTATGGCATCAATCCTAATATCATATTTTGGAACTGATGTTGCTAACAAACTACCATCTGCAGAATACACATTGCCTCTATTTGCAGGAATGACAATATTTTTTATAGTTCTCTTTTCGGCTAACTCCTTATATTGATTGCCTTGAACAAATTGTATATCAATCAATTTATAAACTACCAAAAGTGAGAAGATAAACATACATCCTGCTACAAAATACAATCGGTTTAATATGTTCTTCTCGTTTATTGCCAAGTGCTAACTTTAATTTTGTGATTTTACTTTTATCTTTTTTGGTGGTATCTCTGATGGAGATAATCCTTTGTCTGCTAATTTTTTTATGACTGAAGATTCCATTTTCAATTTCATTAATTTCGAGCGTCCCTCTACAAAAGCTGAACGCAACTCTTTAACGTCTTCGTTTAATTTTGCAATCTTGTACACTTTTCTATCTGCACTATGCGAGCTTGCAATCATGATAACAGCGAGAAATGACAAAAAAAGTATCAACCTCCAGTTTTTAAACGAATCGTCGCTTATTAAAATTTTTCCTCTTAAAATACTGTTTATACTTTTTTTCATGCTTCTCTGTCTCTTCGAGACGTTTTTCCAAAGGGAAAAACTAATTTTTGATTTTTATATTTATATTTTTTCTGCTATTCTTAATTTTGCGCTTCTTGCCCTGTTATTTATTTTTATTTCTTCTTGTGTTGGGATAATTAATTTTTCTATTTTTTTTAACGGAACAGTAAAATTTCCAAACATATCTTTTTCAGGCTCACCTTCAAACATTCCATTTCTTATAAAACGTTTTACCAATCTATCTTCTAACGAGTGATAGGATATAAAACTTATTCTACCTCCTGTTTTTAACAAATCTGGCGTTTGTAATAAAAACTCTTTTAACACTTCAATTTCTTGATTAACTTCTATTCTAATCGCTTGGTAGATTTGAGCCAAAATTTTGTTTTCTTTATAAGCAGGAAGATGCTTTTTTAACACGTTCTTTAACTGCTTTGTTGTTATTATATCGTCTTCCTCTCTATTTAAAACTATCGTTTTTGCCAATGCTGGTGCATTTCTCAATTCGCCATATTGCCAAAACACTTGCCTTAATTGTTGCTCATCATACTCGTTAATAACTGTATATGCTGATAGTATTTCTTGTTGATTCATCCTCATATCTAGATCTGCCTCAAAGCGTATTGAAAAACCACGTTTTGGAACATCAAACTGATGTGAAGACACTCCAAAATCGGCAAGAATACCATCAACTGCTTTTACACCATAAAATCTTAAAAATCGTTTTACGTATCTAAAATTTTCATTTATTAATGTAAATCTGCTATCATCAATTGTATTTAAAAGAGCGTCTTGATCTTGATCGAAGGCTATTAACTTTCCGTTTTTTCCTAATCTATTTAGGATTTCTTTACTGTGTCCTCCACCTCCAAAAGTTACATCTACATAAACTCCATCTTCAATAATATTTAAACCGTCAACAGTTTCTTTTAACAATACCGGATTATGATATTCCATCGCCTTCATCGTCTTGTCCCATTACCTCTTCGGCTAAATCTGCAAAATCTATTGCTGCACTATCTATTGATTTTTCATAATTGTTTTTATCCCAAATCTCAATTATATTTATTGCTGAAGACACTACAATCTCTTTTGAGATGCGTGCAAAAGCAATTAAATCTTTTGGTATAAGTAAACGTCCCGAAGCATCCATCTCGATAAATTTAACTCCAGCTGTAAACCGACGAATAAAATCGTTATTCTTCTTTTTAAAGCGATTTAGTTTATTTACTTTTTGCATCAAAGCTTCCCATTCACTCATTGGGTATAACTCTAAACACGACTGAAAAACGGCTCGTTTTAAAACAAAACCTCCTTGAACTACATGAGACAACTGCTTTTTTAAAGCTGATGGCAACATAAGTCTGCCTTTAGCATCAACTTTACATTCGTATGTTCCTATAAGTGAATTCAAAGTTTAGTTGGTTTAATTGTATAGGTATCAAATCTAATAAAAATTTTACCACTTTTTACCACTTTTTACCACATTGTTAATAATTTTCTATTAAAAGCATAATAATTCGTTTAAAAACAGGAATCCAAATTCTTTAAAGACTAAATATCAAATGGTTGAGCATTGAAATTATTAATTAACAATATTGAAGTATCAATGGAATTCTCAAAAGTTCCATTAAATAAAAATTATGTAGATTTGTTTTTATTGAAACGACAATGAATACATGGCATACACTTTAAAAAAAGAAAGCAATTATAGTTATATTGAAGTTGGAGAAGGCACTCCAATTATAATCCTCCATGGTTTAATGGGAGGCTTAAGTAACTTTGATGGTGTTACGGACTTTTTTAGTAATAATGGGTTTAAAGTTATTATTCCAAAGTTGCCATTATATACCAAATCTCTTTTAAAGACCAATGTAAAGAGTTTCGCTAAGTATTTATTTGATTTTATAATTTATAAAGATTTTGATAATGTTATTTTATTAGGCAATTCCTTAGGTGGACATATTGCATTATATCATACAAAAATTTATCCTGAAAAAGTTAAAGCATTGATTATTACAGGAAGCTCTGGATTATATGAAAGTGCAATGGGAAGTGGTTATACTAAAAGACGCGATTATGAAGTTATTAAGAAAAAAGCCCAAGATGTGTTTTACGATCCGAAAGTTGCTACAAAAGAAATTGTAGATGAAGTTTATGAAATTGTAAATGACCGAAATAAACTTATTAAAACGCTTGCTATTGCCAAAAGTGCGATTCGTCATAATATGTCTAAAGACCTTCCAAATATGAAAACCCCAACCTGCATTATTTGGGGGAAAAACGATGTTGTAACTCCTCCAGAAGTCGCTGAGGTCTTTCAAGAACTTTTACCAGATTCCGATTTGTTTTGGATAGATAAATGTGGACATGCTGCAATGATGGAACGCCCGAAAGAATTCAACCAAATACTTTTTAAATGGTTAAGCGATAGGAAATTTTAAGTTAATACCTGTTTTTTAAATCTTAAATTTTAATAATTTAATTATACTGATTCTCGCTATTGTGGAAAATAAATATGAAAATCAAGTCTGCCGAATTTGTTATAAGTAATCAAGACGTTAATAAATGTCCCAGTAATAACTTACCGGAATACGCTTTTATTGGCAGAAGTAATGTTGGAAAATCTTCTTTAATAAACATGCTTACAGATCGTAAAAGTCTGGCTAAAACTTCTGGACGACCAGGAAAAACGCAACTTATCAATCATTTTATTATTAATAATAATTGGTATTTAGTCGATTTACCTGGCTATGGCTATGCAAGAGTATCTAAGTCTTCAAAAAAAATATTTCAAAAATTTATAACTTCATATTTTAAACAACGAAAACAACTTGTATCTGCATTTGTACTCATTGATATTCGACATAAACCTCAACCCTTAGATTTAAAATTTATGGAATGGTTAAGTGAGCATATCATTCCGTTTTCAATAGTGTTTACTAAAGCAGATAAATTGAAGCCTAAAGCTGTAGAAAATCACATTCAGGATTATAAAGCCGTTCTTTTAGAAACCTGGGAAGAAATGCCAAATTTTTTTATAACATCTTCTTCAAAAATTATCGGCAAAGACGAGTTATTAAACTATATTGAAAACACTAACATGGAAGTAAAAGACCTATTTTAATTTAACACTTTTACCAAAAGCTTTCCTGCTACACTTATTGTTCGAACTTAATTTTTAATCTTTATTATTTTAATTAATCATTAAATAATAGTATTTCTTTATTTTAGCACTAACTTATTTACTTATGACATACCTCCATAATATTGGGCTTTATTTTTTGATGGTAAAAGATATGTTTCGCAAACCCACAAAATGGTCGGTAATGAAACATTTAATTTTAAAAGATATCGACGATTTAATTATCGATTCTCTCGGTATTGTTGCCTTTATTTCATTTTTTGTTGGTGGCGTAATTACTATACAAACAGCATTAAACATAACCAATCCATTAATTCCTAAATATTTGGTTGGGTTTGCCACCCGGCAATCCATTATTTTAGAGTTTGCTCCAACATTTATCTCCATTATCATGGCTGGAAAAGTAGGATCTTTTATTACTTCCAGTATTGGCACTATGAGAGTTACCGAACAAATAGATGCATTGGAAGTTATGGGAATTAACTCATTAAATTATTTAGTTTTCCCTAAAGTTATTGCATTAATGTTGTATCCATTTGCTATTTCTATTGCTATATTTTTAGGCATTCTTGGCGGAATGGCAGCTTGTGTATATGGTGGTTTTAGCACACTAGAAGATTTCATTATAGGAATACAATTGGATTTTATTCCGTTTCATATTGTATATTCTTTTATCAAGACTTTTGTTTTTGCTTTTGTCTTGGCTACCATTCCTTCTTTTTATGGATATTATATGAAAGGTGGTGCATTAGAGGTTGGTAAAGCAAGCACTACTTCATTTGTGTGGACGAGTATAATGATAATCCTGTTAAACTATATATTGACTCAAATGTTATTAACTTCATGATAGTTGTTAAAGATCTATATAAATCATTTAACGATACGCTTATAATAAAAGGTATAAGTACCACGTTCGATAAAGGAAAAACCAATCTTATTATTGGTGCAAGCGGTTCAGGAAAAACCGTTTTTTTAAAATGCTTATTAGGTTTATTTGCTTATGAAAAAGGTAGCATTTCTTACGATGGAAAAATTTATTCTAACCTAACCAAAAATCAAAAAAGCGATTTAAGAGCCGAAATAGGAATGGTATTTCAAGGTAGCGCTTTGTTTGATTCTATGACGATTGCCGAAAATGTAATGTTTCCACTACGTATGTTTACCAATATGAATAAGAGCGAAATGGAAGATAGAGCAGACGTGGTTCTAAAACGAGTTAATCTTGCCGATGCGCATTATAAGATGCCAAGTGAAGCATCTGGAGGTATGCGAAAACGTGTTGCCATTGCAAGAGCAATTGTAAACAATCCAAAATATTTATTTTGTGATGAACCCAATTCTGGACTCGATCCAAAAACTGCTATTATAATCGATAACCTTATCCAGGAAATAACAGACGAATACAATATTACTACTGTAATTAACTCTCACGACATGAATTCGGTTATGGAAATTGGTGAGAAAATTATTTTTTTAATAGATGGTGTTAAAGCCTGGGAAGGCTCTAAAGAAATCATTTTCAAAACCGATAACGAAGTGGTTACCAATTTTGTGTATTCTTCTAATTTAATGAAAAAAGTACGGCAAATGTATATTGAAGAAAGGCACTGATTATTATTCTTTTATTAGAAAATTCGTTTAATATTAAGCTAATCAGAGTTTAAATTCTTATTAGCAACTGTTAAACGAAGTTCGACGTTTTTTTTGACAAAGTCAAATCGCAAATAATTAAAAATACCTATATGTACTTTTCTCCAAACTTGTTCTTAACTTTTTGCAGCACTTTTTTAATGTCTTGTTCTTTTGCTTTAGGATAGATCAATAAAACGTCATCATTATCTACAATAATATAATCCTGTAAGCCATCAATAACTACAATCTTATCGGCTTTGGTTCTTATCATATTTCCTGAAGCATCTTCGGTTAAAACTCTCGCATTTACTACCGCATTTTCATTATCATCTTTATCTAATTTATCGTAGAGGCTTCCCCAAGTTCCGAGGTCATTCCAATCGAATTCGGCTGGAAGCACAAATACGTTTGTAGATGTTTCCATAATAGCATAATCTACAGAGATGTTTTCGGCTTTTCCATAATTATCGTGAACAAAGTCCTTTTCTAAATCGGTATTATACACTTCAATTCCGCTTTGAAATAATTCAAATAATTCGGACTGATTATTTCGAAATGCTTTCACAACACTATTAACACTCCAAATAAAAATACCAGCATTCCAAAGAAAATTCCCCTGTTCAATAAACTCTTTTGCTGTTTCATAATCTGGCTTTTCTCTAAACTGATTTACTGGTTTAATGTCATCATTTGTTGACTTGTCGTATTCTATATAACCATAACCAGTATTTGGAAATGTTGGTGTAATACCAAGTGTCATTAAGGCATCATTTTGAGAGCAAAAATCGAAAGCTTGTTGCACATTTTTAGTAAATGCCGTTTCATCTTCAATCCAATGATCGCTTGGTGCAACAATCATAACAGCATTTGGATTTTCTTTCTGAATTTTTAAAGATGCATATAAAATACAAGGTGCAGTATTACGCATTGCTGGTTCTAAAACCACCTGGCGTTTGGTCACTTCTGGCAATTGCTGAAATACCAAATCATTATAACGTTCATTCGTTAAAATGAAAATATTTTCACTAGGAATTAATCGACTTAAACGACTAAATGTTTTTTGCAAGAGCGTTTTTCCAGTCCCTAACATATCGTGAAACTGTTTCGGAAAATCTTGCGTACTTACTGGCCAAAATCTTGAACCAACTCCTCCAGCCATTAATATGGCATAATAATTTTTATTCATTGACAGATTTTTGTCATTCCTGCTCCCGATAGCTATGGGAGGCAGGAATCTGTTTTTATTTAGTTATATATTTTTTGCCACGAATGCACTAATTGTTTTTGAAATGATTAAATATTGTTAATTCGTATGACTATCATATTTTCGTTTCATTTTATGAGATTCCTACTTTCGTGGAAACCTCATTACTCGAGTAATTGCACTTCTGCATTTGGATTGAAAAGATACAATTTTCCTGTATTAATCTCAACGCACTCAAAACGCTTTACACGTTTGCTGCCTTTAGTAAACACTTTTCCGTTATAAAGCTTAAATGTACTCCCAAAAGGCACTTCAAAAATATACGTTTTATTATTAGGTACATCAAATTGTTTTAATGCCAAAGCTAATTTTGAATCTGTGTCACTACTTGCTTTCGGGTTTTTAAAGTGATTTGCTATAAGTGGTAATAATTCTATCGGGAAAATTTCTGGATTTATAAAGGGCAACATAAGGTGCTGAAAGCTATGCTTCCATTCAATTCCGTGAGGTTTTATAAATCTGCCATATTGTTTATAGACTTCAAAATGTGCAATCTCATGTATTAATGTAATTAAAAACCGATAAGAATTTAAGTTAGAATTTATTGTTATTTGATGCTTCCCATTTGACAGTCTTTTATAATCTCCATGACGTGTTTTACGTTCCTTTTTAATTTTAACGGTTAAATTATCATGCTTTAAAAGTTGTAAAACTTCTTGCAAAGCTTTTTGAGGAATATATTGTTGAAGTGTGTTTTGCATTACTACAAAAATAATGGTTTATAATACTTAAACAGAAAAAAACCGTTAATTTAGTTTTAATTTCATATTGTAATCAATTGAATCGAAACAATGAGAGTTATGAATAAAGTAAAATGGGTGCTTCCAATAATAGTCATTTCTCAATTTTGTTGTACTTCACTATGGTTTGCTGGTAATGGCGTTATGAATGATTTGGTAAACGCATTTCAACTTGATGCAACTGCTTTAGGTTATTTAACTTCTTCGGTACAATTAGGATTTATTGCAGGAACACTAATTTTTGCCCTTCTAACAATAGCAGACCGTTATTCACCATCAAAAGTATTCTTTGTTTGTGCTATAATTGGTAGTCTCTTTAATCTTGGAGTAATTATTGAGAACAATACAGTTTTTAGTCTATTATCATTTAGATTTTTAACCGGCTTTTTTCTTGCTGGAATTTATCCTTTGGGAATGAAAATTGCTGCCGATTATTATCAAAAAGGATTAGGTAAATCTTTAGGATTTCTTGTTGGAGCGCTTGTTATAGGAACTGCATTTCCACATTTATTAAAAGGACTCACTATTGGATTTCCTTGGCGTGTAGTTATAATTTTTACGTCTTGCTTGGCCTGTGTAGGAGGTCTTTTAATGTTGCTTTTTGTACCTAATGGTCCTTACAGAAAGTCCAATCAGAAATTTGATTTTAGTGCATGGCTAAAAGTTTTTAAGATTCAGAAATTTCGTTCAGCAGCATTTGGGTATTTTGGACATATGTGGGAACTTTATGCTTTTTGGGCTTTTGTTCCTGTAATTTTAAAAAATTATTCAGTAACACATCCAAATGTAACATTTAATATTCCTATACTATCTTTTATCATTATTGGAGTTGGAGGCATAGCTTGTGTTATTGGAGGTTATCTATCCCAGTTATTTGGAGCTAAAAAAATAGCAACTACGGCACTATTATTATCTTGCATTTGTTGTTTAATTTCACCTTTTCTATTAAGTACAAACTATAGTCCTGCACTTATAATTTTTCTAATTTTCTGGGGAATGGTAGTAATAGCAGATTCTCCTTTATTTTCTACATTAGTTGCTCAAAATGCATTACCTGAATCAAAAGGTACTGCCTTAACTATTGTAAACTGTATAGGGTTTTCAATAACTATCTTAAGCATTCAATTGATTAATATTCTTAATGTCTCATGGAATCCAAAATATGTTTATATTATTCTTGCAATAGGACCTATTTTAGGGTTAATTGCTTTATATGAAAAAAAGAATTAAATCATGAAGATTACCAAACCAACTTTATTACTAGACGAATATAATTGCAAAAAAAATATTCAAAATATGTTCTCTAGAGCACAACTTCATCAAGTTGATTTAAGACCTCATTTTAAAACACATCAATCCTTAGAAATCGGACAATGGTTTAAGGAAGTTGGCGTGAATAAAATAACAGTGTCATCGCTTGAAATGGCTATCTATTTTGCCGAAGAATGGAGTGACATTACCGTAGCATTTCCTGTTAATATATTAGAGATTGATACCATTAATGCGCTTGCTGAAAAAATTCAGCTTAACCTTTTAGTTGAATCTATAGAAGTAGCACAATTTTTAGCTGAACACTTAAAATTCAAAATTGACTTTTTTATTAAAATAGATGTCGGCACTAACCGTACAGGAATAATGCCTTCTAAAATTGATACTATTGAATCGATATTAGAAGTATCACATGATAGTGATACACTAATATTTTTAGGATTTTTAGGACATGCTGGACATACTTACAAAAGCAGAAGCAAAACTGAAGTATTAAAAATACATCAAAAGAGTAAAAATGTACTTGTAGATTTAAAAGCTATTTTTAAAGCACAATATCCTGATTTAATACTGTCTTATGGAGACACCCCTAGTTGTAGTTTGGCTGATGATTTTTCAGGAATTGATGAAATACGCCCAGGGAATTTTGTGTTTTACGACGTTATGCAATATCTAATAGGAGCTTGTAAAATTGAAGATATTACCGTTGCAATGGCTTGTCCTATTGTTGCTATTCATAAAAACAGAAATGAGATTGTGGTTTATGGAGGAGGTATTCATTTTTCAAAAGAAAGCATAACAGACAAGAATGATGTCACAATTTATGGTAAAGTTGTTAAACAGGAAGAAAATGGATGGAGTGATTTAGTTCCTGAAACTTATATTAAAAGTTTGTCTCAAGAACATGGAGTTGTAAAAGTTCTAGATTCTGAAATTAATAATTATTCTATTGGAGATGTTTTGATTATTCTGCCTATACATTCCTGTATGACAGCAAATTTGATGAAACATTATTTGACTACCGCCGACAGAAAAATAGCAATGTTTAACAGTACTGTTTTTTAATTTTTATAAAATACTAAGGTGTAGAATTAGAAACCTGCAGCATTTTACCATTGTAATATTTATTTCCTGTTAAAGCGAA
>Ga0208879_1001686_pt1 | contig 20460 bp, 14 predicted proteins | sample Knorr_S15_td_Bot_FD_185605 | JGI IMG/M metagenome (GOLD analysis project Ga0208879, IMG submission 185605) | Marine microbial communities from Southern Atlantic Ocean transect - Knorr_S15_td_Bottom_ad_5009_LV_A (SPAdes) (version 2) | ecosystem: Environmental > Aquatic > Marine > Oceanic | place... | reverse complement strand
GATCCCATTATGAAACAAATCAAGGTTGAAGCCAAAAAAGGAAAACCGGTTCTCGGTATTTGCAATGGGGCGCAAATTTTAGTAGAAAGCGGACTCGTCCCGGGGTTGGAAAATCACCGCGTTGGGATTGCGCTCACCGATAACAAACGAGTTAAATCCGGTCATGTGCTTGGCGTTGGTTATTATAATACCTGGGCAAATTTGCAAATGTCTGCGCCTTCTGACCGCTGTGCATTTACGCGCCATTTGAAATCTGGTGACTTTATCAATATTCCCTTGGCTCACGGTGAAGGTCGATTTATTATCCCCAATGAATTGCTGGAAAAAATGATTTCTAACAATCAAACAGTTTTTCGTTATTGTGATGATGAAGGAAATATTGTTGACGAGTTCCCTACCAATCCCAACGGATCCGTGCACAATTTAGCGGCAGCGTGTAATGCTCAAGGGAATGTTATGGCCATGATGCCCCACCCCGAGCGGACGGAAAATGGGGATGCTATTTTTTCCTCCATAAAAGATTTTATCGAAAACGGAAACCCTGTTACCAACCACACATTATCTTTTAACCATCCCCATTATGAAGTTAAAAATTATAAATCCAGCGTTTATTCAACCGAATGGATTATTGATATGATAATTACGGATAATGAAGCGTCATCTGTTCATAATGCGCTGGATCATTTAGGTTTTGATGTATCAATTTCTCGGCAAACCCATTGGGAAATATCTACGAACGGCGAGCCAGAATCCATCCTACAAAAAATTGATAAAACGGGCGAACTCTATAATTCTAATAAAGAATTCATCGGCAAAATCGTATCAGAGGAAAACACCGCCTCTCTATTAGTTCAACAAAAAGAAGATATAATCGGACGGGCGAAACTCGAAGCCCTGACAGAGCGATTTGAAATTGTCGGAATAACTAAATTAAAACGGGGTATTTTATGGACAATAACCGTTAGTAGCGGTAATTTTGAAACTGTTTTTAAACAAATTTTGTACTCACACATATTATTCAATCCACTTTCTCATGAATGCTATCGAATCAACTAAACATTATAAAATCCGAATCAAGGCAGAACTGAATAACACCTTAACCGAAACGGCTTTTCCCGGCGGATCCAAGCGCACGGGGAAGGTCAGAGACCAGTATGATTTTGGCGATAAAGTGGCTCTTATTACCACAGATCGCCAAAGCGCTTTCGATCGCGTACTTGCTTCCATTCCATTTAAGGGTCAGGTGTTAAATCTCACCAGCGCGTGGTGGTTTGAGCAAACGAAACATATTGTTCCTAATCATATAATTTCCATACCCGATCCCAATGTAACACTCGCGAAAAAGTGTGATGTTTTCCCCATTGAATTTGTGGTTCGCGGACACATTACAGGCAGCACGAGCACATCCCTTTGGACGGTTTATAATAACGGCGACAGAGAATATTGCGGAAATGATTTACCTGAAGGGTTGATTAAAAATCAGAAGTTGGATGCCAATATGCTTACACCTACCACCAAAGAAGAGCATCACGATCGTCCCATCGCTCCAGATGAAATTGTCAGCGAAGGCTGGATGAAACAAGAAGACTGGGATTATTGCAGTAAAAAGGCGTTGGCGCTTTTTACCTTCGGACAAAAGAAAGCTGCGGAAAACGGCATGATTTTGGTGGACACTAAATATGAAATGGGCAGGGATGTGGGTGGAAATATTATGCTTATTGATGAAATCCACACGCCTGATTCCAGCCGATATTGGATAGCCAAAACGTACGATGAACGCATGGCAGCCGGACAAGAACCACAAAACATTGATAAAGAATTTTTACGACTGTGGTTTATAGATAATTGCGATCCCTACAACGATGAAACATTGCCGAAAGCACCGGAAGAATTAGTCACCGAACTGTCGAGTCGCTACATCTATTTATACGAAACCATTACGGGCGGTGTGTTTCCATTCCCTGATTCTGGGAAGGCTATGAATGACCGAATTAATGAAAACTTAAAAGGAGTTCTGTAAACCACGAAGACACAAAAGCGCCGAGATTATCACTGTGCGCTCTTTGGTCCTGTGGTTATTAATTATGAAGACAATTGTAATAATGGGTTCTACATCTGACGAACCCCACGCAAAAAAAATAACGGACAAATTAGATGAATACGGCATTGCCTGGGAACAGCATGCAGCATCGGCCCACAAACAACCCTTGAAGGTTTTAAATATTTTGACGGCTAATGAAAATAAGAAGGATATTGTTTATATCACCATCGCCGGCCGTTCCAATGCTTTATCCGGGTTTGTAGCTGCTAACTGTGAATTCCCAACTATTGGCTGTCCGCCCTTTTCTGATAAAACAGATATGTTGGTGAATATTCATTCCACCTTACAAATGCCAAGCAATACACCCGTGCTTACTATTTTAGATCCGGAGAATTGTGCGTTGGCCATAAAAAGAATCTTTGGGGTTTAGAATCAGGGCCACAGAGTGCACAAAGAAAGAAATATTAAAAAGTCTAAAACACACAGGGTGTTTTGTGTTCTCTGTTTGTTGGTCTGTGTAAATATTTTTTCTCAAACTAATATTGATTCACTTAAAATAACTCAATTGACAACAGATGATTACGAAACGTTATCAAATGTTGATATAAACGGCCACAAAGCAAAGGTTACAAAGAACTATATTTTAATCGAAGATGGAAATATTTGGAATTTAAAAGACAAGATAAAATATCTGTTTACACCAACAGATGTAAAACGGACAAATGAAATTGAATTCTTAAATATTGATGTCTATTCTGAAACAGCGGTTGTGGTCTATAGGCTAAAATCTATATTTGATGATAACGGCAAAAACACTGAAAGCAATTGGTCCGAGTCTGTTGTATGCAAAAAAAATGATAAATGGAAACTCTCATTAACCCACTCAGCGCCAATTAAGGAAAAATGTTGATTCACCAAATTTCACCACTTGACGGTCGTTATGCGAACAGCATAGCGGAACTTTCAAAATATTTTACCGAATCTACGCTCATGCGCTACCGCTTGAAAGTGGAGATTGAATATCTCATAGCAATGGGCAAGGAAAAAGGAATCAAAGAACTTTTGCCATTTAGCAAAAATGAACAATCCCACTTACGTAAAATCTATGAAAACTTTAATTCGGCCGGAGGGGAAAAGGTAAAAGAAATTGAAGCCACTACAAACCATGATGTAAAAGCGATTGAGTATTACATTCAAGGAAAGGTGGAAAAGGCACTTCATCCCTGGATTCACTTTGCGCTCACGTCTGAAGATGTTAATAATTTGTCCTATTCACTCATGTGGCAAGACGGACTAAAACAGGTTTATCTACCAATGCTACTTTCTTTAAATAAAGAATTAAAAAAATTAGCCCGAAAACATAAAAACAGATCTATGCTTACCCTGACCCATGGTCAACCCGCAACACCCACAACATTTGGAAAAGAATTAGCTGTGTTTTATTCGCGACTTGATAGACAAATTTCTCAAATTAAAGTTCACAAGTTATTAGGAAAATTTGGCGGCGCAACCGGAACCTGGTCTGCCCAGATAGTGGCTTATCCAAAAGTGAATTGGTTAAACTTCTCTAAACGATTCATTAATAAACTGGGGCTCAAGCCCAACTTAATTACGACACAAATTGAACCCCACGATTCACTAGCAGAAAGTCTCCATCAGGTGGTTCGGGTAAATTCAATTTTAACGGATTTGTGTCGAGATATGTGGTCTTATATTAGTCGCGCCATTCTGGGACAAAAGAAAGTGGTCGGGGAAGTTGGCTCATCAGCAATGCCCCATAAAATTAATCCAATCCACTTTGAAAATGCGGAAGGGAACATGGGGATCGCCAATGCTTTGCTGAATCATCTTGCCGTAAAATTACCTGTTTCCCGAATGCAACGGGATCTCACCGACTCCACAACTCTGCGAAACCAAGGCGTGGCCCTGGGACATTCTTTCTTGGCATTAAAAAATATATTAAAAGGCTTAAGCCGAATCACTATCAATAAAATGAATATGTCTGCAGAACTAAACAATCATTGGGAAGTGTTGGCGGAAGCAGTCCAAACCATCTTACGGAAATCGGGGAAAACAGATGCTTACGAGCAATTGAAAGAGTTAACTCACGGGGAGACCATTAATGCAGAGTCTATGGATGAATTTGTCTCTGGATTAAAGATTTCTGATGAAAATAAGCGTGCGCTTTTGAGTCTAACGCCCGAAAACTATAGTGGTCTTTCTTCAAAATTGGTGGATCTAATCTAATGTGTGGTATCGCCGGTATTTACTCTCATAAACCTGTAGCAACAGAACTTTACGACAGTATCATTCATCTGCAACATCGTGGGCAAGATGCTGCCGGGATTATGACCTACGATGATCGCATGCATAAAGAAAAAGGGATGGGCCTTGCGAAAGAAGTGTTCAATGATACCAACATGGAATTGCTTACAGGAAATATTGGAATTTCTCATAATCGATATCCCACCCACGGCGGTTTTAGTCATGGCGAAATACAGCCGTTTTGGACGTCTGTTCCTTACGGTATCGCTTTGGCACATAATGGAAACCTTACCAACTACCAAAGCCTTGCGGAAGAAATTACCCAAAAAAATAGCCGCTATTTAAACACCACGTCCGATTCAGAAGTGTTGCTTCATTTTTTCGCGGATTTGCTGCACACCAATAACCCACCTGAAGATAGTGAAGAATTTTTTTATCTATTGTGTAATGCGGTTACCAAAATTTTTAAACGGGTGAATGGCGCATATTCTGTGGTGAGCCTTGTGATCGGAAAAGGGCTTGTTGTTTTTCGCGATCCACAGGGAATTCGTCCCCTTGTAAAAGGTGAGAGATCCAATGGAAACGGTGGAAAAGATTATATTTTTGCGTCGGAAAACACCATGTTTTATTCTATGGGATTTGAACCAAAAGGAACTGTGCTTCCAGGTGAACTTATTTATGTGGATGAAGATGGCAGGGTCTTTAGCAAGCGTCTGGCGAAAAAAAAATTCAACCCCTGCATTTTTGAATATGTTTACTTTTCTCGGCCGGATGCCACCTTGAACGACGTAAGTGTATATCGCTCGCGATTGCGAATGGGGCAAAATCTGGCGGATGCCTGGAAGAAAAAATATCCTGACATCATTCCAGATATTGTGATTCCCGCACCCAGCACAGCCAACACGTCTGCTCTTTCTTTTGCTCATGAGTTGGGTGTGCGATATTCGGAAGGATTATATAAAAACACTTTTATTGGACGAACATTTATTATGACAGGGCAAGCGGAGCGGAAGAAATCGGTAAAATATAAACTGGTGCCCCAAGAAACAGAAATCCGTGATAAAAAAGTGATGATTATGGATGACAGTATTGTCCGTGGAAATACGAGTCGAGAAATTGTCCGGATGCTTAAAGACTTTGGTGCAAAAGAGGTTTATTTTGCGGTAGCGTGTCCACCTGTAAAATTTCCCTGTTTTTATGGTGTTGATATGCCCACAAAAAGTGAGCTCATCGCAGGAAATATAACGGAAGATGAAATCCAGGATCACCTGAAAGTTGATGCGCTCCTTTATCAGAAAATTGACGATTTAGTTGAAGCCGTTACACGGAAAGGGGACCACCACATTGATACACCCTGCATGGCATGTTTGGATGGAAACTATGTGGCTAATGATATTGATGAAGCTAAAATTGTAGAAATGGGAACAATACGGACGAATGACCGGAATTGTGGTTAGGCTGATGAATGAAGATAAAAAGAATGTTCCAATTTGCTTGGGTCTTGCTATGGGGAGCGGAATGGGTATTTCATCTGGTACTGCCTTCGGCAATATGGAGATTGCAAGGGGTGTGGTTTTTGGACCCGCATTAGGAATGATATTTATCATTATTTATATCCATGTAAAATTAAATAATCGCATTGACTTGAGGTGTACATAAAAAGCTTTTTATCTTTTGTTTCCTTTGTGTTTTAGTGGCATATAATTAAATGAATAATAAAATTTTAGTTATTGGTTCCGGTGCCAGGGAACATGCCATTGTCCGCGCTTTGTATCGATCCCCAAAAGAAAAAGAGATTTATTGTCTGGCTTCCAATATGAACCCCGGGATTGCTGAGCTCTGTGATAAAATCTTAATCGGAAATTTCAACGACCCTAGTTTTGTGGTGAGCCATACAAAGAAAGTAGGTGCAACGCTGGCAATCATCGGACCAGAAAACCCCCTGGCAAACGGCGTAGCCGATGCGCTTTGGGACGCTGGCATTAAAGTGGTTGGCCCAAAAAAAGATTTAGCTCAACTGGAAACATCCAAATCGTTTGCTCGGGATTTGCTGAAAGAATACAACATTCCCGGCGGACCCAAATATCAAACATTCAATTCCATGGAAGGTGTGGCAGATTTCTTAAAAAGATTGGGAAACAATTATGTGGTAAAGTATAATGGTCTTGCCGGCGGTAAGGGCGTAAAAGTGTCTGGCGATCATTTGCATTCACGCTCTGAAGCGTTAGCTTATTGTCAAGAATTAGTAAATAATAACGGTAAATTTGTTATTGAAGAAAAATTCATCGGAGAAGAATTTTCACTCATGAGTTTTTGTGATGGTAATGTGTTGAAACATATGCCCATCGTGCAAGATCACAAACGCGCTTACGATGAAGATGTGGGTCCAAATACCGGCGGTATGGGAGCCTATTCTGACGCCAATCATTCGCTTCCATTTTTAACGGATTATGATATTTCTCAAGCACAGGAAATCAACAATAAAACCGTCCAAGCGGTAAAGGATAAATTCGGCGAAGGCTACAAAGGAATCCTTTACGGTGGGTTTATGTCCACAGCAAACGGCGTAAAGCTCATTGAATACAATGCCCGGCTTGGCGATCCGGAAGCCATAAATGTTTTATCTTTACTCGAATCAGATTTTATTGAAATTTGTACCAGTATCACTGATGGCACATTAGATAAAGTTGATGTTCGATTTTCAACCAAAGCCACCGTTTGTAAATATGCTGTGCCGGAAGGCTATCCGGACAATCCTATAAAAGGCGAACCAATTGATGTATCTAAAATCAAAAACCACTATAGGTTATTTTATGCATCTGTTGATTTTAAAGAAACAATCCTAGTAGAGGCGGGGAGTCGAACAATCGCCGTTGTGGGAATTGCAGATACGATTTCTGAAGCGGAAACAATTGCAGAAAAAGAGGTTTTATCTATTTCTGGTCCGTTGTTTCACAGAACGGATATTGGGACTAACGCGGCGATTCAAAAACGAATTGAGCATATGAAAAAATTAAAACGCGAAAGTATTTAGGTGTTAAGGTGTTAGCTGTCACTGGTTATTTTTTAACGTTAATACTTGAACACCCGAACACATGAATACCAATACGATACGATTAGGCGTCCTTGGCTCCACCAACGGAACCGATCTTCAGTCCATATTAGATGCTATTGCTCTCGGAGAGTTGAATGCTGATGTTTCTGTGGTTCTTTCGAATCGGAAGAAGGCCTACATATTGGAGCGGGCGAAAAATCATTCCGTACCGGCATTTTTTATCTCCCACAAAGGCAAAACTCGTGAAAAATTTGACTCTGAAATGACCACTGTTTTAAAGAGTCATAATGTTGGTTTGGTTTTTCTTGTCGGGTTCATGCGAATTTTGTCCGCAGGGTTTTGTAGAGAATGGCGCGACAAACTTCTGAATGTGCACCCGTCTTTACTTCCAAAATATGCCGGTGGGATGGATACGAATGTTCATAAAGAAGTATTAAAAAATGGTGAAACAGAAACGGGGTGTACCATCCATTTTGTTACAAATGAGGTCGATGGTGGTCCGATATTAATTCAGAAAAAATGTAATATAGATTCCCATGACACCGTGGATACGTTAAAAACAAAAGTTCAACAACTAGAAGGAGAAGCTTTTATTGAAGCGATTAAAAAGTTTGAACGTATTTAAGAGTTAAAGTGTTCATGCAAAGCCTCTTCTCTTTTTCTCTTTAACACATAAACACTAAAACACTTTTAAAAACACTATGATTAACAATCCGACTTTAAATCAAAACCCGATCAAAATAAAACGAGCGCTTATTTCTGTATTTGACAAAACAAATGTTGTTGAACTGGCACAAGCCTTATCCAATCTTGGGGTGGAAATTCTGTCTACTGGTGGAACAGCAAAAACATTACGAGATAATGACGTTCCAATTGCAGATGTGAGTGATTATACCCAATACCCGGAGATTATGGACGGTCGTGTAAAGACAATTAATCCGTTGATAGGAGGTGGTATTCTCGGGCTTCGGGATAAACACAGCGATGACGCTGAAGCCAATAATATTCAATGGATCGACCTTGTGGTTTGCAATCTTTATCCTTTTTCAGAAACCATTTTAAAAGAAGATTGTGATTTAGCTTTGGCGCTGGAAAATGTGGATATTGGCGGTACAACCATGATTCGCTCGGCGGCCAAAAACATCGGGTGGGTTTGCGCCTTGGTAGATCCCGCAGATTATTCACGCATCACAAATGCGCTTGATACATCTGTTGAGCTGTCTTTCAATATGCGAAAAAAGCTGTCCGCCAAAGCCTTTGGTCACACGGCCCAATACGAAACCATTATACATAATTATTTGAAGGAAGAAACCTTATCTGACGATTTTTCACTCACATTTGAAAAGCACTCTGCAATGCGGTATGGAGAAAACCCGCACCAGTTCGCCGCAGCTTACAAGATACCCGGAAATACTGAACCCAACATTCTGAATGCCAAATTCCACCAAGGAAAACAGCTCTCCTATAATAATATTATGGATGCTGATGGCGCGTTGGCCTGTGTACGAGAATTTGATGAAACGGCTTGCGTGGTTGTGAAGCATGCCAGCCCTTGCGGTGTTGCTGTGGGTAACAACTTACTTGATGTGTACATGAGAGCTTTCAATGCCGATTCACTTTCTGCTTTTGGTGGCATTGTTGCATTCAATCGCACGTGCACAAAAGACGTTGCGGAAGAAATCAGAAGGGGATTTGTGGAAATCGTTCTGGCTCCTAGTTTTGATTCGGAAGCATTGGAAATATTCAAAAAGAAAAAAAACCTGCGTATTTTAGAAATTGGACAATTCGGAAAACGCCAGGCGAAGTTAGAATATCGTTATATTGATGGGGGCCTCCTGGTTCAAGATACAGATATAAACACATTAACACTCGAAGACTTAAACACAGTTACACAAAAAAAGCCAACAGAACAAGAATTAGAAACAGCCTTGTTTTCATGGAAAGTATTGCGTCATGCAAAATCCAATGGAATCCTAATTGCAAAAAACAACACAACAGTTGGTTTAGGTGGTGGGCAGGTAAGTCGGGTAGATGCGGTTCATATGGCGCTTCGAAAAGGCGGTAAAGATGTGAAAGGCGGCGTCTTGGCTTCTGATGCCTTTTTCCCTTTCCGTGACAGCATTGATGCGATAAAAGATTCGGGGATTACAACTGTTATACAGCCCGGCGGATCAATTCGAGATCAAGAAATTATCGCTGCTTGCAATGAATATGACATTGCTATGACCTTTACCGGAGTTCGCTGCTTCAGACATTAGTTTTCTGAATAATAATTTGTGATGATTCCATCTACATTTAATTTTTTCAGCCAGCGCTTACCGGGGAGACTGTTCACGGTCCACACACTAACCCACTGACCAAGGTCATGGGACCTGTTTACAAGTTCCTGGGTTACAATTCCAGCCTCAGGGTGGAGACAGTCAGGATGAAAGAAATGAATCGCCCAAAGGTGTTGTGTTGTTTTAAATAAATATCCCGTAACAATGTTGGGAGCTAATAACTTTATTAACCAAAGAACAATAGGATTAAAACTGGATATAATTACTGTTTGAGTAATCCTTCTGGCCTTTATCAGCCTGACCACCCCCAAGGCAGTGCCAACACTCCAGGGGCTGGTGGTTTTTATTTCAATGTTCACCAAAATACCCTGAGGGATTTCTTTCAATAAATCATACAGCGTGAGAATTTCTTTTGTCTGCTTTGGATGAGAATAAATACCCGCTTTTGCCTGCTTTACTTCCTGATAATTAATCTCATCAATAAATCCCTGTCCGTCCGTTTCTCTTTCCAGATCAATATTATGTGAACATATAACGGTTTTATCCCGCGTGCTGCACACATCCACTTCAATCGCCTTGAAACCGTTGGCAATTGCAGTGCTAAATGACTCTAATGTGTTTTCTGGAATATCCGTAAGCGTTCCCCTATGTGCTATTATAATTGGTGTAGAATCAAAAATTTCCTTTGTATTTATAGGTTTCCAAAAGAAAATGTATCTAATACCTATGGCTATAATAATTACCGCAACAAGGACTCCCATGATTATTTTTTCGGGACCAAGATCAGCCGCCTGTAATTATCGCTGGTTCTAATAAACCCTTCATCAAAGTGGGTGATCCGGTATTTTCCGTTGTGATAAAGTTCAGCCTGATCACGGTAGTGCGGACTATTATAAAGACCTGATTGTCCTGTGGGTAAAACCATGCGCGTACGGTTTAATGTGCTGAAATCCACAATTCTCCGCATAGAGGCACCTGCTGTTTGTTTGAATGGTTTGTTAAATGAATACCCTCCCGCATTCGGTGTCTTGTCCGAACCCCCGGAAGGGTATGGACCTACATTAAACCTGAACAGCCAGTCTAACAGTTTTATGTTCCCTAAAACATGGGGATGAGTCAGGGTGTGTTCATAACCCCACTTCCAACTGGCTATGTTTGTACCAACCTGTGTTTCCAACCTGTTGACAGCTTCTTTCAATGACTTTAATAAAATTTCGTCTCTGGATTCAACAATATTGACCGTTCTAATATCATCAAACCAGGACGAATTACCACTTTTCAAAATATCCCGCAAGTTTCTCGTGTGTAAATATTTCATCCCTATGAATGCTTCTAAATAATGTGGGCCAAGCACGGACATCTCATCCCCATAAATATTTCTAATGAGTCTATTTAATGCCGACTGAAATAACAACGCAGCTGCAGACTGTATTGACTCTTCTCCATTCCATTTTTTTAATAACCCATACACTTTCCGCAAGCTCTCTTTCTCTTTTCCAGTTTCAGTTGCTAAAAAATAGGGAATAATTTCCCGGGCAAATGGAGACGTAACATCCAACTGGATTGACTGCATATCATTTACGGTTGCGCTGGCAACGGATTTAACTCTCTCTAAAATCCGCTCCGCCCGGCTTGGATCAGCCCATAACCCTGAGATATAATACGGAAAAGTTTCATCAATAATTTTATTGTTTGCTGTAACAATGTAACCATGGTCAGGATTCAATATATATGGCATTTCCTCAAAGGGTACTTTTCCGTGCCAGTCATATGCCGGGTCATCTCCTGGTCTTGGAATGAGACTTTCTCCCTTTTTCCGGAGCGGTATATATACCGCAGGACGCCAGCCTATATTCCCAGCTACATCAGCATAAATCATATTTTGTCCTGGAACGCCAAACAGGCGTGCCGCTTCCGTAAAATCCTCCCAATTTTTCATTAGATTTAATGTGAAAAAACCATCAATCTCCTTTGTATTCCAATGCCCTGTCCAGGCCATTGACATCGCCGTATTCTCTCCCCTTAAGAGTGGATGAATATCGCTTATTATGGGCCCGTGATGTGTTAACCGAACAACTATAGTTGTGTCCGTTCCGTCTTTTAATAATATGGTTTCCTTTATTAATTCCATATCCAACCAACTGTCTCCGCTTTTGTATTGATTGGGATTATTTGGATTGATTGTTTCAAGAAAAAAATCAACATCATCAACCATGCTGTTTGTAAACCCCCAGGCACAGGTTTCGTTTTGTCCAATAATAGGGACAGGAATTCCTGCCATACACACGCCGCTTACATTAAACCTTCCTCCCTTCAGGTGCATTTCATACCACCTTGCCGGCTGAGTAAAATCCAAATGAGGGTCATTTGCTAAAAATGGCAACCCGGTTTCAGTCATTTTTCCGGAGAGGACCCAGCTGTTTGAACCTATGTTTGGGGATCTGAAACCAAGAAGGTTTCGAAGAAAAAATTCCTTCTCCAAAATTTGATTATACACAAGTTTAATCTTTTTGTTTTTCAACTGTTCAGATATAATTGGCTGTGAATCACCATATTCTGGATAGATTTCAGCAAGTTTATTCACCCCAAAATATTGCAACACAGCCCCGTAAACAATTTCTGCTTTCCATGAAGACTGAAGCTCGTGCGCCATCATCCTGGCATATCCAACAACATTGGAAGGTTCCCAGTGCCGCGGCTTTATACCCAATATTCTGAATTCTAACGGTAAGTTGTCCCCGCTCTCATCTATCCAAACATTGATCCCTTTACAAAATGAGCTCAGTATTTTTTTGGTTTCCACATCCATTGCTTCTGTTATTTTTTTTGATACGTCACGTATCCTCCATGTCCGTAAATAAATATCTGTAGCAAGATATTCATCTCCCAACATAGACGCCAGTTCCCCGCGGACAGCATATGAAACCATGGACATTTGAAACAGTCTTTCCCGTGCTGCGATATAGCCTGCAGTAAAAAACAAATCGTCTTCGTTCTCTGCAAATACATGAGGAACGCCGAATTGATCGGTAAAAACCTCTACTGTGTCCTCTATTCCTGCCACAGTAATGCTGCCTTCATATACCGGCAACTCTTGGTAGATAAGCACCCTTGTTATTATATACCCTAAAAAAACGCAACAGGCAAAAATGATCATTATTGTAATTGAGCGCTTACCCATGATCCTCCGTCAGGTCAGTCTATTTTTAATTTAAAAAAGACAGTGTATGTTTTTGGATAGAAATGATGGGAATTGCTCATAAGTATCAAAAAGAATATAAAAAACAATGTTTTTTATAAAAAGTACCAGACAAGCATGAAAAAACTAGCGTTGTTCAACTTTATATTGAAATTGAAAAACACCTTCCTTTGCTACTACAGGAACCATTTTAATAAAAGAAATTAAAATCTTTTTTTCAAGGTTCACAAACAAGCTAATGCCTTTTGCAAAAATGAGGGGATGTATCGTTAAATAAAGGTGTGTCAAATAGGAAGAAAATTTTGTGTATGTGCGCCCACCTCCAATAACAAAACATCGCCTTGCGTGGATCCTTTTCAAAATATCTTCTGGAGTATCTTTCCTGTTAACAACAACCATTTCCCGGTTTGGCAAACTACTCACCAGTGTTCTATAGGTGTTTGAACCCATAATAACCGGACAATTACGGGTCTGTTTTTTAAATAGAGCGAGATCTTTAGACCATAGTATCTGCTCGTTACTATGTCTTGCTATATAGCCATTGGCGGTAACAGCAGCAATACCAATAATTTCTCGTTTTTTGGAGACGGATCTTTTCTGTCTATTGTTTTTCGTCAAAAGCTGTTGATATTTTGTATACTATAAAATTACGGTGAATCTTTGTCTCTGAATCAGCCCTAATTCTTTTTGAAACCAACTGTAAAACGTTTTTAAGATTTTCCAAGGCCCCTGCCTGTGATAAATAATCATAGGAAGATTCCTTTTGTAATCCTGCTATTTTAATCAGTCTGTTTACATACTCAACCTGCAGATTTTGCCGGTAGGTGTTAACCTGTGTTTTTGAATCCTCCTGAAATACTGAGGCTGTCAAATCTTGCAACATTTCGTTTAGCCTGTATTCGTTTCCATACAGTTGTGAATCACTAAGCCTTTTTAACACATTTACATGAAGCAAATGATCTAAAACTGATTTTTGAATACCCAGTACTATTTCATGGATTTTTGGATCTTCAGTTTGTCCAAAAAAATCAAAACCACGTCTCTGCTGCTGAAGATGATTAGCGAGCACTTCCGGCATTTTAAGCGCGCCTGGAGAAAACAAGAGATTCTCTAAAACAGACATTGCATATTTTTGCGTTTCATAAGAAACTGGTTCATAAGGCATGTCTGTGCTTTTCTGACCAACAAAAGAACGGTCTACATAAACACCCCCAACAAACCGGGAAACAGCAGTTAATGAATTTCTATATTCTCTAATTAAAATATAATAAGCATTTCTCAGTCCATGAAAAGATTCTCCGGCAATAGTATATTGCTCCTTCAGGCCCTCCATAAGAATATTAATCAATTCAATTCTTTTCTCTGAGTATTCAATCGGGTTGCTTGATAGATCGCCGATCATTGCTCTTGGGTCTATTCCCTTCCCCGGAGATCTCATGTCGTCAGCATCATTACCAAACAGAAGTTCCCTCTCGACAGAACGAGAAAGAATATCATTAATTCTAATTTTTTCCTGATCTACATTGTTTACGGTTGGCGAATATCCAAATTCAACAGCCCAATCATCATAAGTGCCTGGAACTGTTGAGTAATATTGTCCTTGTTTTTCTCTCTCTAATGATAGATTTACAGGTGTATAATCCATAACAGAACCCGTAAGACCAACTTTCTTTGTAAGCTCTTTGTTGTGAATATCAATATTGTCATGAAGATAGCTGGATTTAAAATTGTGGTTAAGTCCTATTGTGTGTCCAACTTCATGAAGCACCAAACGGACCAAGGATTGCCTTATCAATTCTTTTGCTAACAGCTCTTTATTTGACACAAAATTTATAGCGGTCGTTCCAAATAAATTCCCCTGATGAATAAATTCGCCTGCATTACAATTATTTTCATCAAACTCAGCCGGTTCTTGTTTAAACAAATAATCATATTTAACGCGGTTGGTGAAATAAACATATTCCATCATAATATCCGCACCCAAAATCTCACCGGTTCTAGGATTAACAAAGCTTGGACCATAACCACCAAAAGGCGGACTGGGCGAAGATGTCCATCTAATGACATTGTAGCGAATATCTCCTGCGTCCCACTCAGCATCGTCCGGCTGTGTTTTTACCTGAACCGCATTCTCAAATCCTGCCTTTTCAAATGCTTTGTTCCAAGCCAACACGCCTTCCTCTACTGCAGGTCTAAATTCATCTGGTGTGGTATTTTCAATCCAGAAAACGACAGGTACAACTGGTTCTGATAACTTCTCCTGTGGTTTCTTTTTCTTAAGGTTCCAGCGGTGAATCAGGTCTCGATAGGGGGCTACGCTTGTGGATGTCATGTCTGTTACTCTGGTTGTAAAATAACCGACACGAGGGTCGTCTAAGCGTGGCATATAATCATTATCAGGGACTTTTAAAAAGCTGTGTCTGAGTGTAATATTAACAGAGCGCGGATCTGTAATGCCGCTTCTTCCTCTGTTTTGTGGTGTGGGATTATCATAAGTATATTGTACAATAACATCAGAATTCATAGGATAGTTTTTAACTGCTATATATTTGCTCTTTTCTTTATTTAAATTCCCAAGATTAAACCGCTTATTCTCTTCTTTACCTAAGGGGGGGGGTAGTTTAATTTGTTGAAGGCTTTCGTTTAAAAAGATTCCATCTGCTTCTACCAAAAATTTATTTTTTAGCGAATCCATTGCAACTATTTTTTGGGACGCCATAATTGAAGCACTTATATTCGCGCTCTTCGCACGGCTTATCGCATTATCTGGGTCAAAATAAAAGGACACGTTTTCATTGACTAGCTCTATTCTATTAAAATACTTCTGTATGGAAAAAATTCTACTTTGCCTATAAGATCCACGATTAAACCGCACGTCCACGATGCCATCTACTGACTGGACAAAATAAATAAATTCTTCACCTTCCTGACTTTTTTTTATCAGCATAAACAAGTTGCCGTCTGTTGTGTCCTGATAAAATGTAAACAACCCGTCAAATTTTGTCATCCCCTTTACTTTTTGGTCCAAAGACTCAATCGTTTTTTTTGTGGAGTCTTCTTTAACAACTTTTGTACTATCCAAGCTCTGGCCTGAATTGTTCTCTATGGCTGATATTTTTCCAAAAAAAACAAAAAGCAATAACAACGTCAGTCGACTAACTCTCATGATATCTCTCCTGCTAATATTTATGTTATAAATATATATCTGTTACTGTTCCTGTTACCACCTCAGAAGCATTTCCAATAGTTTCGCTCATAGTTGGGTGGGGATGAACTGTTAGACCGATATCTTCTGCGTCTGCGCCCATTTCAATGGCCAGAACTCCCTCTGAAATCAGGTCCCCTGCACCAGTACCTACAATGCCAATACCAATAATTTTGTCCGTGTCGGAATCAAATATGATTTTTGTTATTCCATCGGTAGCTCCTATAACAGTTGCACGACCATTTGCAGTCCAGGGGAAGTTTCCCTTTTTGTAAGAAACACCCTGCTCCTTTGCTTCTGTCTCTGTTATTCCTGCCCAAGCAATCTCCGGATCAGTATATATTACAGAGGGTATTGCTTTTTTATCAAACGAGGCTGATAAACCACATAGACTCTCTGCCGCTACTTTCCCCTCGTGGGTCGCTTTATGTGCCAATAGCGGTTTGCCCGCTATATCACCAATGGCATAGATATTGTGGACAGATGTCCTCTGATGTTCATCAACAGTTATAAATCCGCCTCCATCTACTTTAATGTCTGTTTTCTCGAGACATAATATATCAGAATTTGGCTTGCGGCCTACCGATACTAAAACCTTTTGAACATTTTTTTCTATTTTCTCTCCGTTCGAACTCATGAACACTCTTAATTCTCCACTTTCACCTGGAATAACCCTGGACACCTTTGTAGAAACAAAGATGGATTCAAATTGTTTTTCTAATCTCTTCTGAAGAGGTTTCACCAAATCCATATCTATTCCTGACAATAGTTGGGGCATAAATTCTACCACCGTGATCTTAGAGCCTAGGGCTGCGTAGACCTGGCCCAATTCCAGCCCTATAACCCCACCACCAACCACCATCAGACTTTCCGGTATATCTTTCAGTTCCAAGGCAGCCCGGGATGTCATTACAGAAGGGTGTCCTGTGGGAATTCCAGGTACCATTACTGACACCGATCCTCCAGCAACAATACAATGATCAAAGCTGACAGAGATGTGTTTATTCTCTAACTTAACCAACAATTCATCGTTAGAATTAAATTTTGCCTGGCCTCTTTGAATCTTCACATTGCGGGCTTTTGCCATCTGGGCAATGCCGCCATTCAACTGTAAAACAATCTTTTCCTTATAAGACCGTACTGCATCAATATCAAGGACAGGCGCCCCAAAGGTCACTCCTCTTGTGGAAAGACCCTTTGCTTCTTCTATAACCTTTGAAATATGCAACAAAGCCTTAGAGGGAATACAGCCCCGGTTAAGACATACACCCCCAAGTTCCTTATCACTATCGACCAGCAACACCTTTTTGCCCAGGTCTGCGGCACGAAACGCTGCGGCATACCCTCCGGGACCAGCCCCTATAACAACAACCTCAGCGTGTTCTTTTATTGACATTTAAAGTAAACCACATATTTTATTCTTTAAAAAATGACACTTCAGATAAAAGACCTGCAAAGCGGGATGTAAACGCTGCGGCAGCAGCCCCATCTATTACGCGGTGATCATAAGAAAGAGAAAACGGCATGATAAGTCTGGGAGCAAATTCAAGTGTTTTTTCATCGAAAGCGTTCCTCCACCTGCTTCGAGATACTCCCATTATAGCCACTTCAGGGGGGTTTACTATTGGTGTGAAATATGTCCCCCCTATTCCGCCCAGGCTAGAAACAGTAAAAGAACCTCCTCTCATCTCATCTGGTGTCAGCCTCTTGGCTCTTGCCCTTTCGCTCACATCCGTCAATTCTTTTGATAATTCTAAAAGAGACTTCTTGTTCACATCCCGAATTACCGGAACCCTGAGCCCCGAGGGTGTATCCACCGCTACTCCAATATGAATATATTTTTTTATGACCATGTTTTTGCCCGTATAATCCAACGAACTATTAAAAATATTCATTTCGTGTAACATCTTTGCAGCCGCTTTCATCAAAAACGGTAAAAACGTAACTTTAACGTCCTTCTTTGTTGTTTTGGCTTTTAATTTCTTTCTGTATGAATCTAAATCAGTTATATCCGCTTCATCAAATTGGGTTACATGGGGAATAGTCTGCCAAGCCCTTTGCAGCCGGTCCCCGGTGATCTGGTTTACCTTTGTCAGGGGTTTTATCTCAATTTCTCCCCATTGAGAAAAATCAATTTTTTGTTTCTCTATTGGCGACAATCCACCGGATGCTTTTGCTAGTTGACTTTTAATGTAGCCATGAAGGTCCTCTTTGGTGGTGCGTCCTTTCGGGCCCGACCCATTAATGACTTTCAGATCAATCTCCAGTTCCCGAGAAAGGCGACGGACACTCGGGCTGGCAAAGGAATGTCCCGTCTTGAGCTGCTTAGCTGGTTGTATATTAGGCTGTTTAACTATGGGTTTATATTTTTCTTCCTTTTGAGCGGTTTTCTCTTCTGCTCTCTTATCACTGCCTTTAAGATTAATCTGGATTAATATTTCACCTGTACGAACTTCCTCTCCATCTTTTATAAAAATTCTTACAACTTTTCCATCAACCCCAGCAGGGATTTCCATAGACGCTTTTTCTGATTCTAGAACAACAATAGTATCGTCTTTTTTTATAGTATCACCCACCACGACTGTGACCTCGCTAACTTCGGCTCCCTCGATTCCTTCGCCAAGCCGAGGTAATACGATATCTTTTATCAAGTTAACATCCTATACCGTTATTGGACTTGGTTTATCCTTATCAATATTATATTTCTTCATCACCTCTTCAGCTACTTTCATATCAAGCTTACCGTCAATCGCCAATGCCCGGATGGCTGTTAGTACAATATAATAACGGTCAACCTCAAAATAATGCCGCAAGTTTTCTCTTGTGTCGCTACGACCAAACCCATCTGTTCCAAGCGCATAATAAGACCCAGGAACATAAGGGCCGATTTGTTCAGAAACCATTTTAACATAATCAGACACAGCAATTGTCGGGACACTGTGTTTACTCAAACATTTCTCCAGATGAGACTTCTTTGGTTTTTTATCCGGGTTTATTAGGTTCCAGCGCTCTACTTCTTCAGCGTCTCTTCTCAGTTCACTAAAGCTGGTTACATTCCATATGCCGGGTTCAATTCCCCAGTCTTTTTCTAAAAGTTTCGCCGCAGCCAATGTTTCACCCATAAGCGGACCGCTTCCAAGTATTCGAACAGTAGGTTTTTCTGTGGAATGAATTTTATAAAGACCACGAATAACATCATTTGCCACGCCGTCTGGTATTGGCGGATGAAGATAGTTTTCGTTTTCAACGGTCAGGTAGTAAATAACATTTTTTTCTTCTTGAAACATTTCTTTCATTCCTCTGTCTACAACGATAGCGATTTCATAAGCATATGCCAAATCATATGCTTTAATGTTTGGCGTTGCTGCCGCTGCCAAGTGGCTGTGACCATCCTGATGTTGAAGCCCCTCACCATTGAGAGTGGTCCTGCCTGCAGTACCACCAATGAGAAACCCACGCACACACATGTCCCCCGCAGCCCAGATAAAGTCCCAAACACGCTGAAACCCAAACATAGAGTAATAAATATAGAACGGAACCATATTAATACCGTTTGTGCTGTAGCTTGTCCCCGCAGCAATAAAAGAAGAAATCGCTCCAGCCTCACTAATACCTTCTTCCAGTATTTGTCCGTCTTTTGCTTCCTTATAATATAAAAACTGTTCTGAATCTACGGGCTCATATAACTGCCCCTTGTGAGCATATATCCCTAGTTGTCTAAAAAGAGGCTCCATGCCAAAGGTTCGTGCTTCGTCCGGAATAATTGGAACAATATATTTCCCTATTCTTTTATCTTTCGTCAATAAGGTTAGGAGCCTTACAAAGGCCATTGTAGTGGAAATTTCCCTCTCCCCCGTTCCGTTCATCAATTCCTGAAAAATTGAAATATCCGGTATATCCAAATTTTGTGCATTATCCTTTCTTGAGGGCAGAAAACCGCCTAGCTTTTGGCGACATCTTTTTAAATACTGCATTTCTTCGCTGTCTTCGGGTGGTTTAAAAAAGGGCGCTTTCATAGCCTGATCATCAGACAGTGGAACATTAAATCTATCCCGAAAATTTAACAACTCCTTTTCATTTAGTTTTTTCTGTTGATGGGTAATGTTTCTTCCTTCGCCTGCCTCCCCCATTCCGTAGCCTTTTATGGTTCTTGCAAGTATTACTGTTGGAGCCCCCTTAAAACTCACAGCTTCGCTATAGGCTGCAAACACTTTTTCTGGATCATGACCACCCAGGCGCATTTTGCCTAATTTATCATCACTAATATGGCTTACCATCCTCAACAGTTCCGGGTTTTTCCCAAAGAAATGTTCCCGGACATAGCTGCCGCCCTCTACAACATATTTAAGAAGGTCTCCATCAACAACTTCTTCAATCCTTCGCAACAACGCATTTCTTGATTCGTGTTCCAAAAGA
>Ga0208879_1001684_pt1 | contig 20464 bp, 16 predicted proteins | sample Knorr_S15_td_Bot_FD_185605 | JGI IMG/M metagenome (GOLD analysis project Ga0208879, IMG submission 185605) | Marine microbial communities from Southern Atlantic Ocean transect - Knorr_S15_td_Bottom_ad_5009_LV_A (SPAdes) (version 2) | ecosystem: Environmental > Aquatic > Marine > Oceanic | place... | reverse complement strand
CTTGTAGATATGATAGATGTCCGGAAGAACACAGGCATCGGGGTGGCCGCTTTCCGTCGCGACAAAAGCTAATTCGCCCAAGCGACTCAACGTCTTGGAAAACCCCCAAAGTTCCAATTGAGGAATAACTCCAGACTGACGACCAACTTCACATAACGCATGATAACGTTCCGCGGCGGCGAACAAATCAAAGTCTTCAATGTCGACGGCCCCAATAGGAGGTGCAGCGATGTGAGTGCCACCAAGTTGTTTTACGAGTGCCATGTCGTGTTTGGCTGTTTCTAACCCTTTTGTTCGTTCCGCTTCATCATCCACAATCCACCGCGCAAATCCAATCGCGCTAGTCATTTTGACGTTAGCGTCGTCGAGCTTTTTCCGTATGTCCTGCAAATTGCCGCCAGCGTCGACGTACGCTTGAATGTCACGGATCCAAGGTTCGATGCCGTCATAGCCTGCTTTGATAACAAGGTTGACTTGTGCATCGAGTTTCAGCTTTTGTCCGCGAACCGTACTGGTGTTAAAGCAAAATCCAAAGGGTGCTGCAGCGGTCATGTCGGAATCCTCGTCAGCGAAAGTAAAGGGTTGCAAAGTGTGTGCCGCGGTAAGCACTGCGGTCGTTTGTAAAATGTGACGGCGGCTGATTGGCATTTGATTGGATCCTCAAATATGAATCGCAGGCATGATGGAATTGGGGTAACGTTGACCTTCTATTTGGTTTTGGCCCAAACTTGTAGAACTTCTTTTTCTGGAACACCCCACCATAAGCGGAAATCAGCAAGTTGTCCTTGAAATCCATTGGTAGCGCCATACTCACCGACAAACGAACCATCGTCTTGTCCTAGATTAAAACCATCGGCTGGCGGGCCGCGTAAAAAATCGACTTTGGTTTTTGTTTCCGTGGTGACTCCGTTGACGACGAAGTCAACAGTCCCCTGACGATTAAGGATGGCTACCACATTTGACCAGATATCGTTTTCGACAGCAGGGCCGACGACGGTTGTTAGCTCACTGCCGTTACGAATTGATAAGGCGATTTTTCCAGCTTGCAATCCGAAGCTATAACCGATGCTTTCACCGCCGTGAGCAGCAATTACACCAGTAGCAGTGGCAGGCCGAATCCAGGCGCCGATGGTAAAAGGCTTATGTTCGGGATTCCATTTTCCAGTTGTTCCGGCTGCGAAGACAGCAGTTTTTCCATCGAGCGTTATGGCGGCACCGTGTGGTGAGGGCTGATTGTTGTCAAAATCGCCAAAACGGAGTCTACGCACGAGTTGAGTTTTTACGTTTTTGGCTTGAACACTGCCGAAATTAATGACTGCCCCATCATCTTCATATTGATCACGCAGCTGCTGCAACTCAGCCTCCATTTTCTCACGGATTTCTCGGTACTTTGGATTGTCATAAACGCTACTGAGCTCGTGCGGGTCTGTTTGTAAATCAAACATTTCCCACTCTTTGTTCTCGTAGAAATTGATGAGCTTATAGCGATCTGTTCGTACACCGTAGTGTTTGGCGACCGAGTGTGCGCCGGGGAATTCATAATAGTGGTAATAGACACTGGTCCGCCAATCCGTTGGCGTTTGGCCTGCAAAGATTGGCTTTAGGCTTTTACCTTGCATATCTGCTGGAATTATTGCGCCGGCAATGTCGAGGAAGGTCTCCGCAAAATCGAGATTCATGACGAGGTCAGAATTAGTGCTGCCGGGCTTGATGTGTTTTGGCCAACGGACTAGCAGAGGAGTGCGAAAGGATTCTTCGTACATCCAACGCTTGTCATACCAACCGTGTTCACCGAGATACCAACCTTGGTCCGAGGTGTAAATGACAATGGTGTTGTCGGCGAGCCCAGATTCATCGAGGTAATCAAGGATACGGCCAACATTGTCATCGACGCTATCGATACAGCGTAGATAATCTTTTACGTAACGTTGGTATTTCCATTGAATTAGTTCTTTGCCCGTTAGATTTGCTTTTTTAAACGCTTCATTTTTAGGACCATAGGCTTTGTTCCAATATTTTGTTTGTTGTTCCGTAAGACCCCGCTGCGGAACCAATTTGAGATCATTGGGTGTCAAATGTGTGGCGACGGTCATTGCTTGTTTGCTTGCTGCCGAACTACGTCCTTTGTAGTCGTCATATAGCGTCACCGGCTCAGCAATAGTTTGCCCGTCGTATTTCGAGATGTGCGTTTCGCTGGGCTGCCAATTTCGATGGGGGGCCTTATGCTGATACATCAGAAAGAACGGTTGATTAGGGTCGCGAACGTCCTTGAGATATTTGAGTGCTTCGTCAGTGATGATTTCTGTGGTGTAGCCAACGTGCTTTACATTGCCGGTGGGAGTTTTCATGGTCGGGTTATAGTACGGACCTTGACCGATCAGAATATGGAAATGGTCAAAGCCAATAGGCGTGCTCTTCAGGTGCCACTTGCCAACGACCGCCGTCTGATATCCAGATTGTTGTAGCAATTTGGAGACAGTTTGTTGTTCCCCGTTAAACGTATTTCCGTTGCGCACGAAGCCATTGAGGTGACTATATTTGCCGGTCATAATGACTGCTCGAGCGGGGCCGCAAATGGAGTTTGTCACAAAAGCTCGGTCAAAACGCATCCCTTCGCGAGCGATGCGATCGATGTTCGGAGTTTTGTTGACTTTACTGCCGTAGGCACCAATCGCTTGATACGCATGATCGTCAGACATGATGAATAGGATGTTCGGACGTTTGGCCGCGGCAGTAACAGCAGTTGTGTAAACAGTACTGAGAATAGTACCGACAACGATTAACGTGGCGATATAACGAGAACTTAAATTCATGTTGGTGTGGTCCTAATGGAAATAAAAAATGTGAACAGGGGTCAAACTAGGATTACTCCGCTTGTGGAACAACCTTTATTTGAATCGTTTCTGAATTGCTGACAACTTGTACTTCCGCTTTGAGGTCGGATGCAGCGGTTGCCACGAGCTTGATATTCTTGAGGTCGCCCGGCTTTGCCTCTTTGGAAAATTGAATGGGTAATGTGAATTCATTTATATCCGCAGCAATTTCAATACTCGGAGCGGTATAGCCTTTGGGCAATCCACGTAGCGTGATGGTCACGGCCTTGTCAAACATAGCTGCCCGAGTGATTGTTCCGCTGACAGACCCAGATTCGCCTTCACCAGCAACCGCTTCAACGTTTGCAGCGGATGTCAGCTTGAGAGTAAGGGCTGGCAGTGGTGTGATGATTAGTTGTGATGTCGTTGTTGTTGCTAAAACGGTTTTGTTATCTTTCGAGAGCAGTTCCGCGATGATCGCAATGTTCCAGGGAGTTGTTCCAAGATCGTGTGGCACCCAAACGTTTACCGTATGGTTATTTTTATTTGCTTCAACAAGCGGCTCCTCGACGAGTCGTAAGGTGCGATCTAAGTCGTCAACTTCGACGTCTTTGCCACCTTTTTTGATTTTCTTGCGTGGTTGTACTTGTGTGGAGATGAGTCGCAGTCGGATGTTGCCGCTAATGTTTTCTGCACGCTCAAGGTTGACCGCTAGGGACAAAAACTTCCCTTGAGCGACTTGTAGTTCACTGGTGGGGTGCATTAAGCTCGCTGTAATGGGACTGGTTGAAACACGAGCGAGTGCTAGCTTCGATTTTAAATAAGGTTGTACGCGGTAGTGATTGCTATCGTCGCCAACGGAGGCGATGGCTTGAACGTTCAAGTGGTCGCCGGTACCTGTGGCGAGGAGATGAGTGATCACAGGTAATACGTCACCAGGTGTGGCAGAGATAGAGAGTAGCGCCCGTGATGAGCCCGCAGGGATATGGGTGCCCGAAAGTGAGATGCAGTCGGGTAGATTTGGCAGACTCAAGTTGATGGGGCCGTTATATCCTTGCCGTGTAATATTCACGATCAAGGTTTGAGTTGACCCGCCAGGTATTTGAATTCGATTGACGGTCGTAGAAATTGAAAAACGAGGGGTACTCAGGTTCTGAATATCAATATGGTAGACATAATCCTCGCCGCCGCGGTTTTGCAGATCGCTTAAAATCACAGTGATTGATTTGTTGTCTTTGGGGATGGTGATGTCGAGACCAGGGTCGGAATTGCCTGGGCGGTCGTCGTTTCGGCCGAGTTGCTTGCCCTGGGCATCTTTGACGGTCAGCACGGCATCGAGTGGCGATCCGGCTTGTCGCGCGAGAACGTTGATCCGCAGCTTGGTTCCGGGCGTAGTAGTGACGATGTATTCGTCTTGTTCACCTTTGGCACTCAGACGGCCATTGATGCCGACCGGAACGGACCCAACCGCATTGGCTTCTTCGGCATTATTGTTTTCCACAAATTCTGGGTGGGTACTGAACATCACGTAAGGTCGAGTGCCAGTCACGTTGGGAGCTGCGGGAAGGTTTAGCGGATGTGTACCGGCGGATTGGTTGGCATTGGCTGCGGTGGCTGTAAGATTGCCACAGATAAACTGTAAGTTCGCATCGGTATCGGCGGGCGTGCCCATGGGAAAGACCATGTCGGCAAACTGTAGCTCACCAATTTTTAAGCGAAACGTTCCTTTGCCGGGGCCCTTAAAAAGGATGTCATGCAGTTCAATGGTGTAGGTGTCGTCGGCGGGTAAGGTTGTTTGGATCCGTGCATCGCCGCTCAGTGTAGGCTGGGGTGGCGACCATGCGATTTGAACTCCTTGGCTGTTGTGTAAGCGGAGCACAGGTCGGATGTCGGAACCGAGGCGGCGTCCTTCGAGATCGATGACGAGTGCTGATCCTTGTTTACCGCTGAATGATGTCTTCAAAATGGCGCCACCAACTAGGCTCCCGTAGACGGCGGCGGGTGTGGTTTTGATAGAATCACTAAATGCGGTTTGTGAAAGGTCATCAAGGGCGAAGGCGATAGGATTGGTGATTCCTTTGTCGCTAACGATGCGTACCCAATGGATACCGGGAGATTCGTTAGCGGTTGTGAACTCGATAATCGCTTGTTGGTTGTTTGAGCTGGCAAGTGCGTGTTGCGAGGAAATGGCAAAAGAGGCGACCAAAGTGGGATTGGGGCCAAGGTCGGTTCCGGCGAATGTAATCTGAGCAGTCGTTCCACTTTGGGCGCCAGGCAGGTTTACTGAGTTCAAGCTTGGTTCAGCGACTAACCATGAAGGGAGCACAAAAAGCAATGTCGTAACACCGGCGGTGATAAAATTGCAGCGCATTTGATGGCACCTATCAGAGCAACAAGTTCGGAATAAGTTAATATCTATAAATCTATATTAACTTATTACAACGATGTTGTCTCAGACTCGCTGCGCATCTTGGCGTATAGATAGATCGTGCAGGGCACACGAATGTGTTTGCGCAGGTGCGAAAGGCAATCGCCGGCGTCTATTTGAAGGGATTGCCACCAGGAGCAGGTGCGGGGGGTGCAGGTGCTGCTGGTGCTGGGGGAGCGAGTCCAGGGATAAGGTTCTTTAGTTTGTCTAAAGTGCCTTCAGCATTGGGTTCCGCGTTACCACTGTTTCCGCCGAACGGATTGAGCGAGCGAAAAATCGAACCGAGAGTTCCACCGCCACCGGCTTGAGGTGCCGCCGGAGCTGGATTGGCAGGCGGCGTTACCAGCGGTTCTGGATTATTGCCGGCTGGAGGTGTGGGATTAGTGGTCGCTGGTTTGTTGCCTGGTGCGAACGGGTTGTTGCCGGCTGGAGGTGTGGGATTCATGGGAGCTGGATTCGGCATGGGAGCTGGCGTTGGTGTGTTGCCTTGAACGTTGGCTAGCGGGTCTTTATCGTCTACGCTTGCGATGGGGTTTGATTTCGATGCCGTCACATTTGCGGGGTTGCTCTTAACTCCAGCGATGTTGCTGGGGGCAAATGGATTGCTTTGGCGAATCGTAGTTTCAGCGTCAGCGGGAATGCTTGGCGCCGTTTGGGCTGGCTTGCGTAAAACCGCAGCTTCATCGCTTTGTTGTTGTTCGTAGCGAGCTTGTAAACGCACTTTTTCAGCGGCTGCTAAATCTAGACGCGCTTGTTTACGAAGTTTTTCGATTTGTAGTCGTGGTTGCCCTTGGATACGTTGCAACGCAGTAGATATTTGATAAACACCGCGGTCGTCTCGGGCTTCGATGGCAGCACCTTTTTTAAGGTCCGCCAAACTAGCTTCGTCGTTTCCGAGTTTAGCGTTGGCTAGTCCACGGAAGTAATACGAACGGGGATCAGCCGTGTTTTTGCTGATGGTTGCTGTCAAATAACGGACAGCGGATTCGTAGTCGCCGTTGTAATAGGCGTGGACTCCCTGTCCATATAACACTCGGTGTTGAGCGTCTTGAGCAACAGCGCAAGGAATCAACAATGCAAACATACAAATAGCTAAGATAGACGTAGTGCAATAGGCCCTAAACATAATAGGTTCCCCTTTGGGGTCATTGGACGTGGTCGGCGTTAACAGCCATATGCAAGTTAACGATTGTTAGAGAATCATAAAGATAGTCTAGGCACGTCAGTTCTATATTAAAGGAAAGTTAGTTCATTACTATTTAATCGTACCATTAAACGAATTGTACACGGTTAAATCTATACTTTCACGCCTAAAGAAGGAAAAAATGCCTGCGGCTGGATCCCTTGTAGTGGCTAGTCGACATGACATTTTCACCTAACTGACACAACAGACACAACCGTTAGACTTGATATAAAGCTGCGCAGGATTGGCAAACAATTCCGGTAAGTTAATAAATAGACGAAACAGCAACCGGGGCAAAATACGATGTATAGGGTGTAAGGGAAACGTAAGCAATATGCGTTGTCTTTGCCGCCGGTCAGTTTGGTGTGTTTTTGCTCAAATCGGCCGTGATAAGTCCGGGTCGGGATTATCGAGTTTTAGAGATTGTTTCACACGCGGTATGTAGCTTCTGCCGTTCGTCTTTGGGAGACACGTGGTTCATTTCTTCAAAGACTCGATTATCCCGCCCCGTTTTTTTATGCGCAGAGTGTGGCAATTCTACCACGCCCTCTTTATTTCGATTGCGACTAGTGGATTAACCATGGCTGCAGTTGCAATGTGTACCGCTTGAGCACCGGCCGCCAAATAATCGCGCACATCCTCTACCGTGCTCACGCCACCGACCCCAATGAGTTCGATATCCAAATTATGCTCGGTGATCATCTCATGCACTGACTTGGTTTGAGCGACAGAAGCTTGTAGCGTTGCTTTACCGCAGATACCTCGTCGCTGTCCGTCGAACATCAACTTGCCACGCTGGTCGAGAACTTGCGTGGCGATACTATTGGTCATTGCGAGGGCATCCACATGCCCGTTTAGGTGTTGGATTAGTTCTAGGGATTCGTCGTCATTATTCAAGCGGCCGATTTTTCCTATCAGCGGTGTGTCGCCTATTGCATCGCGAATGATTTTAACCACAGTCGCGCAATCTACGGGATTTTGAAATAGTTGCCCATCACAGGTAGAAACATTGGGACACGAGAAGTTGGCTTCGATACATTCCGCTCCGCTTTCAACAGCCAGTCGAGCACACAGCGCATAATCTTCTGCTAGCCGCTCAAGCGTCCAGTCAGGTTCGACCGTTCCAACGATAGAAACGGATAGTACTTTACCGCTGGGTAGTTGTTGCCGAGTCTCCGCAATGTCCACTTGCCAATCCTGAGGATCCTGAGAGGGCATGCCGTAGGAGACAGCCCAACTCCCGTCCATTGTCGTCGCTTGCGACACAGATTGCTCGCCGCCAAATAGCGATGTTGTATCCACGGGAACTAAATTTGGCAGCGGATAGCATTCCTGGAACCGACTACGCACAGTTTTATACGTAACGACATCAAAACCAAGACTGGCGTAATACAAACACCATTTTCCATTAAGCAATGGTCCTGCCGGAACACCTAATGGTGAATTGACCGGCAACCCGCAAAATGAAAATTTCCCAGCATTAGAAGATTTGGCAAAAACGGTTGGTACGGACAGGCTAACAGGCGCTGGGACATTTTCATAATTCCAGCGGTACGATTTCCGGCGATCATACGTTTGCACAGCGAATATTCCAGCGAGAGCTAGTCGAGCCGTTTCACTCGAAGGTTTTTGAAGTAAACAATACTTTTAGGATCATGTGCTTGTAGGCAAAAAGTTCCCTCGCTCAATTTACGCCCAGGTTGTTTCGCATTGGGAAGTTTTCCAGTCGGTTCGGTGTAGTCTACCTGTAGTTTTCCATCCAGCCAAATCTTAATCTGCTTGTCTTGTACGACGACGCGAGTTTCATACCAGGCATTGTCTTTTACTGGCGGATCTGAAATATCAACAATTCCATATAGACCGCCCGATTTCTTTGGATCTCCATGAGTCACGTTAACCTGAACTTCATAACCCTTTGATGGCCAGCCTTCATCTTGAAATGTGGTGTGAAAATAGATGCCAGCATTGCTACCAGGGGTCGTCATCACATCCACTTTTAATTCGAAGTTCTTAAATGGTTGTTTGGTTTCGTAAAACAGGTGACTGCGTGACCCCGCACAAACTAGCATGCCATCTTTAACAGACCAAGAATCTACATTTTCACTTGCTTTCCAACCCTTGAGGTTTTTGCCATTAAACATAGACGTGAATCCCCGTTCTTCAGCGGTTGTTTCCGGTAACGTCACAAAGAGTGCGGCTAGGACAGTTAGGAGAACAAAATGGAAGGGTTTAAGGTTCGAAATTCGATTTGCAAACATAATACAGGCTCTTTCTCTATTTAAGAGGTTAATGGTCAATTGCAGGTGTCGTATTAGCGACGAGCACGTTCGTGTTTTAGTGGTAACCAAGCACCGTTTTCAGCGGAACTGGCAACGCACTGTTGGATAAAGTACATTCCTTCGACTCCGTCGTGAACATTGGGAAACACGGTATCCCGTCGTTCGTATTCTCGATCCATCGCTCTATCTATCATAGCATCAAACGCTGAGAGATATACGTTGGCGAACGCTTCGTAAAATGCTTCGGGGTGTCCACCCGGTAACCGACAGGCCGCAGCACCAGCTTCGTTCATAAACGGGGCATTGGGATCGCGAGTGTAAATCTTGCGCGGTTGTCCGTTTGCTCGAACCACCAATTGATTGGGTTCTTCTTGTCGCCATTGAATTGCACCCAGTGTTCCATCAATTTCGATTGATAGATCGTTTTCGCGGCCATGGCTAATCTGTGAGGCTGTTACGGTGCCTAGCCCACCATTGTCAAATCGAACGATAGCTGTGCCATAGTCGTCCAGTTGACGGCCTTCTTCAAAGGTTTTTAAGTGGCAGCTGATTTCGGCGGGCAACAATCCAGTCATATATCGCCCCAGATTAAAAGCGTGTGTAGCAATATCGCCAAAGCAACCGGCCGCACCACTTTTAGTTGGATCGGTTCTCCAAGCGGCTTGTTTATGTTCATCTGTTTCTACGCGAGTTCTTAACCAGCCCTGAATGTAATTTGAGCGAACGGCTTGGATTTCACCTAATTCCCCATTGAGGATCATTTCACGAGCTTGTCGCACTAGTGGATACCCAGTGTAGTTATGTGAGACGGCGAACACGACGTTGGATTGATCAACCGTAGTAGCTAGTTCTTCAGCTTGAGCCAAGTCAAATGTCATGGGTTTATCGCAGATCACATTAAATCCAGCCTCAACCGCAGCTTTGGCAATTTCAAAGTGGGTGAAGTTTGGAGTGGCGATAGAGATGAAGTCAATTCGTTCGTCTGCTGGCAAATTCAATTCCGCTTCGATCAATTCCTGATAGCTTCCATAGGCTCGATCTGCAGGGATGTCATAATCTGGTGCAGACGCTTTTGCTCGCTCGGGATTAGACGAAAGCGCTCCGGCCACTAAGGCCGCTCGGTTGTCGAGAACGGCGGCTGTGCAATGGACTCGCCCAATAAATGAACCTTGCCCGCCGCCGACTAATGCCATGCGTAGTTTTCTGTTTAAGTCGTTGTTAGTGGCCATTTCCGCTCCTGCTAATTTCTGCTTGGTTTGGTGGGCACACAGCTAAATACTGCTACAGCTAAATCAAGCTAGCGCATATCGCCCACAATTTGATGTGATTAAGAACTTTCTTTCTTCTTTTCTATCATATCAAGCGTGTTGATTAAACTCGGTCACAGCAGAACAATTACGAACGAGCACTAAATCATAGGTATTTTCCCATACGGCTAGCAGTCTACCGCGATCACTGGATTGGTCAAATATACTCGCACCGGTTATTTTTTTCGCAGGTTTTGAATATAATAGAAGCGGGCTCACAAGCTGTTGACCGAGAACGTTATCACCAATGTCGAGTTCGACATGCTGTTGTTAGTCTTTTCCGATGTGGCGAGAAAACTGTTTGTCGAGCGGCAAAGGGATGGGAAACGCTTGGCCTTGGCGGACTGACCGTGGCCGGGAATGAGCTCTGCTGAGATCAAAGAGATGTTGCAGGCTCGCGACCGTCACTGGCCAACCTCAGTCGGTTCCTGCGGTTATCAAGTCAGTGATAAAAGTGAGTAAACGTAATCTTAATGAGGAAAAACAGGGCATGGTAAACCAAACAGCAGCGAAAAAACACCCCTTGAGAGATTTCCCTCTGACGGGAACACCAACCGTGGCGATTGACTTGGATGACACATTGGTCGAATACGATGGTTGGCATGGCTATCAGCACATAGGTCCGCTGCGTCCTGGGGCCCGCAAAGCCTTGCAGCGATTCAAAAATGCGGGGTGGATTATTGTGCTTCATACAACTCGGGCCGATATTAGTCGGATTTGGGAGTGGATTGATGATGCCGTACCAGGGCTGATCGATCATGTGAACTCCAATCCCGCCAGCATCCAGATGCGTTGTAATCCTGGGAAACCGATTGCGGATCTTTACATTGATGATCGAGCCTGGCCATATTGTGGCAACCCGATTCCCTGGGAAAAACTGCTCGATGATTTAAACCAACGTGGGATTCTGGCGTAATTCTCTCCGCCGGTTTGGATCACCATTTTTATGGAAGCACTTAACCAGAATCAACAAGAGGTGTGATGTATGCAGTTGACAGTTCATCGAGGCACAAAAGAAGTCGGAGGCACATGTATCGAGATCAGCACTGAGCGTACACGGCTGATCCTTGATATCGGGCTTCCGTTGTTCGATGAAGACCGAGAGCCATTTGATTCCTTTCAGCTTCGCCGAATGTCAAAAGACGAGTTGCTTGCCAAAGGGGTGTTGCCCAATGTGCTGGGGCTGTTTACAGACGGTTCGCCCCCTGATGCAATCCTGTTATCCCATGCCCACCTGGATCATACCGGGCTACTCGGCCACTCACAGGCCACAATTCCGGTGTATGCCAGCAGGGGAACCAGCAAGATAATGTTGGCTGGTGGAATCTTTGCGGGGCAGGTCACGATTCCACGAGATCGCTTTCGAGAAATCAAGCCGAATCAACCGGTGAAGATCGGCGAGTTCACGGTGACCGCCTTTCCGGTGGACCATTCCGTCTTCGGTTGCTTGGCCTACCTGGTCGAGGCGGATGGAAAGTCCGTCTTCTACTCCGGCGACCTCAGACTTCACGGTCGCAAGACCGGGATGGCCAAGCGGTTAGTCGAGATTCTATCCAAACACCCTATCGACGTCATGCTGATGGAAGGAACTCATTTTGGGTTTGCGGATGGAAACAAGGTTACCGAGTACGAACTCGAAGACGAGATCGTAAAGCATGTGAGCGAGGCTTCCGGATTGGTTGCCACGTATTTTTCGCCCCAACATGTTGATCGTCTGGTGGCCTTCATTCGTGCGGCCAAAAAGACAGGCCGAACCTTTGTGGCAGACGTTTACACGGCATTCATTCTTCACCTGATCGCAAGCGAAATACCAGTTCCCGTTCCAGGAAAAGATGAACTCATCAAAGTCTTTTACCCCAAGACATTTGAGGATTCTGCACAACGACGCGGCTTGAAAGGTCTCTCAGATCGCTTTGAGGCCAGTCGCATCAGCATGCAGGAGATCACTGCCAATCCGGCCAAATACCTGATGATTTTTCGTCCGTCGATGCTCGAACCAGATTTCGACGGAAGATTTCCAAACGGAACAACTTTACTCTACTCAAGCTGGACCGGGTATCTGGAAAAACCAGACTGGAAGAACGCCGCCGAGAAAATCAAGGCAGCCGATGGGAAACTCGTCGAAGTTCACACATCGGGGCACATCCTGTCTTCCGACATTGTCCGCTTTGTAGACTCAATTTCCCCAGCGATGATACTTCCAGTCCACACTTTTGAACCGGAACAATTTAAGCAGCATTTCCCTAATGTTCGGTTGCTGCAGGACAGAGAAATCTTCAATATTGACCAATGAGAAAATCCATAACCGCTAATCACCACCCTGTCTATTCATTACCCACAGGTCAAACCGCTGGAGAAAAACTCCGCGAGCTTTGCCTCGAAGGACTTCGCGAGCGTTACCAGGGCAACGCTGAGATGCTGCCAGGCGGCCAACCTTCCCAACTCGTACAGGAACGCCTTGATCGCGAACTGAGTGTAATCAACAAGCTCGGTGCAGCGAACTATTTCTTAATTGTCTGGGACTTCATCAACCATGCTCGTGAGACCGGAATCCCCGCGTCTGCTGTCGGATCGGCCAGCGGGGCGTTGGTCTGCCATGCACTTTACATCAGCCATGTTTGCCCACTGAAACATGGCTTGTTGTTTGAGCGTTTTCTCACCGAAGCTTGGAAATATCCCGTGGATCTTCTTATTAATGTATGCAAGGAGCGTTTTCAGGAGTTGGTTCTCTATTTAAGAGAGAAATACGGAGAAGACTGTGTCGCCCAGACCAAAGGGTGTGGCTTCGTGATTAGCGACCGACCTCTGGCCAACTACCTGGCGGTGACTAGTTCTCCAGAACTCAATCAGTGGACCAGTTCGGACGTCGAGGACGCTGGCGTACTTCATTTGGGCTGTCTCGGGGTGAGAGACCTGACAGTCCTTTCAAAGGCCGTGAACTTCATCGAGCAGGCCGCTGATGAGCGATTTGATCTACAGGAACTGCCGCTCGACGATGAAGAGACGTTCCAGCTTATTCGGCGTGGCGACACCAAGGGGGTGTTTCACCTGTCGAGCGAGGGAATTCGAGACTTGTTGCGACAAATAAAGCCTGAGCACTTCTACGATATTGTCGCCGTTCTCGCGGTGTACAGGCCGGGTCCAATCGAAGCGGGCATAGTTGAGATGTACGTCGATGCCAAACGAGGACAAAAGAGGGGGTACAAGATTGACGTCGTCAACGAGATCTTGTCGGAGACCTACGGCGTGATGGTCTACCAGGAACAGGTGATGCGGATTCTCAACCGCGTTGGAAGAATTGGCCTGGCTGACGCCTACAAGGCAATCAAAGAGATCAGCATCCGACAGGAAAAGGAGTCGGTCGCAGCCTTCTATGAACGGTACATGGAAGGGGCGGCCAGCCAGGGATTTTGTGAAGCAGACGCCAACGACTTGTGGAAGGCGATCATGAAATACACTGGACTGGGGTTTTGCAAAAGCCACGCAGTGGGGCAAGCGTTGATCGCTTATCAGACGGCATTCCTCAAGGCTCATTATCCAGACGAGTTCAAACTCGCATACCGTGTGACCTGAAGGGGCTTTCTTTGTCTAGAACGGCGAAGGACTTTCACGCTTCCTGGATACCATTTGCATGGAGGAGACGACTACGGGCCTAGAACACGAGGGTCTGCCGTCCTTCCACCAGGTCCAGCCGACAACCATCTTCACTGCAGAGGATCAGCCCCGCCGCCACCTCCGGCAGATTGGACATGAGAGGTTCCCATTCATCCTCTCCGTTCTTGATCGAACGCACGTCGGACCGAGAGCAGTTTCCTATCACGAGAACCGGTTTGTCGAGGAGATCGGCAGGGCCGTCCTCAGGGAGTTTGGATAGACGTTCTTCAAGGCCGAGTATTCGCTTTAGTCGGGCAACCTCTCGGTAGGCCGAGAGGATATCATCCCGATGTCTTCGTATCCGGTCGCAGTAGCGAGCCAGTTGGTCAATCACTTCAGGACGCGATTCTGGACGCGATTTCGGAACAAATAACCGGCTGTCATCCTTTCGTTTGACTTCAGCAAACATTAGAAGGCCGTACCGCCAAGTAGATGCTCTCCGGCACGAGCGATATAACGGTCGACCGTTTGCCATCTCAGTCAGCGAGATGACAGCCACTCGGCCGCCGGTGAACTAAAATCGCTAACGGCAAAACCAAGTCGAAGCCCCGTTTGCTGATCGGTGCAATTATCAGCAAAGAACTCCCATCCCAGACCTCGCAGAGTCCGCCGTGCTTCGTCGCCTCTTTCTACACGCCGAAACTTGTCGTAGTACTCGGCTGGACCAAGCACGATGACTTCGTGCGACGCTGATGAAACAGGATCCGTGTTCTCAAATCCGGTCGGAATGATCTGATTGGATTTGGACTTCCAGCGTTGAAACTCCTGTTGAAACCGAGAGAAGTTGGGCTCGGCGGTGAGGCAGGTTAAATAGTCCAGTCCTTCAAGGGCTGAAGTGACCGGAGCGTAATCGTTGATAGCGATCTTGCACTCGAAAACGACGAGCCCGCCGGACGAAGAGATGCCCACAAGGTCGGCACATTGCTTCGATCGTTTGCCAAAATTTGGCACTTCGTAGTTCACGAGCCAGTATGGCTCATTCCCAATGGTGAAGCAGCCACGCGTGGTCTCGCGACAAAGTTTGAACAGCCGCCGCGTAACGTCCTTCTCAGAATCGACTGCGGCCGTGGTGTGGTCTTTGTCGTCCTTGTCAACCAGCAGTGCTTCACCATCGTAGTGAATTCGCTGTTGCTTCTGATTCTGGTACTCGCGAACGACAAGCGAGAAAAGCACCTGTGGCCAGTCCGGCGAGCCCACGTGGCTTCAGCAGTCCGTTCAGCAACTGACGAAACGTCGTTTCGGCTGGATCGGTTTTCTCTTCAGGGTCGTTCATGATCTGACTCAGATTTCGTTGGATGACTTTTGGGAAACACGGTACGTTCGTATTCTCGATCTATCGCCCACAATTTGATGTGATTAAGAACTTTCTTTCTTCTTTTCTATCATATCAAGCGTGTTGATTAAACTCGGTCACAGCAGAACAATTACGAACGAGCACTAAATCATAGGTATTTTCCCATACGGCTAGCAGTCTACCGCCATCACTGAATTGGTCAAATATACTCGCACCGGTTATTTTTTTCGCAGGTTTTGCATATAATAGAAGCGCGTACTCGTATTGCATTGAGAATACATAAACTAACATAATCGAGCTTCAACCGAGAACCAGTCTTAGCGGGAATGTTGTTCGTCAAGCACAACAGCAATTGGAATCATTATGAAGAATAGATCTTTTGTATTAGGTGTTGGTTGTGGGCTGCTGTTTGGCGTCGGCATGGTGATCGGCACGATTGTCGGAATCAGCACTACCGCCACTCCAATCGCTTCCACCGTTGGGTTTGAAATTGACGGTAAGGTCTTGCAGGCCGCGGCAGGTGATAGTTCCGATAAATTTGCGATCGCGACTGGGAAGATCTCGGATTCGGCGGAGGGTGTATTTATGCTCGATGGCTTAACGGGTGATCTACAATGCCTTGTACCCTACACTCGCACAGGTGCGTTTGGCGGATTATTCAAGACCAACGTGTTTAATGACCTTAAAATTCAAGGTACCAAAACTCCCCGATTTATTATGGTAACGGGCGAGGCGAATTTCTCAGGCAACGGGCGTCCCGGTAACTGCATTGTCTATATTGTCGACGCATCCACAGGAAACTACGCAGCCTATGGGGTTCCTTGGAATCGTCAAATGGAATCAGCCGGTCGAGCTCAGTCAGGCCAATTGCTTGGATTAACCTCTGGGCAAGCTCGTAATATCATGATTCGCCAATAGGATTTCCATTTTGATTGTTCAAGTGAACGAGCAAGCGGTTGAAACGACCACGGGTATCACGATTTTAGATCTGCTCAAACAACTAGGCATTACCACCCGACATATTGCAGTTGAAGTAAATCTGAACATTGTGCCGTTTGCAGACCATGGCGATACCATATTGCATGACGGCGACCAGTTAGAGGTAGTAACACTTGTTGGTGGTGGATGATTTGTTTTTAACATAACTTGTATTGTCCAACAGAGAACAAAATCGTTTAAAGTTAAGGATAGGACTGTCAGAACAATGGGGACTGTAGTAGCCAACGATTTGGATGTGGTCGCGCTGGAAGATAATCCATTGAAGATTGGGCCATTCGAGCTCAATAGTCGTTTGATTGTAGGCAGCGGTCGCTACGAAAATGCGACGATGATGCGGCAAGCCTTAGATCTTTCCGGATCGGATTGCATTACGGTTGCCATCCGCCGCGAACGATTGCATGACGCGTATGGCGATAATCTTTTGGATCACATTGATTCTGACCAGACAATTTTGCTTCCCAATACTGCTGGTTGCTATAGTGCCAAAGACGCAGTGCGGGTAGCGCATTTGGGCCGAGAAATACTTCGAGCGCTAGGCAATCCAGGAGCTGATTGGGTGAAGCTGGAATGTTTAGGTGACAGTCGTACCTTATTACCTGATCCGATTTCTACACTAGAGGCAACCCAACAGCTCGTGGCAGATGGATTTCATGTGTTGTGTTACACCACTGACGACCCAGTTACCGCTCGGCGATTAAAACAAGCGGGCGCGGCAGCAGTCATGCCCGCCGGCAGTCCCATCGGCTCCGGGCAGGGTATCCTCAACCCCAACAACATCCGTATTATTTTGGAATATCTCAAAAATGAGGATCCAGAATATCCAGTGATCGTAGACGCAGGCATTGGCACTGCCAGTGATGTGGCTCAAGCAATGGAGTTAGGCGCCGATGGCGTGTTACTCAACACCGCGATAGCCCATGCTCGGAAACCACTCGTCATGGCTACTGCTATGAGACACGCGACGCTAGCAGGCCGTCAAGCTTTTCTCGCGGGACGCATTCCTAAGCGACTTTATGCCGCCGCCAGCAGCCCCCTGGAAGGCGTCATTGCGACCCACCCATTTCCTCGAAATGAAACGAAATGACCGGCGGCGCAGATTTCATTCATCCCGATGATATTCTTGGCCCCGGCGGGAGTATCGCTGCTCGCCTAGATCGTTATGAACATCGCCAACAGCAACTCGACATGGCCGCTGCGGTCTCTAACGCGTTAACTGATAGGAAACACTTGGTCGTGGAAGCGGGCACCGGTGTAGGGAAGAGTTTTGCTTATTTGGTACCCGCGATATTGGCTGCCACGGAGCCCGACAACCAACTTGTATTGACAGCGGACGGCGAAAAACGGAATCGACGCATCATTATTTCTACGCATACGATTAGTTTGCAAGAGCAGCTTTTGAATAAGGATATACCGCTGCTCAACAGCGTTATTGCTCGAGAGTTTTCTGCCGTATTGGTCAAAGGACGCGGTAATTATTTGAGTCGGCGACGGCTGCGGTCAGCGCTGCAGAAATCAGCGACGTTATTTGACGGTGCTGATGAGCAATCGCAGTTGTATCAAATTCGCGATTGGGCAAGCGCCAGTTCTGATGGCAGTCGCAGTAGTATGGCATTTCAGCCCCAAGCAAGTGTTTGGGATGAAGTTGTTAGTGACTCGAGTAATTGTATGGGTTTTGCCTGTGAGTCGTATAAAAGTTGTTTTTACTATCAAGCGCGACGACGGATGGAACACGCTCAGTTGTTGATTGTGAACCATGCGCTGTTTTTCAGTGATCTGGCTCTGCGACGACAAGGTGCTAGTATTCTGCCCGACTATGATGCGGTGATCTTTGACGAAGCCCACACGCTTGAATCGGTAGCCAGTGGGCATTTGGGGCTGAGTGTCACGTCGGGACAGGTTTCTTATATTCTCAGGAAACTATATAACGACCGCACCAACAAAGGTTTACTTGTTGGCAAAGGTCATGAGCAAGCGCAACGTCAAGTTATTCGGTGTTATATTGCTGCGGATGAATTGTTCGACGAAGCTTTGCAATGGAAACTAGATCATCCAAAAAGTAATGGCCGCATCTATTCTAAAATAGTGTTCCCGAACCCGCTGAGCCCGGAGTTGTCGCAGCTAGCGAATATGATTCGCCAAATCGCAAATGGCATTGAGGATACGGCTGAGCGTAAAAATTACACGGCAGCTGTTACGCGACTGTCAACACTTGCGGATACGATCCAACATTGGTTAGTCCAAGCGGCTGATGATATGGTGTACTGGCTAGAAGCTCGAAAAACCCGTCGGGGAACTAAAGTTTCATTTCAGGCTGCACCAATCGATATTGGACCGGCGATGCGTAGTGAGTTGTTTGAAAAAGTACCAAGTGTCATCATGACTAGCGCAACGTTGGCCGTAGGCACTGAAGACAAGTTCAATTTTTTCAGATCACGAATTGGGCTGACAGAATCAAATACAGTGAAACTGGGCTCTCCGTTTGACTATGAACGCCAGGCAGAAGTGATCTTAGTTAGCGGCATGCCAGACCCAAGCAAAGACAAAGAATCGTTTCGAGCACACTCTGTCGAGATGTTAAAGCGATACATCAGTCGCACTGATGGACATGCTTTTGTCCTATGTACAAGTTATGATTTGCTGCGATTTTTATCATCTGCTTTAACCCCTTGGCTCACTGAACAGCAGTTGGGATTGTTAACACAGGGTGATGGTACTGGTCGAACGGAGTTGCTGGAGCAGTTCAAGAACAATCCGCAAAGTGTATTGTTTGGTACAGACAGTTTTTGGCAGGGAGTAGACGTGCCCGGTGAAGCACTGCAAAACGTTATCATACCGCGGTTGCCATTTAGTATGCCGGATCATCCCTTATTGGAAGCACGCTTAGATCAGATTAAGGCCAACGGCGGCAATCCATTTTTGGATTATCAGTTACCGGAAGCAACGATTAAATTCAAACAGGGCTTTGGTCGGTTAATCCGTACGCAGACTGATACGGGTATCGTCGTCGTCTTTGACCCGCGGATTCGTACACGATTCTACGGCCAGATTTTTCTGGATTCCTTACCGCCTGTGCAGATCAGCGAAGAGTTCGTGTATGACTACGAATGAAGCCGCGAACCGCGAATGAACGCCAATGCAGCCGCGAATAGGACCTTTGATTAGTCATCGGTGGATTTACCGTTGATGATTTGCAGAGGCGGGTCGGTACGTGGCTTGGGGATAGTTTGCGGCCGGCGTTCAATCGGTTCCGCGACAACATCTCCCGGCGACGCTTCCTGCCGTTGGCGTATATATTGAGCACCTTCAGGGCTGTTTAAATATATTTTCAAAGGAGACTGCCATTGTGGTTGAGCTCCAATCACAGGCGTCCAGCCGGTTACAAATGGTCGCCAACTGCCATGGCTAATGGAACCAAATCCGCCGTGAGGAACCGTTAGAAATGGGGCCGTCATCGTCATACTTCTCTCTGAACCTTGACTTGCCCACAGATTAAACCCACCTCTTAAATTTCCCTTACGAAATCCAAACCCAAAATGGGCATCGCGGCCGTCGTATCCACCATAGGTTGGATAGACAGGGGCCCCCCAATTGAAAAACCAGCCGCCGCGGCGACCTCGTTGGTTTAAAAACATGGATGAACCAAAAGACTCGTACCAAGAATCTTGCATGTTCCAGTGTGGTGTGGTGATGGTCGCTTGCTGCGCGTGGACCTGAAGCGTATCGAAAACACCGCTGCCTAGTGCGACAACAAGGAACGAGGAAATCAGCAATCGTTGAAATGGATTTATCTTCATAAAACGAGAGATCGAGGTAAAACGAATAACGATACTTACATACGTTGTGCTTCTATTATTTCGCCACAAGCACCAAAAGGCCAATAAAAACTGACGGAACTACCAAAAATATTACAAGCGTACCAAATGCTTGCCCTGCGGTTTTTTGGTGTGAACGAGTCATTCCGTATCCTAGATGCAGTAAAAAATAAAATGGGATAATCAGTGGTGCGACAAGTGGAGTTAGTAGTGTGAGTTGCAAAACAGCACCTAGACTATACCCAATCATACGAGTAGTTGTCTCGAACGGTTTTGCACTTCCTCCTAAAAGTAGCATACCGGTATGCAGAATGGCCCCGCCAGCAAACATCAAGAATGGTATTAGTAAGGCACCAATTGCTAGCCAGGCGGCAAGTCCGATCCCGTACCAAATCGCGAGTTGGTTATAATCGATGCCAGCGGGCATATGTTCCGCTGCGAGCATACAGGCAATCGCGAGTACCGGTATGCTGCTGATTGCAAGATAAACTGTTCCCAAAACGAGCCCAGCGACGGCATAGCCGATAGGATTTCCCAGTCCGTCATCTTCAAACATATTTGTGAAAGCGTCCCCGGGGCGAAACAACAATAACTTTGTTGTAGCCCACATCTTAGATTGCCCGCGATCGGCACTTTCCCACGGTAGTCCCTGTCGCTTGGCAGCAGGTTGCTTGAGTGGCTGTTGATGGCGGGAT
>Ga0208879_1001682_pt1 | contig 20474 bp, 8 predicted proteins | sample Knorr_S15_td_Bot_FD_185605 | JGI IMG/M metagenome (GOLD analysis project Ga0208879, IMG submission 185605) | Marine microbial communities from Southern Atlantic Ocean transect - Knorr_S15_td_Bottom_ad_5009_LV_A (SPAdes) (version 2) | ecosystem: Environmental > Aquatic > Marine > Oceanic | place... | reverse complement strand
CAGAAGTATTTCCAGAATAACCAGTCTCAGTTGTTCCATCAAGAATAAAAGGCCACTCTGGCTCTAAAAAAGGAGATGCTGGGGTAATGGTTTTTTGGGTAGCAGGTAAATTAAATTTTATTGTTAAAACTTCATCAGTTGCCCAGGGTGGACGATATCTATTCTCTAAAAGTGCAGATCTTAAGCTTGTTTTATTAGCTGTAGTATTAGCTATCCCATTACCTTGATAATTATCTTCAAGATCACCAGCACCATCAACAGTGAATTCTGAAACTTCTCTTTTTAAGAATTTAATTTTTTGTCTCTTTATTTTTCTGTTATATGGAGCAGAAGAAATACCATTATAGAGCGTTACTGCTGTATTTGATGGTTGTTTTTCAATCCAATACAAATACACTTCTTGACCTATGGTAGAAAAATTTCTAGATGTAGAATTATGGTCAATAATACTAGGTGCCCCAATTCCATATCTTGAACTACTAGCTGGTCTAGTGTCTGCTTCACCCATGGTATAATCATCCTCATCCCATGTTTTTATAAGTATTCTTTGAGACCAATGTATTAAATCATCAGACAACGTATAATAAACTCCGAGTTTACTACCTCTTTTTCCCAATCCAACTATCATAAATTTTTCAAAATAATTACTATATAATAAATTTTCATTAAAGTAAGCAACATTCCCTTCCCATACAGTCCCCTTATTTAAATGAGCAAATGAGTTAGTATGTATTGTTTCATTATACCTATCCCCAAGAACAACATTATATCCTGTACCATCCCAACCCCTCCAACTATTTGGATCTGAAAGATCGTCTGTTCTTATAATATAGGTAAGACTTTGTGCTGTTCTACCATTGTTAATTTCAATGTGGGTGGATTCTATTAGAGCATAATAGTAACCATCATGTTTTAAAATATTAGATTTAATTTCAACACCGAGATGACCAACATCAGAAAATACTTTTGCAGTTGTGTTATTTGATTCTGAATAAACTAGATTATCAGATGGTTTAGTCCATGTAGCTCCTCCATCAGATGATTTATAATAAACTATTGAGGTACTATAATACCCTACAGTTTCGGTATCAGCACTTCTTGTTGTATTTTCGTTATGAACCAATGCATGAACAGTAATTCCGTCATCAGAATAAGGAGCGAGTATCCACTGTTCTGAATTATTTTTAGATGGATCTGTTTCAAAAGGAGATGATAAGATAGAAATACAATCAGAAGTGAGATTATCAAATGTAGTTCCTTTTAATTTGTAATTTTCATAGTGCGGTAAAATTAAATGTATTAAATCAGCATTATCTTTATATGGTCTCAGTCCACCATCAACTATATTTTTGTAAGAACAACTATCTGTTTCCCACACCCAAAAATCTTCTTCACTACCTATTAATTCTGGAGTTCCTGGATACATGATTTGAGAATAGGTATTTTCTACATACATTAAGCTAATAAATATGTAAATAAATACTATAGAAGATAAGTTTTTCAACCTTATTGTTTTACAAAATCAAACACCCAGTTTCCGTCTTTAAGTCCACCCGCTGTAGTAAAACTAGTCCTTAGTGTAGTTTCTGTTACTGAGATGCTCATAACAACATTATCGCTTCGTAAAAGTTTATTTTTATCTCCATTAGAAAATGTCCACGTTCCAGAATTTGGCCATATTTCTGCGCTATCAGAATTTGAAGTAGAATAGTTTCCACCAGATTTACTTCCTCCAGAAATAGTAAGAGTCATAGTTGTAAAGACATCTACAATGGCTCCATCTTTAATAACAGAGTTTGCATCTTTTACTTTCCAGGTACCATTAAGAAGATTTCCCTGTGTGTCTAGGGGATCTATAGGAGTGGGTGTTGCACTCTCTTCTTCTCCGCCACACGACACTAGAAATAACGTAAAAAAGAATACTAATGAAAAGAATTTTCTATTCATAATTTTAAACAATTTACAATTTTTTTTTAATTTATAAATGATTGAAATAAAAAAATAGATAGTTTTAAAAAACCAATTAAACTTTATACCTTAAAAAATGAAAAAATTTACTACTTTATTACTTCTATTTCTTTCAATTGCTGCACTTGCTTATTCGCAAAAACAAAAAAAAGAAAAAACTCATCCATTAGACGATATCAGTTTAAATGGTTTAAAATGGCGCAGTGTAGGTCCAGCTTTAACTTCTGGTAGAATTTCAGATATTGCTGTAAATCCTAATAATTTTTTCGAATATTATGTTGCTACATCTTCTGGTGGTGTATGGAAAACTACTAATTCTGGATTACATTATGAACCAATATTTGACAATGAGAATTCTTATTCTACTGGTTGTGTTACTATAGATCCTAACAATTCAAGCGTTATTTGGATAGGAACAGGAGAAAACAATAATCAACGCTCTGTAAGTTATGGTGATGGAGTATATAAATCAACGGATGCTGGTAAATCATGGTCAAACATGGGATTGAAGAGCTCAGAGCATATAGGTAAAATCATTGTCCATCCTAAAAATTCAAATATAATATATGTTGCTGCTGTTGGTCCGCTATGGAGTAAAGGTGGTGATAGAGGATTATACAAAAGTGAAGATGGTGGTAAAACTTGGAATAATGTATTAAATATAGACGAACATACAGGTGTAAGTGACATAGTAATGGATCCAAGAGATCCAGAAGTATTGTATGCTTCAACTCTACAACGTAGAAGACATGTCTATACTTATGTCGGTGGAGGACCAGGTTCAGGATTATATAAAACAACTGATGGTGGAAATTCATGGAAAAAAATTCAAAAAGGTTTACCAAAAGTAGAATTAGGTCGAATAGGTTTAGCAATATCGCCAGCTGATCCAGAAACCATTTATGCTATTGTTGAAGCAGCAAACAGAAAGGGTGGTTTTTATAAATCTACAAATAGAGGAGCTTTTTGGGAAAAACAGAGTGATCACTTTACTAGTGGTAATTATTATCAAAAAATTATTGCTGATCCAGTAGATGTAAACACAGTGTATTGTATGGAAACTTGGATGACCGTTACTCATGATGGTGGTAAGACATTTAAAAATGTAGGTGAAGATTTTAAACATGTTGACAATCATTCTATATGGATTAATCCAAATAATAATAAGCATTTGCTTGTAGGCTGCGATGGAGGTATATACGAAACATTTGATGCTGCAAAAAATTGGGATTTTAAAGAGAATCTTCCCATCACACAGTTTTATAAAGTAGCTTTAGATAATGACTTTCCTTTTTACAACATATATGGAGGTACACAAGATAATTTTAGTTTAGGAGGTCCTTCTAGAGTAAATACTGCACACGGAATTACTAATCAAGATTGGTTTATTACTCATGGAGGTGATGGTTTTGAATCACAAATAGATCAAGAAAATCCAAACATTGTTTACGCACAATCACAATACGGATGGTTGGTTAGATACGATAAAAAAAGTGGTGAAGAAGTTGGTATTAAACCTAAAGCAGGTAAAGGAGAAGTAGATTATAAATGGAATTGGGATGCACCATTAGCTGTAAGCAAACATAAAAGTGGAAGATTATATTTTTCTGCAAATAAAGTATTTAGATCTGATGATTACGGAAATAGTTGGAAAGTAATTAGCGATGATTTATCTAGAAAAATAGATAGAAATACACTTAAAGTTTACGATAGAGTGTTAAGTATAGATGCAATTGCTAAAAATGGTGCTACTTCACCTTATGGAACTATAGTTTCTTTCTCTGAATCCCCTATTGATGCTAATTTATTAGTTATAGGTACAGATGATGGATTAATTCAAATATCTGAAGATGGTGGCAATAATTGGCGTAAAATTGACAATATACCCGGAGCCCCAAAACAATCATACGTGAACAGTGTGTATTTATCTCAGCATAATTTTAATGTGATTTATATTGCTTTTAATCATCATAAGTATGGAGATTTTAAGCCTTATATTTTTAAATCTGATGACAGAGGAAATACTTGGAAATCTATCGCTAACAACCTACCAATACGTGGTAGTGTTTATTCAATAGAAGAAGATCATATTGATAAAAACCTTATTTTTTGTGGTACAGAATTTGGTGTGTTTTTCTCTCCAAACAGAGGCGAAAGATGGAAAGCTTTAAAGAATGGATTACCAACAATAGCCGTTAGAGATATTGCCATCCAAAAACGTGAAAATGACTTAGTATTAGGTACATTTGGAAGAGGATTTTATGTCTTAGATGACTATTCAGCATTAAGAAATATTGAAAACGCTAAACCAATTGCTAAAGCATCAATCTATCCAATTAGAGAAGCATTGATGTGGGAAAAAAGTATGCCATTAGGATTACCAGGAAAAGCTTTTCAAGGTGATAATTATTATACAGCTACTAATCTTGATCCAGAAGCTATCATTACATATTACTATGATGAGAGTTATAAATCTCTAAAAGAGAAACGTCAAAAAAAGGAAAAAGAACTAATAAAGTCAGAGAGTGACACTCCATATCCAAGTTATAGTTCCTTATATTCAGAGTCAAATGAGGAAGAACCTCAACTAGTGTTTACAATAAAAGATGCTTCTGAAAACGTAGTTAAAAAAGTATTCAAAAAACCTTCAAAAGGATTACAACGCTTTCATTGGAATTTAAGATACGAGGAAAAAAATCCTATTAATTTAGATAGCTCATCATTCTATAATCCTTTTGCTAGAGTACCTGAAGGAACACTTGTAAATCCAGGTACTTTTACTATTGAATTAGGTTATTATCATAAAGGTGTCTTAACTAGTTTGGTTTTACCTACTTCTTTTACTGTAAAAGCATTGGATAATACGGTTATGCCATCAGAAGATAGAGCTTCTAAAGTAGCGTTCCAGAGGAAAGTTTCCACTCTTCAAGGAGAAATTCAAACTAGTCAACGTATGCTTTCTGAGGCAGAAAATAAAATTAAATACATTAAAGAAGCTATAAAATTAGTAGAGCAACCTATTGATGTTTTATCTAACTCAGTAAGAAATATTGAGTTAAAAATAAAAGAGATTAGTATAAAACTAAATGGAGATCCTTTAAAGAATCGTTTAGATATTCAGCAATTACCAACTCCTTCAAATCGAGTGAGAATTATAGTAAGTGAGCAAAAGTATTCTACAGCCTCACCAACACAAACTCATTTAGAAAGTTTTGATATTGCTAAAGAAGAATTTGGTCCAATAAATGAACAAATTACTGCTTTATTAAAAGTAGATATTAAAGAATTAGAAGAAAAATTAAAGGCTATTGGTGCTCCTTATACACCTGGACGTTTAGAAATTAATCACTGGAAGTGATTATATAAATAATCATAAATTTTAAAAGTGAGGAATTCAATCTTGCTCTTTTGTACATTATGTTTTAGTACATTATGTATTGCTCAAAAAGTAAATAGCGATTACCTTCTACACATTCACAAAACTTCTACACCAATTATTGTTGATGGATTAATTGAGGAATCAGCTTGGGAAGAAGCTGATGTAGCCAAAAACTTTCATATGATTGTTCCTTTAGATAATCGTCCTGCCAATCAGCATTCTGAAGCACGAATGACTTTTGATGATAAATATTTTTATTTTGCAGTAATTTTTTATAACAATAAAACAAAAGGACCCTATAATGTAGAATCATTTCGTAGAGATTTTAGTTTTGCAAAAAACGATAACTTACTTATAGCAATTGATCCATTTAACAACCTCACAACTGGGTTTTCATTTGGCTTGAATGCTTTTGGTGCTCAATGGGATGGAACTATGTTCAATGGAGGAAAAGTTGACTTAAGCTGGGACACCAAATGGTTTTCAGAAGTTGTTTTTGATGAAGAAAAATGGGTATGTGAAATAGCCATACCTTTTTCATCAATAAGATACAAAAAGGGAGAAACTCAATGGGGAATAAATTTTGGACGCTTAGATCTAAAAGCTAGCGAAAAATCAAGTTGGGCTCCAGTTCCTAGACAATTTCCATCGGTAAGTTTAGCTTACACAGGTTCAATTATTTGGGATTCACCACCCCCTTCTCAAACAAAAAATTTTTCACTCATCCCCTATACGTACACTCGGATAAACAAAAACCATTTAATGGAGTATAGCTCTGATTTTAATGTAGGTGGTGACATTAAATTAGGGCTAAGTTCTTCTCTGAATTTAGACATTACTATAAACCCTGATTTTTCACAAGTTGATGTAGATCAAGAAGTAACTAATTTAGATCGTTTTGAACTTTTTTATCCTGAAAAACGTCAATTTTTTCTTGAAAATGCTGATCTATTTGCCAATTTTGGATACGATAATATTCGTCCTTTCTTTTCTAGAAGAATTGGATTAGGTGTTCCTATTGATGGGGGAGTTCGACTCAGTGGTAATATTAATGAAAACCTAAGATTAGGAGTTATGGATATTCAAACTAAAGCCTTAGATAACGATGGAATTCCTAAAGAGAATTTTTCAGTTCTATCACTTCAACGAAAAATTATGGCTCGTTCTAATATAGGTCTAATACTTATAAACAAACAAGGTTTAAAAATAAACGAAGACAAACACCCTAATATAAATAGGTATAACAGAACTCTGGGAATTGAATATAATTATGCATCTTCTAACAACCTCTGGAATGCTAAAACATTCTATATTAAATCTTTTAATCCAAATCAGAATTCCAATGCAAGTACTATTGCTTCACATCTAGAATACAAGTCCACACATTGGTACTCAAAAATTCAACAAGAATTTGTAGGAAAAGGATTTAATGCTGAAGTGGGTTATATACCCCGTAAAGACTATTTTAAAATCAGTGGTCTTCTAGGCTATTTGTTTTATTTAAAAAAGGAAGTAAAACTCATATCACATGGTCCTAGTTATTATCAAGAACAATATTTTAATGCATTAGAAAATAATACTGATATTTTAGGAAGATTTAATTATGAGTTTAATTTTAATAATCGTTCTAAGTTTAAATTCATCTTCAACCATCTGTTTGTGAAATTATTAAATGATTTTGATCCTACTCAAGAAAAAATTTCTTATTTAGAAGCTTTAAGTGAACATAAATGGAATACTGTAGGAATTGAATACTCTAGTAAACCTCAAAGTCTATTTACTTTTAATTTTAAAGCAAATAAAGGGGGATTTTACAATGAGGGTACCTCCCATGAAGTATTTACAGAAATTGGTTATAGAATCCAGCCTTATTTAAGTTTAAATGGAATTATAAATTATACACATATTTATTTAGGTGATCCATGGAATGTACGTAATTATTGGTTAATTGGATCTAAAACAGATATCACTTTTAATCGTTCACTTTTTTTTACAAATACATTTCAATATAATCAACAAAATAAATTATTAAGTTTTAATTCTAGATTTCAATGGAGATATAAACCTACATCAGATCTATTTATTGTATTTAATAGTCAAGACAAATACTTTATTGACAAAAAAAGTTGGAGCCTAACTTTTAAAATTAGTTATTGGTTAAGTAAATAATAAATACTCTGCTATTTAAACTTTACTATTTTAATATTAACATGGGACGATTACACTAAGTCCTTTTTGTAAAATAGAAACTACAAGTTTATTTGTTTTTTTCTCTACAAAATCGCCATCAATTTGGTAAATAAAATTCTTGTCTTGAGAATGGAGAGTTACATAGTTAATTTTAGATCTCTTAACTTTATTAATTTTAGGATAATATCTAAAAAAAGTCATAATAAGAAAAAGAAAAATTTTTAACCAGCTCATTTTTTCAACTACAATAAGATCTAATTTTCCATCAAATATTGAAGCATTTGGTGAAATAGATATATTATAACCCAATAAATTAGTGTTAGAAATAAGAAGCAAAAATGGTTTTGAAGTTTGATTTAGTCCCTCTCCATCTATCTTAGTTTCTAAATATCTAAAATCAAACAATGAAACAAGAAACGCTCTAACATATCCTATAATTCCTCTTTGATTATAATAATTATAATTTCTCATAAAAAAAGCATCAAAAGATACACCAGTGTTACAAAAAAAATAATCATCATTAATTTTTCCTACATCAATCTTTTTTATACTTTTTTCCTTTATAATTTTTAATGCCTCTAAAATATTATTGGGAATATTTAAATACCTCGCTAAACCATTTCCAGATCCCATTGGAACAATACCAAAAATTATAGAACTAAAAACAACATTTCTTGCAACCTCATTTATTGTTCCGTCTCCACCACAAGCCACTATAACATTTACCTTTTCTTTTATAGACTCTTTCGTTAATTCAACAGCATGTCCTTTATACTTAGAATGTTTTATAAAAAAATTATACTTTCTTCTATCAGAAAATAATATTTTAATATTTTTTTCAAGTACCCTTAATTTTCTGGATGAAATAGAATGAACAATAAAATGAGTTGAAAACATTTTTTATTTTACTTTTTTAAATTTTTATTCAATACTTTAAATTTATCGAAATTTTTTGCCTCATATATTTTTGATAAGATTGCGGTATTGTGGTTTCAACAGTATAAATGTTACCTTTTTTATTTACAATATTTCCATTAGTGATTTTTTTTATTTTAACATGTGACATTACCTTAAATTGGTAGGTCTCATTTGGTAGACCTTCAATGAATATTTCGAAATTTTTATCAGATAATTGCTGTTGTACAACTTTTGCCCCCTTGTTAGTACTGCCGGGTTCAGGCATATTTACAATTGGAATGACACCTATGCCATTCCGATGAATAATCTTGACTATTGTTCTACCATTTATAACCAATCCATCAATTACTAAATTTACACTTTCAGCATTATCAAGTACTGTATACTTTACACTTTCTCCATTAACCATGACTTTTTTTATAGTGGTACTAAGTGGTAAAGATGGTGACAGACGCATAATACTTCCATTTTCAAGTGCTTCTTGGAACTGAAAAGTAGTTGAAGTTGCCGTCCTTGACATCTTGAAATTAACTTTATGGTTGCCAAAAATAATATTATCCACTTTTACTTCTTTCCAATGCCATGGAAAGCGAGGAGATAAAGAAATTTGATTGGATAATGCATCTGGACTTATTCCTAACATCCCTTCAATAATAGGTTGCAAAACCATTGATTCTGACCACCCCTGTTGACTACATACTCCAGCGGGGCTAAATATTTCACCATTGAGAGTTTCTTCGATACTTCCTAAATTCCAATAACGATACATTAATAAATTATTCATAATATGACTATATCCACTCACGTAGTTTCCAGTTTTATACTCGGCCAAAGATGCCCAACCAGCAAACAATGGCCAAACCATACCAGAATGATATGACTTAGGGTTAAAACCTTTACTACTCTCAGGTAAAATTCTAACGCCCCAATCCGATGAATATAAATTGCTTGCATAAGATGATGCTGTTTTAAATGCTTTTACAGGATCAATGATAGCATCGAAATAAATTGGAACTCCGGACAATACAGTTTCTTCATTCATATATGAACCATCAATCATTTTGCCATTATAGAAATACTGCCCTTCCTTATTCCAAAAATCTTCATCAATAATTTTTCGCACTTTTTGTGCATTTTTATGATATAAATCTGATAATCCATCATTGTTTAAACTGCTCGCAATATAGGAAGCAGCATCCAAAGCAGCAGCCCAACAACCGGCAAGGTAAATTTCGGTATGGGTTCCAAACATTGAACCCCCTTCTATCCAACCATGTCCAACGTTAGTTATTTCAATTAAACCATCGTTATCGGTATCTGTGCTGTAACAAAAATCCATTGCCCCTTTAATAGAGGGCCAAATCTTTCTAATGTAGTCAATATCTCCCGAATACTTCAAATAATGAGCTGCCAATACAACATACAGAGGAGACGAATCCGAAGCATCATAATGAACAGCACCACTCGTTGTAAGCTCATGGTAAATCTTACCGTTTAAACTTTGAAAATTGGTAAATACATCTAAAATTTTTTTCACCATTTTATGTCCACCATAAGCATTAACCGCAAGACCTGTCCATTGTGCATCCCGACCAAAATACCAGGCATACCCAGGGCGTCCACTAATCCTATGTCCACCATCCCATCCTTGTAACGTAGTACCGAATCCAGCCACCATGGATGTTCCTATATCTGGAGTTTCTTGAAAAAACTGATCCGAACGTACCATTGCCCACCTATACCCCTCATTGAATTGATGATCAGGGGTTGTTAACATCAGACTATTGTCAAGCAGATCTTTATAATATTCGGATGATTTCATAAAAAGTTGATTGAAATTATTAGATTCTGACTTATAGATTTCTATAGTTTTCTCAATGCCATCATCCCCTGCTACCATATAAGCACTAAATTTTCCTTTGACATCTTTGGCATCAAAACAAAAAAGTCCGCTAACCTGTTTTAAATCTGTTTTAATTCCAATAGGACTTCCATTATTTAAATTGAATCCATCATATTGTCCCAATTTAAATATTTCAGGTTTACTACTGAAGCCCATAATGTTTACCAGTTTTTCGGATTGTCCAGAGCTGACAGCAGCGTTCATTTCTGGTACCCATTTGTAAGAAATCGAAGAAGTTACTTTTTCTGAATAGGGCCACATGTAACGGAAATTAGAGGTATATTTCATAAATATTTTTAATACCTCTTCGCCTTCCCATTCGTAATGTACAATACCCACTGGTTTGTCCAAGGAGATCGTAGTTATTTCTTTTAGAAACGTTCCCCCTACTTCATATTCTCTAATAAGTAACTCGGGAGATGATGTGATTGATGGTGTTAAATTTTTTAACCAAAGTACAACATCCAAATTCTTCAACAATACCCCTGTTTCTACATCTTTAAAAGACATGAAAGGACTTGTCCAAACTTCATCAATCCCACCTTTTTGTTTGCCTATAACTACCATTCGTCGTCCCGACATTATGACAACGTTATTGGTTGCTTCTTGTTTCTTTAAATTAATTGTAAATTCTGGCAAGATCCATTTAGATGCTTGAGAAACATCGATGTTTGAAAAATTTTGTTTAAGTATCGTGACTTTTTGAGGAGAATAGTTCCAATAGTTTGGTTCAATATTTTTGACATTTCCTGCCATATATTTAAATATATTGGAATAAAAGCGATGCAGTTCGTGAGTGTTGTAATTTTCCTTGGAAAAATAAGAAAAAGCTCCTACAGTAATTATTTTACCTTTTCCCCATTGGTATTCCAATACCAATTTATTGTTTTCATGAAACGTAATATAGGTCCATTCAACACCGATTACTTTTGAAATAGTTGTGTCAGGTAGACGATCATCAAAAAAACCAATTTTAAGAACTGTATGATCTTCTTTACTTTTCCATGGGTAAACTCCACCATGCAGTCCTTCAAAAATAGGATGGGATTTAAAAGAATGAAATCCCAAAGGTCTACCAAATCCATTATCTGATATTGAATCCTTTTTGATTTCAAGGGGATTTTTTTCAATGCCCCAGTCATTCAGCAATCTTACTGCCTCCATGGAAAGAATGAGATTACCACCATTCTCAACAAACTTTTTTATAAGTTCTCCAACGTTATTTTTTTTATATTCTCCATAATTTCCAGAAAGTTGATGTATCCAAATATGAGTCAGATCAAGTGATTCTAACTGTCCGTTCATTAATAAACTATTATTGATTTTCACACTTTCAAGTTTTTCTTGGCTTACTAAAAATTTCTGAATAGCTTTTGATTCCTCTTCATATAATCCCTCTACCATCAACCCTATTTTATGGGATGTTATTTCGGGTGCCTGTGCTATGCACACTATACTTTTCAAACAGCACATTAACAACATCAGGTATATTATTTTTTTCATTTTTTCTAGTACTCTCTTTATGAATTAGTTTTTATAGTTTTAAAATAATGTAATTTATATAGCAATTGATAAATGGAAAGAATGAATTAACAATCAATTCTATTATTTTTTTATAAAAGGGATCCAAACAATCATAGAACTATTTTCACGATTATTCCAAGCATAATAGGGAATCATTTTTAAAAATGTTTCTTCTATTTTATTATTTAATTTTTTTGCTGGAAATATTATACTCACAACATTTTTAAGAATTCCAGTATTTATTTTTTTTATTTTTATCTTATTATTATCAACCATATCTTCTATATAAAACTCTTGAACTGGGCCATAATTATCAATACCTTCAGCAACATATACTAGAGGTCCCCTTGTAATTGCTACCCTATTTTTATTTTCCTTCACTTTGTTGATTGTTTTGTTTAGTCTTACATTCATTGGAAGATCTAGTATCACCTTATCTCCTACATTCCATGTTCTATCAATTGTAACAAAACCATTTTCGGTTTTTGCATTTATTTGTACTCCATTTATCGATAGCTGCCATTTTTCATAATTTTTATTCTCATAACTATATAATTCGCCTGGCACAAATTGCTTTGAATTTGCCCAGCTTGGAATTCTAAGTTTTAATTTAAATTTTTGACTAGAATTAGGAGAAATCGTTAAATCAACTTTGCCATCAAATGGATATTCAGATTTTTGTTTTATCCTCACTATTCCAGATTCTAATTTTATTTTACTAGAATTACTTCCATAAAAAGTTAAATATATTTCATCACCAGAAAATGAATACATCATTCCAGAAACTTGTGGTATTAACCTTGCTATGTTTGATGGACAACATGCCGTATTAAACCATGCTGATCTACCTGCCTTTCCATGATTAAATTCTGTAGTTCCGTCAGCTTCAAGGGGATTAACATAAAAAAACTTATTACCTTCAATATTAACTCCCGCTAAAGAATTATTTAAAAGTGAAATTTCAGCTACATCCATATACCTAGCATCTTTAGTTAGTAAAAACATTCTGAAATTAAAAAAAACATTTCCTACTGCTGCACAAGTTTCATTATAGGCTTCTTTATTTGGTAAAACATAATCAGGTCCAAATCCTTCAATACCTTGAACTGCTCCTAAACCACCTGTTATACTCATTTTTTTATCAACAATATCATTCCATATACTTTTGAGTGCTTTATCGTAATCACTGATTCCAAAAAGACCTCCCACATCAGCCATACCAGAATATAAATAAGTAGCCCTAACTGCATGGCCTACTGCTTTCCTTTGTTCAGTCACTGGTAAATGCTGCTGTGCATATATTGGAGAATTATATCGTTCTCCATTAGGTATAAATGTTTTTCCTCGAATATCTAAAAATTTCTTAGCCATATTTAAATACATTTCATTGCCCGTAATTCTATATAGTTTTGTTAATGCTAGCTCTAATTCTTGATGACCTGGAGCTTGATTAACTGGTTTTCCATTATTATAATTTGGATCTCCCTCAAAAAAAACTTTATTAATGTGCTGGGCACTTTTTTCAGCAACTTTTAACCATTTATCTTTTCCTGTAGCTTGATAATATGCAATAGCACCTTCATACATATGACCCATGTTATACAATTCGTGACTATGGATAACATTTGAGTAAGGTTTATCCCCCATCATCCAAACCATAGTATTTTTAGCAAGATCAACTTCATTTGGCTTTGTGTCAAAAATTGTAGGATCTTTAATTTTATTTGATATACCATTTGACACTCCAGTTATATGACCTACATATAAGTATCCATCTTTTTTTTGAGCACTACTTATTAAATCAATAATATCATCCATACGTTTTTCTAGACCTGGATTTTCTTCTAAAAACAATAAGTAAGCAGCACCTTCCATTACTTTATAAAGATCTGATGATTGGTATGCATGTGGTTCTGGTAAATTATCATTTATACCAGATAAAAAATTTCCAGTTTGCCTCAATGCAATTTGCGCGTTTATGGTTTTATCTAATGCAAATGGAACGAGTGTTTCTACTTGAGTAATTAACCTAGGTTTCCAAAATTTATCTTCAAGAATCACTTCATTAAAAGGAACTGGAATTAGACCATATGCTGAATAATTATAACTAGCGATATTATTTTTATTTTGAGAAAACATGGTAAAGTGAACCAACAAAAAAATCAATAATTGTATTTTTTTCATGTATTCAATCTACTACTATCCTAGAATAATTCAAAAGGCCAGGTTAATTAGTGAGAAGTTTGTTTAATATATAGAGAGATGAATAAATAATTATTCTATAATAATCATATTAACACCTTTTTCATTTAAGGTATTAATCACATCTTTTAACCTTTTATCTTTTAATGTTTCAAATTGCACTCCTACATCTTTTAATCTTTGACTTAGTAATTCATATACTTCATAATAAGAATCTGAAGGTCTAAAATCTGCGTTTGGAACATTTCCTCCAAGATAAGCTAATTTTCCACCAATCATCTTTTCAAACCGTACATCATCCTGTCCTGTCCCTGTTTCTTTAAGTTGAATCAGTTTTTTTTCTAAATTCAAAAAATCAGATTCTAGACTGTCAACCAATGATATTAATTCTTCTTTTTGATTAGTATTTGAAAGCATAAATTTTAAATCTAATAGCTGCCTCCTAACAATTTCTATAGAATTTATATAGTTAGCAGTTACATTTATATCATCATATATTTTTTTTATCAAATCATGTTGAAGTGTTATATCTTCAATGGTTCCTTCAGAATGAGGATCTTTTATAACTTCTAATTTCTTAGTCATTACATTATCACCCAATTTTAAATGTACATTATATGTTCCTGGAGGTGACATTATTGATAACTTAAACGGAACTTTTCTCTCTCTATTTTTATCCAGAGATACCCATTCAGCATATAAAGGCTTTGTCCTTAATATAATTTCATCAGTACTTTCCCCTTGAAAATCCCACCACACTCTGTTAATTCCTTTTACTCCGTCTTCCTTAATAGTTTTTATAGTATCGTTATCAAAATTTGTTATAATGATTTCTACTTCTTTTTGTTCTTCTTTTAACCAGTAATTAATCGATGCTCCACTTGGAGGATCAGAGCCTGTCGATGCTTCAGGAAACATTTGAAGGCTGCTTGTTACGTTATGAAATCTATAAGATGGTTTTATATTAAATAGATGCATGTCTTTTTCTATTATGCTTTTATTCATTTGCTGGAAAGGTGAAATATCATCTAATATCCATATTCCTCTACCATAAGTTCCAAGAACAAGATCATTAAAGTGTTCTTGAATATCTATCCAATACATAGGAGTATGAGGTAAATTAGACATCATTTCTTGCCAATTTTTCCCATCATCAAAAGACAAGTATAATGTGTTTTCTGTTCCAAGGTATAAGAGTCCTTTTTTAACTGGATCTTCTTTCACACACCTTGTATAGCTTAGATTTCCTTCTTTAATACCACTAGTAATTTTCTTCCAAGATTTTCCAAAATTTTCTGTTTTATATACATAAGGATCAAAGTTTCCAACTTGATGGAATTCTATTGTAAGATAAGCTTTACCAGCACTCCACTTTGAAGCTTCAATATTCCTAACAACTCCAAGTTTAGGAAGATTAGGAATGTTTTTAGTAACATTATTCCATGTCTTTCCATTATCTTGACTGATATGAACGAGACCATCATTAGTTCCAGCCCACAATACGCCTTTTTGCACAGGGGACTCATCAAAAGCATAAATAACATTAGCATATTCAACAGCAATATTATCTCCTGTAAGACCTCCAGAAAATCCTTGCATCTTCTCATCATCTAAGGTTAAATCAGGACTTACTACATCCCATGACTGACCATCATTTGTTGTTTTATGAACATATTGGCTTGTCACATAAATAGTTTTATTGTCGTGTGGAGAAATCAAAAGAGGAAATGTCCACTGGAATCTGTACTTTAATAATGATGCGTGGCTTCCAGCAGTAAATTCTGGCCATACCTCTAGTTGTCTAAACTGCTTAGTTTTCTCGTCATATCTAGTAACAATTCCTCCAAGGGGTCCAAATCCTGATGCGCTAGACCATATAATATCTGGATTTTTAGGGTCTGCAGTTGCAAAACCACTCTCACCACCTCCAACAGCTCTCCACATACCTGACTGTATCATTCCAGGACCAAACCAGTTTCCTGTCCTACTTCTACTAGGTCCCTTCATCGATGGACCATCTTGCCTATTAGTTAATACATTATAAGGTACGTTATTATCAGTAGTTACATGATAAAGTTGAGCTACAGGTAAAAATGTCCTTAACCATGATTTTCCTCTATTTTGAGAAATTGAAATTCCTCCATCACCAGCCACTGCCATCCTATCTCCATTAGTAGGATCAATCCACATTTCATGATGATCCCAGTTAGGGGAAGATAATTGTGAGCGATTTTCTAAAGAGACACCACCATCAATACTAGAAAAGAATCTATAGCTAATAAAATAGACTTCATTAGCGTTATCTGGGGAAGCTGCAATTCTAGTGTAGTAAGCTTGCCTAGAACCTAATTCTCTATTAGAATTTATAAGTTTAAAAGTTTTACCATTATCTTCAGATCTCCACAATTCTCCAGATTCTGTTTCTTTCCCATTATAAGGGATGCCATCTCCTGTTTCAATAAGAGCGTATAATCTATCAGGTGAAGCTGGAGTCATAGCAAGCGCTATTTTACCAACATCTTTTTTAGGTAATCCATTGTCTTTAAGTCTATTCCATGATAATCCCCCATCAATAGACTTAAAAATACCACTTCCTGGTCCTCCGCTTACCCTTATCCATGTTTTAAGTTCTAATTGCCAGGCACCTGCGAATAAAACCCTTGAATTATTAGGATCCATAACAATATCGGATATTCCAGTATTATCATCTATATACAAAGTATGTTTCCATGTGACACCCCCATTATCACTCATATACACTCCTCTCTCTTTTTGCGGAGAATAAGCATGACCTAAAGCACCTACATATACAAGGTTAGGATTATCTGGATGAACAATGATTCTACTAACCCTTCCTGAATTTTTTAAACCTAAATGTTCCCATGTCTCACCACCATCTTCAGACTTATATACACCATTACCGATTGACACATTAGATCTAATTGAACTCTCACCTGTGCCTACATATATAGTCATTGGATCAGATGGTGCAACAGCAATAGCACCTATAGAATGAACTTCCTGACCATCAAATATAGGTTTCCAGTTCAATCCACCATCAATAGTCTTCCACACACCACCAGAAGCTGCCCCTACATAGTATATTAAAGGTTCATTAGAAACTCCTGCAACTGATGTTAATCTATTACCTATTGGACCGATATGTCTAAACTGCATATCCTTGATCATATCATTATCTATTTTCTGTGCTATAGATAACAATGGAATAAAAAGAGAAATTAAGAAGCAGCGATATATTTTAATTAGATTCTTCATGGCTTAATAATTTATATTTAAGATGAATGTATATTGTAAAATCTAATTTACAAATATTCTTTTTCTTTACAACCCTATATAATTATTAAAAAATTATAAAAAATGATAATCTACTTACCCAATAAATCCTTATTAGGTTATACATAGGTTAGCTAAATTATTATCGAATTAATTAATATGTTTACTATGTATTTCTTTTCTAACTTCTATCCTAATTTCTTTCTTACCACCCTTTGAAGTACTATCAATTTTAATGGTCATATTTGGATCTCCTTCAGCTTCTTTAATTAGCTTGTCAATATCCATTTCTATCTTGTCAATATCCATTTCACTATTAATGTTAACATCTATTGTACTTTCACCATTTTTAAATTTCTTTATAACAATGTGTTCATTTTTTCCATCACCCTTTAAAATATGTCCCATATTACCAATTCCCTTAATACCATCACTTACAAAAAACCCACCCATAGGTTTATGTCCTTTAAGGCTATTTCCTACTAGATATCCTAGCACGAAAAAAATAGTTGAGAAAAGAAATATTGATTTCCAGTTTTTATTTATTGAATCCATATAATTATTATTTAGTTAAACTTAATTTTATCATTCTTATTTATTATTACATAATTTTTTATATTAACTTTTATTAAAAAGTTAACCACTTATAAAATCTTCATAAGATTTTAAATTTAGATCTTCAACTTTCACTTTTTTCTTTAATTTATCAAAACTCTTAAAAGCTGTTTGAAACATATCTTTAACTAAATGTAAATTTTCAAGTTCCGTAGGAGAAGGCCTGTCATAACTCGATGCAATTTTACTATATAGATCAGCCATTTTTTCTCTCAGTTGCCGTTTAGCAGCCCCTACATAATTATCTCCAGTTGTAATTACAAGCGTTTCTTTTAACTCATTTAATTTAGACTTTGTTTTGCTATCAGTGTTTTCATCTAATAAAATAACATCTAATTGGTAAACTAAATAAGCTAGTTCTTGCGTCATATTATATAATTTCATTATTGTTTGATGCTGTAAATTTCTATCCTCAGAGCTCAAACCAGAAGCATCATCATAAATTACATTAAATTCATTTTCAAAAACATCTTTCCCTTTTTTAATAACTGCTTTATACCTCCCAGCAGCTACTCTAGGAGAAGTAAATCCTCCAAAACTAAATGTTTTTCCCTTTGCAATTTTTGGTTGTTTAATAGTGTAATTCCACCTTACAATGTTTATTCCCTTCGATTTACCTGCCCCTAATTTTGAAATAACATTACCATCTAAGTCTTGAATTTCAAATGTCATTTTTCCAAAAATATGCCTTTTACTAAGAAAATATTTAATATCACAAGCAGTTGATGGATTTTCCCCAACAAATTGGGTTTCAAGACCAAAAAAACCAGAAAAACCACTTTGATCTTTCATTTTATATTCATCAGATTTAAAAAAGTGTAATTTTTTTGATAAAACATTAGAATTAATTTCTCTAAGAGGAGAAATATCATCAATTATAATTACTCCCCTTCCATGAGTTCCCATAACTAAATCATTTGTCTGTTTTTGAAGTTCTATAAAATGTACAGCGACAGATGGCATATTATTTGTGAATTTAGACCAAGATTTTCCACCATTAACAGTAACGTAAAGACCAAGTTCAGAACCTAAAAAAAGCAAATCAGGATCTACGTAATCCTCTTGAATGTTTCTGACAAATGCATTTACATCACTATTTGGAATAATATTTGTCCATGTTTTCCCTAGATCAGTTGTTTTGTATGCATAAGCTTTCATGTCACCTGATGTGTGTCCATCAAAAACCACATAAGCTGTGTTAGGATCATGAGAACTAGCTTCGATATGATAAACCCATGTATTTATTGGTACACCATCTATATTTGAGATTGTATTAGTCCAAGATTTACCTCTATTGTTTGTTACCTGAACATTTCCATCATCTGTTCCAACCCAAATTATATTTTCATCAAGAGACGATTCTGCAATAGTAAAAATAGTAGTATGATTTTCTGCTCCTGAGTTGTCAACTGACAATCCTCCAGAATCTTCTTGTTTTTGTTTTTTGGGATCGTTTGTAGTTAAATCTGGTGAAATAATTTCCCAAGTATCACCCATATCTTCCGATTTGTGCAAAAATTGACTACCAATATAAATTCTATTGGGTTGATTATTAGTCACAGTTATCGGAGTATTCCAATTAAATCTAAAATCTGGTAATCCTCTTTCTTGAAGTGGTTGTATTGTCTTAACTAATTTATTATCTACATCATATCTCCAAACACTTTCTGCACCTTGCATTTCTGAATAAATAATATTTTTAGTAGGATGCCTTAATACTCTAAAACCATCTCCTCGACCTACTACGTTCCAATGTTTTGCTTTTATTCCACCTGGTGCTGCAGATGGTCCATACCATGACCCATTATCTTGCAATCCACCATAAACATTATATGGGGTTTCGTTGTCTACACTTATATGATAAAATTGTGATAATGGAAGATTTTCTACAATTTCCATTGTATTTCCACCATTCCAAGATCTGTAAACTCCTCCATCAGTACCAGTGTAAATTATATCTGAATTATTTATATCAAATATTATATCATGTATGTCACTGTGCATTTGTCCTAAATCCTTAAAAGTTTCACCCCCATCTCTTGAAATAGAACCATTTAATCCTCCTTTTACAATAACATTTTCATCTTTTGGGTCAACAGATATTCTTGAAAAATAAAATGGTCTAACTGTTATTCCAAAGTCATTATTCATTTGTTTCCAAGTATCTCCACCATCAATGCTTTTATACAGCCCTTTATGTTCATCTTTTTCTGCCTCAATAACCGTATATAAAACTTCGGGATTAGAATTAGCAACAGCTATAGCCAGTCTACCTAGCTTACCTTCTGGAAACCCATTATGGATTTTTTTCCAATTTTTGCCTCCATCTTCTGATTTATATAGTGCACTATTTTCTCCACCAGAATTAAAAGACCATCCAGTTCTTCTAAATTCCCACATAGATGCATAAATAATATTAGGATTCTTTGGATCAATTACGAGATCAGCACATCCAGTAGCTTCATTTATATATAATATTTT
>Ga0208879_1001680_pt1 | contig 20481 bp, 10 predicted proteins | sample Knorr_S15_td_Bot_FD_185605 | JGI IMG/M metagenome (GOLD analysis project Ga0208879, IMG submission 185605) | Marine microbial communities from Southern Atlantic Ocean transect - Knorr_S15_td_Bottom_ad_5009_LV_A (SPAdes) (version 2) | ecosystem: Environmental > Aquatic > Marine > Oceanic | place... | reverse complement strand
TATTCGATTGACCATCGGAGCAGTGCAATCGCTCCACCCATTCCCATCAATTGTTCACCAGCATCGTGATCCCTGCTCGCTTGCACCACTTCACCGGCTCTGGTTTTCACCTTACGCGCAAAGTCTGACCAAGAGATTTCAGACGACGGACCGTTATCAGAGCGCAGTAAGTCAGCCTCGATTACTAGCGTTGCAACCGCACCCTGTTCTGCCGCTTTCAGCATCATTTCGCCTCCGTAGGCTACATCACCCTTAGTCGATATTCTTGCCATTGCATCTTCAATCGCCTTGACTTGTCTTACCACTGCATATTCTCCAAGCAGTGCGTCTGCTACCCCTTCTCGCAATACCTCGTTAGCGGCTGCGCGACCACCGATGCTGGTCGCGACGTTGAGGGTTTGTCGCGAGCCGCCGGAGCCGCGTAAAACGGACTCGAATTGTTCACGAGCCATTCCCGGCCCACAGATGACTAATGGTTTACTCTCATCAAAGATGAGAGCAGTTTGCTCGGCAGCCTTCCGAATGAAGGAATTCCGAACTTCTGTAGAATGTGCCTCGCGCTTGCCGCCACCCCGCATGGTGAACTGGCTGATGCTGCGCATTCCGTGCTGCGCGACCTCAAACAGTAGGACCTCATCGCCTTCTACAACTATGATGCCTGCTCTTGCCCTGCCGCTATCGGCGTAGGCCTCAGAGAGCAGAGCTTTGTCCTCACTGCTCATTCCTCCAGCCCAAGTGATTTCCAAATCATCGCCGGGGGAGACCGAATGAGTGTGATGGCTACCCTTGTCTTTTTCAGCCTCTGAGATGATTCCGTGAATCCGAAGATTATCGCTGAATTGTTGGAACTCGGTATGTTCAACTTCAAGCACAATCCACATCGGCTTGCGGTCAGCTGCCTTGGCTCTGCCACCCTCCTGCGTGCCCGTGGTTTGGTCGCGGCGAAACCCAAGCATTCCTACATTGCATCCACCATGCACCAATTTGGAAAGCGTCCACAGGTCATCTTCGTGCTGGATTCGGAGGCGAACTCCGTCGTCCATTCGTTTGAGTCGTTGCATTATTCACCACCATCCATTGGTCCGAAAAACCGCTCAAGAGCGGCTTCAACCGACTCAGAATCCTCACCAACTTCTCCGTCGTGTTGGTATTGGTGCCAAGCCACGACTCCATCAGGACTCAGAATGACGAACATCGGCGTGCCTTGGCTGTGGAATTCGTACATCCACGTCTGGTCTCTATCATCGACGTAATCCCAGTTGTGTGGCTCACCCGGCCTACTGGCACAATCTTGGCTATTACCTCTGCATCCTGCATGAGAGGTTTGGTCTTGAAAGGCTGCAATTTCTTCAAGGCTTGCGTTGAAGTAATCGTTGGATGAGAAATTGACCGCGAAGGTCAGGAAGGTGACCTGAGCGGAGTAGTTGTCGTGTAGTGCATTCATGTCGTCCGCTGCATTCCAGCAGTGACTACAATCTGTGCTGGCGAACTCGATTAGCACCCACGGGCTGTCGCTGCCATTCGCAACTCCATTCGGAGTGCCATTCCAAGTTGTATCCAATAGGTTGGACAGCGACCACTGCTGCCAAGTGCCGCCAAGTGACCGCGCTTGGTCCTCGATGTTTGGAACTAGCATTCCTTCCCATGTGCCGTTAATCAGGTTCGGTTCAATCGGTTCAGTCACAGATGTGTTTTCAGAGGTGTTGTTTTCTTGCTCCGGTTGTTGGTCATCAATACAGGATTCGGGGTCAACGTCAGGGTCTCCCTCGCTGCAGCCTTCCCAACCAGACGGGTCTAGAGGTTCATCGCCGCCTAGGCAGCCAGCAAGGCTTGCACCCAACATGAGCAGGGCTAAGGAAAGTGCAAGACTATGTCGGGCCATCAAAATCGGACCCGCGCTGCCTAATTATCAACCCGACGCTAGCCGAATACACCTAGTAATCCGCCATCATCGTCCATGTCCATGTCGTTTGCAGCCGGGGTTCTCGGCAGCCCGGGCATGGTGACCATAGTGCCGCATACCGCGACTACAAAGCCAGCTCCCGCGTTCAATCGTAACGAACGAATTGGCAGGGTGAATCCGGAGGGAGCGCCGATTTCATGCGCTACATGACTGAAAGAATACTGAGTTTTTGCCATGCATACGTCAAGTCGGTCATATCCCCAATCTTGGAGTCGCTTGAGGTCATTGAGTGCCTTTGCTCCGAAGTCAACTGAATCAGCGCCGTAAATGTTGGTGGCGATCCGCAGGATTTTCTCCTCAATCGGTGTGTTTGGTGCAAATAGTGGTTCGAACGGGCGGCCGGCTGCCATATGCTCTTGACAGGCTCTTACCACCGCGTTGGCCAAGTCAACTCCACCTTCACCGCCCTTTTGATGAACTTCGCACAGCACGGCATCATCTGCCCCTTGTGCCATCGCCCCGGAGAGGATTGCTTCGATTTCATCGTCGGTATCGTCGTTGAATCTGTTGATGCTGACGATTACCGGGGTGCCGAATCGAGCCATATTTCGGATGTGACGAGCGAGGTTCGTGCTAACTCCTTCCTTTACTGCTTCCACATCCTCGGTTGCAAGTTCGCTTGGCGTGGGCCGGCTTCCTCCTGCTTTGGCAAAGGCCCCGCCGTGCAGTTTCATGCTACGAACTGTAACATTGATGACCACACAGTCAGGGGCATCTCCACTGGCTGTTGCCTTGATGTGCATCATTTTCTCTGCACCCATATCGGCTCCGAATCCTGCTTCAGTCACCACATAATCGCACAGAGTCAAGGCGAGGCGGTCAGCAACAATACTCGAGTTGCCATGCGCAATATTGGCGAAAGGACCGCCGTGAACAAATGCCGGATTTTGCTCTAAAGTTTGAACAATATTCGGCAAAAATGCTTGGCGCAGCAATAGAGCCATTGGACCTGCTGCGCCGATATCATCGGCCTTAACCGGATATCCTGAGCGACTTTCTGCCACCACAATCTCTCCTAGTCTGGCCCGTAGGTCAGCGTAGTCGGTAGCCAAAGTGAGTATTGCCATCACTTCACTCGCCGCTGTAATGTCGAATCTTTCCTCTCTCGCAACTCCATTATGAGGTCCACCCAGCCCTATCGCGACCGAACGCAGGCTCCTATCATTCACATCAAGCACCCGAGGCCACAGAACCCGGTTGGTGTCTATATCTCTCTCATTACTGAAGTAAATGTGGTTGTCAAGCAATGCTGAACACAGGTTGTGTGCCGAGGTAACTGCATGTAAATCCCCAGTGAAATGAAGATTTATTTCTTCCATTGGTAATACTTGGGCATGACCACCTCCTGCCGCACCTCCCTTGATGCCGAAAACCGGACCCATACTGGGTTCTCGGATGGTGCAGGTAGCAGATTTCCCGATATGGTTCAATGCCTGGTTCAAACCGATGGCAGTCACCGTCTTTCCTTCACCAAATGGAGTTGGATTCACCGAGGTAATCAGCACGAGCGAACCACGTGGACTGTCAAACCTCGCTTTGAGAGATTCCCAAGCGATTTTGGCCACTCCCGGACCCTGTAGGACGAGATCCTCAACACCCAATCCAAGTTTCCACGCAACCTCCTCAATAGGGGCTGGGGTGGCGGCCCGGGCGATATCGAGGTCAGTTGCCATTGCTGTTCCGGTATACAGGGGGTATTCAAGCATTGAGCGCATCAGTATGCCGTAGGTGCGAATCCGTTGGGTTTGTCAAGGGGTGCGGGGCAGGCAGTAATGGGCGGCAGGCCCGGTGGTTGTTGATGAAGGTCAGATACGCTGTCTCGGGGTTTCCAATCACCCATTCATTATCACCGATTCTGGCTGCGTTAACCGCCGCACATTTGCGGGAAGCCTCACTAAAAATCGAGTTGATTGGGTTAACCCTTCTCGATTCTGATGAGGTTACCACTCCGATGGCTTGGGCTTGGGCGCAGGGCAGTAAAAAGCGGTCAACCAGTGAGGTAAGCCCGTTATTTGGTAACCCGGAGTCGTTTGCAGATAGGTCAGCAATCGAAGCCGCAGCCAGCGAGGTTCTAGACGCTGTAATTGATTCAGACTCCACATTCATTGAGCATAACGAGACTTTGTTTTCCGCCCCTGATGAGTTCTCAATAATATCACGGGGCGACGAAGAAGCGTGGATATCACTCACTAGTCCACTCAAACATCAGTTGAGTTCACGCGCGGGGGTAATATGTGTAGATGATAGCATCAGTAATGCCGCAGTCAACCAACTTCGCTGGGATGGCTCGCATTGGCATTGCGCGGGAACTGATGGGGCTGGTTTACTCGCAGTCGCCAGACACTTTGGCTTCAAATTTGGCGAGGGCGACGATACAAACCCTCTGCTTTGTCTTCGAGGTGGTGGCGGCGCAAGTCGTTCTTGCGCCGCATCTTGGACTAAGCGGGATGGCCAACTTTGGTGGTTGGGCGGCAGACGTTCGTTAGATAACCGCGGACCGTGGGTTGACCGGATGATTGACGGCGATGAAGTAGCAGACCACATCGGTCCACGATTATTGCTGGATTTTGACGTTGAGGCCGGTATATCTGGTAGCGATGGAGGCATCGGGCGACCTGAAATAATTCTATCAGCAAATTACTCATCGCGAAATCGTACTCCAATGATTGTTCGCGGTGAGGATAGTATCCATCTAGATGGGAGGTGGTTATTGGCCGCCCAGCATTTGGAAGCATGGGCGCGGTTGTTTTGTCCCGAGCACGCTCACCTTCTCCCCGGTCTTGGCTTGACAATGACTAGATTGGCCGCAGTTGAAGATATTCTTCGCGCCAAGTAATGGGCTCACTAAAGCGAGCGGTTCAAGTGCCAAGGGCTTGTCTTCGCAGATATGACAGCAGTTCGCAAGCGCAGCACTTCGATGCTGATTATGCTGCTGATGTTGCTTTCAGCCTTACCGACCAACGGGGCTTCTTGGGCCCCAGAGGTTAACCACAACTACACCTCATCACATCAAAGCGGCACTTTTCAAGTCGGAACTTCCGACCTCAGATTCCAATCCTCAGACAATGAACAATGGGTGGGCGAAATCTACTATCCTGCCGTTACGAGTGCAGAAATGGCTGATTTGAACAACTCTTCCGCACCATATCCGGTGGTGATATTCATTCCCGACGAGGGTGAGGATGCTGACAACTACGATTGGTTTGGCAATACCATCGCTTCTGCAGGATACATCGTTATCACGATTCCATCTATGCGTTCATCCTCAGAATGGGCGATTCTGATGGAGGATATTGACTCGTTATGGAACAAAATAAGATTCCTCAACGCAACCGGTGGTCAAGGAGCGGACCCACCGAATTTCAATGGCTCAGTCAATTTTGCCCATTGGGCAATTGGAGGGCATGGCACCGGTGCCGGACAAGCATGGATTATCCAAGATGCATGGGGAAGAATGGAATCAAATCCAGTTACCCATCCTGCTATTCCGCGCGCGTTATATGGAGTTGGACTTGAGACAACAGACCTTCCCGAAGCCGGTTCTTGGGAGCATAGGTGTGCTGAGCCCTCCTACTCATTTTTCTTGACAGGTTCTATGGATAATACCGCCCCGCACGATGAGCACATCGTGCCTTTGTTGGAGGATTGGTCGTGCGGCTGGCAGTTCATGGAAGTGGTTGGTGGAAATCATATTCAGTATGAGGACGACCCAACATTATTTGAGGGATTATTTGATGGGTCTGCGACTATTTCTGCTGATCAGCAACAGGGTCATGCTACCAACCATCTGCTACCATATTTCAACTTGGTTTTGAAGGCGGATGACGGTGAGTGGGTGTCAGCTAGCAATCGTGAGAATGGAGCGGACACTCCAACCGATACTGACGCCTACGTATCCGAAGATTTGAACACCACTAACCTCTACAGATTCGCAACACCACCCGGCTCAATTTGGAATGAGACTGAAGGAGTGGATGGCTTTCACATCAACGGGACCATGCGAATTACCGACCGTGACAGCACTACTACCGATAACGCGACTGTATCCTGTAGTATTGACGATAGCATCAATGAGGTATCTGGTAGCCATATTCGGGAGCCTGGTTCCGGTCCGTGGAGCGAATTATTCTGTGATGTTTCCACGACTGGAGTCATACCGGGAATGCACAAACTCACCTACCGAGTAACCGGTGATGATGGGATGCCAGGCCGGACTTTTGTACTATTTGAGCGTGGCAACCGCATCCCAATTCTCAATTCACCTCTACCTGAAATTTCAATTCCTCAACACGGCTCGTCTTCGATTGCAGTCAATGATGTCGCGATTGACCCCGATGGCACAGCAATCGTGATAATTTTCGGCGAATTGAACGGCTCCGGAGCATCTGAAATGAGTGTGGTTTGGAATACCACCCATGTCACCGTAACTCATTCTGGCACACCGGAATGGGTTGGCAATGCGACTCTGAATCTTACGCTGAAGGAGTCGGTAGGTGCAAATCCCGTGTTGTTGAATACAACTCTGAACCTGACCGTTACCGCGGTTGATGACTCCGTAGTCCAAATAGCACCGATTCCCGATTACTCATTTGATGAGGATTCGGGCAGCCATACCGTATCGCTGGTAAGTTACTTTGAGGACCCAGAGGGATTGGAATTTTCAGTCATCGAGGCAACTGCTACCGAAGGAATAATCGCCACTGCCAACGGAGCAGCGGTGGTAATTGACTCCGCGCCAAATTGGCATGGCGAGGGAATTGTCAGCCTGTTGGTTGGCGACGGAACCTCATCACCTATTCCGGCAACCCTCGCCATTACGGTCATTCAAGTTGACGACCCACCAATCATCAATAGCACAGTTTTCACCTTTGAGGAAGACGGCTCGGTTGAAGTGAATCTCGACACTTTGGTTTGGGATGAAGATGGTGAAGAAGTGACGGTATCACTTGCAGGAGGAGATCCGAACGTCACGGTGGCAATTTTGACATCAGTTTTGAGGATACAGCCCTTGAGTAACTGGCATGGCTCGTCCTCTGGTTGGACGCTGGTAGCAGAGAGTAGCGATGGTGCAACTTCCTCTCCAATTGTCATCACTGTGACTTCGATAAATGATATTCCATTGGTCTCGTGGAGCACTCTAAACGTCATAGAGAACAACATAACGAAAGTGCATTTCGAGATATACGACCCCGATGGCAGTGTGCCGTGGCACGCCCAATATCAATGGGATATGGGGCAATGGCTGAACTCTACTGCAGAATGTGTTCCCAACGGAAATGCCGATTGGTCCTGCAATCTCACCGTATCAGCCAATGGGTTGGGTACCGGCTCGCATAGATTTGCTGCGAGGGTTTTGGATGGGGACCAAATCTCTGAAGAAAAGGTGTTATTCATTGACAAACCTTCTGATGAGAATACTGGTGTGTCTTCACCAGAAGCCAACATCAGCGACCCGCTGTTAGTCGTCGCAGTAATCGCTGCGGGTCTGATGTTATTGGCCGGAGGTGCATACCTATTGCTAGTCATGCGGCGAGAAGATGACTCACTGCTAAGCGATGATGAATTAGCATCGCTTGAGGATTAGTTCACAGCGGAATATTACCATGTTTTCTTGGCGGTTGCCAGACCCGTTTGTTCAGCAACGGCTTCAGTGCTCTGATTAGTCTAATTCGTGTTTCTCCCGGCTCAATTACATCATCCAGCCAGCCGTTCCGAGCCGCTACATAGGGGTCGCCGAATTTCTCTTTGTAATCCTCAACCAGCAGCGCGTGTAATGCATCCTTATCCTCAGCATCTTTCAACTGTTGGCGATGAACGATATTGACTGCGCCTTCCGCCCCCATAACAGCCAATTCACCGGTTGGCCAAGCGACATTGTAGTCAGATTGCAGATGTTTGCAAGCCATAGCTAGATAGGCACCGCCGTATGCTTTTCGAGTTACCACCGTCAGTATTGGCACAGTTGCTTCTGCGTATGCATAGAGCAGTTTGGCTCCGTGGCGAATGATTCCCCCCCACTCCTGAACGCATCCGGGTAGGAATCCCGGCACGTCAACGAAGGTAAGCAGAGGGATGTTGAAACAATCACAGGTGCGGATGAATCGAGCGGCCTTGATGCTTGAGTCAATATCTAAGCAGCCGGCGAGAACCTTTGGCTGGTTGGCAATAATCCCAACGCTATTGCCAGCGAGCCGAGCAAATCCGACGACGATATTCTCAGCATACATCGGAAATAATTCCACAAAATGGCCATCATCAACGATATCCTCAATCACTTTGACCATGTCGTAAGGTCGGTTGCTATCATCGGGTATAGCATTCTCCAACTCGGAACAATATCTGTCTAACGGATCTCCACTATCTAGAATCGGAGGGGATGCATCACAGTGGTCAGGGAAAAATGATAGCAACTCTATGGCGATTTCAAAGGCCTCATCTTCATCATCAGCAATCAGGCAACAAACGCCAGAGCGCGAGGCATGGGTGTGGGCACCACCCAATTCGCTGGTGGTCAATTCTCCACTGACAGTCTGTTCTGTTTCAAGTGGTGACGAGAGGAAAAGTTGGCCATTGTCCTCTCCGAGCACCACGAAATCAGTCAAAGCGGCAGCCAAGGCAGATACGCCAACAACTGGGCCAAGAACGAGGCTGATGAGCGGAATTTTTCCAGAGCAGGCGACCATTCTGTCTAGCATTTCGCCGGTAGCAGCCAATGAATGGACTCCATCGTGGGCTCTTTGGCCACCTCCATCCCAGATGCAGATTAACGGGATTCGGGCCCGTTCTGCCATTTCGATGATTTTGGTAATTTTCTTGGCATGGATTTCACCCATCGAGCCGCCAAAAACAGTGAAATCCTGACTGAAGCAAAATACACGCCGTCCGTCAATACTGCCGTGACCTACAACTACCCCATCGCCAAAGTAGGGATGAACGTGCATATTGAAGTCATCATTCCGATGGGTTACAAAACTGTCAATCTCCGTGAAAGAATCGGTGTCGAGCAAGGCAGCGATTCGGTCGCGAGCAGTTGCTCTTCCGGTGGCGCGCAATTGGTCCATCTTGTCGCGACCGCCACCGGCATTAGCTGAGGCCCTGCGCCAAGCCAAGTCCTCACGCTTCTCGGAGTAGTCGCCCATTATCCGTTTGGTAACGAGAGCGGTTCATCATCAGAACGGTTCAGTAAAATGCTCAATTTGGCTCAAGAAAGCAATTGGGAAATCATTTTTTCAATTGGAATAATCAATTTGGGATGGACGCCGGATTCTCACCACAGAGGTCGGATGCCCAGCCATCGCCAACACAATCTCGAATTTGTGGTCCCGTGAGTTCCTTCTCCCTCGCAACACTGAGCAAATAATGCAATTTGATGAGAGCACTATCGGGGCTACAACAGGCATGATTGCCGATGATTCCCAATGCTTGTTGGTCACGACCTTTGCTGTAAACATCCATGTGAACGGGGCCATGAATACATTGGGTTACCATCACGGCGATGCCACCACCCGCACAATAACTCCGCATCGCTTCAAGCAATTCGGTATTTTCCGGTGCATCGCCGTTTGGGTCTTCAATCGGTAGATGCCCAAGACCTGAGCCATGCAATAAGATGGCATCGTAGCCGCCGTTTGTCGCCAATTCAATCTGGTCTGCGAACATATGCGAGCCGGCAAGCAGTTGCAAAATCCGAATATCCGGTGAGAATTTTATCGGCAACTTGCTTATTGTCCTCACAGTATTATACGACTCAGAATAAGAATCACTCAGAGTGATTTCGCAGGCCCCGCCGCGTTCAACCCTGATGGTAGCGATGGGATTCCGATTGATGGCGGCGAAGGTATCTCTGCGACTCGAGTGGAATTTCCTCACCGAGCAGCCCGGCAAAACCACGCACATTCCATCATCGCTTCCGGCGTGCATGATGATGACCGAAGTATCTCCTTCTTCCCCACTTGGTTCCGGTCCCCTCGCGGCCCAATGAACTGCGGCGAGCAGGTTCTCGGTTCCGTCGGTTGAACCTCTATCACTGCTACGCTGCGAGCCAGTGAAGACAATTTTCCCCGGTGGTCTGCCCCCTGCTCCTGCCCAAGCGTAGGAGGCGGCTGCAGCCGAGAAGTGCATGGTATCGGTGCCGTGAGTAATCACCACTCCGGCTGCGCCGGCATCAAAGGCATCCGCTGCAGCTTCCATCATCAAATTCCAGTGCTGGGTGCGGATGTCATCGGACCACATATTGCCTAACTTGCGGGTACGAATTCTAGCATGTGAAGCCAATTCAGGAACCGCATCAAGCAACTCCTCTGGCTCAAATCGAGCAGCAACAGCCCCGGTGACATAGTCAACCTTGGAAGCGATGGTTCCGCCAGTATGCAAAATCCACACTTCGGGCAAAGAAGAATCCTGTTCAGGTGTGAAATACGATTGCTCAGATTCACTACCAGCCTCGCTCAAAATCTCGCAAGACGAAACCGAATCATCTGGGTAAGAGACGTTGTAGCCATTGGTGAGTTTGATAGTAACATGGCCGGGACTTGCGGGTGCAAGCAGAATCCCTTCATGGGTCACCTCTCCGGAGTGGGTGCGCGCGACAATACGTACCCGACTGCCGCTTGGTGCTACTGCCATGCCACCCTCGCAGCGCACTCATCCCATCAACCGCTCGGTTGGAACTGGTCCAATACCCATCCAATCCATGTATCCGAGTGTCACCGCTGCATCGGGCAGAAATAGGAGATTTGCTAATTTTTCTAGAAACTACCCGGCATGCCATTGCCTAGTATTGTTCAGAGTGCCGGGAGCGGGACTTGAACCCGCGACCTTCGGATGTCCCAGACTTCTCGAAGGGGTATTTGCGCTTCGTGTGCCTTTTCAGGCTGCCCTATGAGTCCGACGCGCCACCAACTACGCCACCCCGGCAGGCATCCCGGCGACCTACCTGCCGGTTTTGATAGTATCTCACCAACAACGCGCACAGATAGGCCGCAGGTCGCCCCAACTGAACAGCCGAACGCTTCATGGAGGGTACGCGTGCCGACATCACGAGGACGATGGTTGATCTCGCTACTGCATTGAAGGCCGCCGCGGCCGATGACCGCAGAAAACGCGGCTCCTCCGGCGAGAAGAAGAAGCCGGGTGGCAAGGTCGGACTTGAACCATTTAACCCGATTGAACAGTATGAGAAGGAAGTGGCAGATAGTTGGTCAATGTGGTTAGTTATCCTCTTCGGTTTGGGTGTCAGCCTAATCATGCGCTATGTGGTAATGCCGATGCTTGATGGCGAGGCAAATGTGCTCTGGTCACTGCCTCTTTTACTCGCGCTCACCATTCCGACTCTCCACAAAGCCATCCTGCGCAAATTTGCTGATAAGTACACCTTTGGCAATTGGTTTCGGGCAATTTTTCTCTATATTTTTACTTGGCTCGCGGTGACTTTCATCGTGGTCAATCCACCTTTGGCTGACCTTGCTCCACCAGAAGTCGGCGGCAAAATTTTCCTTGTTGACAGCGACGACCCCAATTCTTTGTTGACTAGAGACCTAACCATCACTCTTGATGAGAATCAAAGTGGGACTGCGGATTCTACCGTGTTGGTATTCTCAATCAGAGATAATTTGGACACTGATAGCGTGATGCTGGCGATTACAGTCAGTAAAAACGGCCAATTAATTACGAACAGAAGCCTTGCAGGAGGAATTGCTAATTTCACTTCGGGCTGGGCAGAACTTGACGGTTTGGACGGAAATGAGTCACGAGTCGCTCCTCACGAGCGTGATGTGCCGGTGGTTATCCCGATTGGCTCCCTTGATTCAGGGGCGCAGCAGGCCACTTGGAAAGTTGTAGTGACGATGTCACAACAAGGAAATCCGTGGCATTTGGAGTATGTGAAAACCATAACAATCACCGTAGTGGCTGCATAAACCAGTTTTTGTTTGATAGAAGGGTCACTGAGCGGTATTTCCGTTACTCAGTTTTAGTTCCACTTTCAGTCGGTGAACGCAATACTGCATCACTTTCAGTCCAAATCCGTTCGTACCCTCATCCGAATTGGGGTGTAGGTGAACCTGCTGAGGTGGTTTACAAGAGGGATGCAAAATGCTAGACAATGAAACCAAGGAACAACTGACAGAGATAATGACTGCTCTTGCACGACGAGCAAAATTGGACCGGGCCGGCACCGCTAGTGATATGCTATGCTGGACTCCGCTCGCGCCGGTGATTCGTGAGGCTCGTAGAGCGCGAGTAGGCGAGGAAACTCGAGCTGTGCAAGTGCAGAAAAAAGCCGCTCGGATATGCGCCGATATATCCGCTAATCACGGCGATTTGATACGACCTGTTTGGTCTTGATTCAAGCGGTTAGTTGGGCACAGATGGTCGCTGTCAGGGCGTCCAATTGTAGACTTTCACCACCGCCCTCCACCAAGCGGAAATCAATCTCTGCCATCATTTCAGTCAGGTCGAGTTTTTGCTTTTCAGTCAGAAATTCGGCCGTGTATAACGCGCGGTGAAGTTGGTTGACGAAATCGGTTCCTGCTAGTCCGAATTGGTCGAGAATCTGTCGGAGTCGCCTGCGCGCCGGATGGAATCCATCCTCGCGGCAGGCGAGCAGGTATCCATGCAATGCTTCAGGTGATGCGGTCGCAGTAGTTTCGTAAATTAGTTCACGGGTGACATGATTGGACAACGATGCGCTGACTTGTAGCGCAGTAATCGCTTTTCGCAGGTCACCCAGACTGACATGGACAATCGCATCGCAGGCATCCTCGTCCAATTTCACGCCTTCTATTCCAGCGACCATTTGGATTTGTTCTCGCACCTGTTCATCCTCAATTGGACGGAATCTGAAAACCGCACAGCGAGACTGAATTGGCTCGATTACTTTTGAGGAATAATTGCATGAGAGGATGAACCTACAAGTTGCTGAATACTGTTCCATGATTCTTCGCAACGCCCCTTGAGCATCGGCGGTTAGCGCATCGGCCTCATCCAAGAAAATCACCTTGAAAGTCGCTCCACCGAGTGGGGTAGTACGAGCGAACTGCTTGACCTTGGTCCGAATGCTCTCCAACTTACGCTCGTCACTTGCATTCATCTCAAGTAAATTATCCCGTACATTTTCCCCGAATACATCGCGACAAAGCGCGAGCGCAGCCGTGGTCTTACCGGTGCCGGGCGGGCCCGCTAGCAACAGATGAGGAAAGGTTCCTTTATTGCTATATGCGGCTAGTCTTGCGACGGTTGCCTTTTGGCCTTTTATGTCGCCAACCGTCTGCGGACGGTGCTTCTCAACCCACATCTCACTCATCGTAACGGCGAGTCTTGCAGAGCGAGCGTCAAAGAACCCTTCGCCCTATTCACCTTGCAATGATTCCTCCAGCACTATCCTTACTGCGTAAGGTAGTGGACCGTAACTAACAAACGGGTGGACGTTGACACGCAAACGAGTCGTATGTCGAGCGGAGCGGATGTTTGGAAGTCAGCGGGTGGAGCAGTCCTGTTGGTTTCAATGATGATAATGAGCAGTTGGCTATCGGTATTTACCGATGTTGAAATGCTGCAGAAGGATAGTGGTCCGTTGTGGATTAATTCAACGCAGTCGGTCGGTTATGATACACAAACTAATTCCAGTTTGCCGAATAATACTTATGGAAGTTCGCAGAATCTGATGCTTGGTGATTCTTCAGTTACCAACGCACGCCTGCTGATGAATATCGCTTTAACTACTGCCGCAAATGGTCCGATGCCGTCAACCGCAGTAGTCAGTGAAGCAATTCTGAGTATTCATTGCATCAGATTCCCAAATGCTCCCGCTGAGAGAACTTTGGTTTATCCGGCCCGCCTACTTACTGACTTTGATGAGGGCAATGCCACTCATAATCTCAATGATACCAATAGCAATTGGAATGTTGGTGGTGCTGATGGTGAAGGTGTTGATCGTGAGTCTTGGGAGCCACCAACCCAATCCAATACCGCATCGGGTTGGTTTGGACTCAACGTTACAGCCATCGTGCAAAGAGCACTTGCAGATAGCGACACCAATGTCTCATTGGTCATTTCTGCGGTAGGTATTCCATTGATTTGCAAGTCTACCGAACATCCATCCACGTCCCTGCGGCCCGAACTTGACCTGACTTACGCGATTCAAGTTACTCCAGCATCTGGCAGTTTGGTAGTAGTATCTCCCGAAGATGGTGAAATTCTCTCGGAGTCAACATCGCTGACTATCGCACCCGATACCACTCCAGAAATCACTTGGACAAACCTCTCCAATGGTGACGGCGTGGCTGTACAATTCTCTACTTCACCCGACTATCGCTCAAATGATGACGGGGCTAATTGGCATTGGAATTCATGGGATAACTCCGGCGCATTCTCGATGAGTGGAAGTACCTTTGAGACTCCTAATGCGGGTATTGGCAATAGCACTTGGATTCACTACCGAATGCGAGTTGCCAATGGTTCTACTCTCGGACCTTGGATTCATGGTTATTTTGGGACCTCGGCAGAACTTGGCGATATTAACTGGGAAGGCGACGTGGAAGTGGTACTGCGAAACGATTCGGTGGGGCTTGGAATCGGAACTGTTCACGACACTTGGGTAACTAGCGGCAACACATCGTTCAACGGCTACGATGACCTGCGCATGCTTGTTGGCAACTCCAATAACAACAGCATAGATGACGGCATTATCCATGTTCGGGTCAACATGGGTACCGTCGCATTGCACGACAATGTAAGCATCTTAGATGCGACTCTTAATTTGCGCCGGACTGGAAGGAATGGCGATGCTATCGTCTCAGCATTCATTCAGGATCCGAGTGCTGGCAATCCGGATTATCAAGCCTTGAATTGGACTGACGATGGGACTGGGAATGCTTGGTCCGAAGGTGGAACCTCATTCATTGGGGATTTTATTCAAGGTGTAAATGGAAACCAATCATACGCAACCCTCTCTTTTGATGTGACCACTTGGTTGCAAAAGTATCTCTGGGATGGTCGGAGCGATGATATTGACTTCTTGATTTCAGCAGAAGGTTTGCCGGGAGAATGGGTTGAATTTGCTAGTGGCTCCGAGCCAATTTCGTATCGTCCACACCTTGACTTCACCTACAATTGGGGCGATGGTGTCGCAACTTCAGGGGTAACTGATGTCGCTCCCAATGACGGTAACGCTGCTTGGGAGATGAGCGGCTGGAATCTCAGCAGCACGGTAACTCCGACTTTGACTTGGAATGCGAGTGCTGCTGGCAATAGCGACGTGATTATCCAAATGTTTACCAATGGTGGAAATCCAAGTTCGTCAATAACTACGATTGTTGATAGCCGGTCTGATAGCGGCTTTAGCCTATCTTCTGGCACCTATACCGTACCATCTTCTTGGGGGGTTCCATGGGGTGAAGAAATCCAATGGAGAATGCAACTTGTTGCCTCCGATGATGAGCGCGGTCCATTTACTTCGGAGTCATTTTTCACTACTACGGTGAACTCATCTTATTTGGGCAATTCAGAATATCAACTCAATTATCGTCACAATAATGGAAGCGCTGGAAATCCAGCAATTCAGAGTCCTGATTGTGGCGATACCTACATCGAGGGCGGAACGGTGAATGCTTCCAATTTCGAGTCATCTGATATCATTGTCTCAAGTACACAGGTCGGCTTGCTGGGTTGTCAACTACAGACGCATCAACTCCCAGATGGCCTCGCTGTTTTGTCGGCCACACTTCGTCTGCGCACTGACCCACAAGGTGGACTCTCTCAAGGAGTGCAAATTACCGTTCACGAAAGCCAAGAGGCGGGCTGGGACCCAAGTGCTGTAAATTGGAATACCTATGATGGAGTCAATTCGTGGAATGGGGCTGGGGCAAGCGGCACCGAGCGAGTTCAGGCCCTTGATACCACCACAGTTTCAAGCGATGGAACTTGGTATGAATGGAATGTCACCGTCGCTTTACAAAAGGCTGCACGATGGGGTTTGCCTGCAAATTTCATCATCTCGAGCAGCAGTACCACTGCAGTTCTATTCTCAGATAATCAGCAAGGGAGCAATGGTCCTGAACTGGTGATAGTTTACACCAATGGCTCAAGCAATGTACCGGTTTCTCCAATCGGCTTGAATCCAGCAAACGGTGTTTGGATACTCTCTGGCGATGTCACCTTTGCTGTTGACCAAACGCCTACCTTCACTTGGAATACTTCGGGAACGCCTCCTGCCGACCGCTGGGAAGTACAGATAGATGGAATTGGTAGCATGGATTCCATCGGCTTGCAACATTATACTTCATGGGGGGATAGTAGCCTATTCAGCGGCGGCTCTTTTTCAATTGTAAATGCACTTGACAATGGCCAAGTTTGGTATTGGCGTGTGCGTGGTCTGACCTCAACAGGACAGGTAGGAAATTGGTCCGCGGTTGCAGATTTCGTAATTCCCGACCTTACCAGTGTGCAGATTGACACCGATACTTACGAATTTGAGATGTGGCCTGAGCAGATTTTACCTTCAGAAAATTTCCCACAATTCTCCGATACTTGGGTTACTGGCCTTGCTGGCGACCGTAACGATAGCCATGCCAATTCTCACTGGATTTACGCCGATGGAAACGGGCCTGCTAACGGGCTGATTAGTATGCCAATTGATGGGCAGAACGGAGTTCCGCATCCAAGTGGAGCGCGCCTAATCGGCGCTACATTCTCAATTTACATTATCGCTAACAACACTACTGACCCGCGAGTTTCCGTACATGAGGTGCTGCAGGATTGGAACGAGTCTGCGACCGGAGTGACCTATGATGGCACTAACAACTGGTCTGCGCTTGGTGGTGCCGGAGTTAGTGACCGAAGCGGCCTTATTGATGTGAGCAGCGATACTAGTGCTGGGGTTTGGCTTGACTTTGATGTTACAGAAATTGTCCAAGGCGCAATCGCTCGCGGAGAGCATGATGTTTCGTTGATGTTGAGTGTTGACCCATCTTCTAGTCAAGCGATTCTGTTCGCATCCTCGGATTACCAGTGGGAGAATAGCCACCCACATATGACGATGCGTTGGCGCAATGGTTCTGGTACTGCGGCCACTAACGCTGCATCTTTGGTAGGTCCCGCAGATGGAGAATTGATTTGGGATACCAGCCAGCCTCCAGCCTTGTTATCTTCTCAAATACCCACTCTAAGTTGGTCTCACCCGTCGTCTTCGGGTATCACCGATTGGCGATTATTCTTCTACAATGATACTACTGAAGAGCGCGATGGGTTCACAATTCGGGATAGTAGGTACGACCAAGGTTTTGATGTTGCAAATATGGAATGGACATCACCCAGCGACATGCCTATTGACGAAGTTCATCGTTGGTTTGTTCAACCAATCAGTAACGACATGTTAGGGGCACGTAGCGGCACTCGCACGTTCGTAATTCCTAATGAAATCAGTGGAACAATCAACTCCACACATGCTTGGATAAACTTGAAACAAGGCTCCGCATCGTCCACTACTGGTGACTACAGCCTCTATTCAGCCACTGGATTGGATGAATGTTTACCCAACACGGCACAGTCACTCATGTATGTTGGTTATTCTCCATCAGGTGGGTTTTGCTCCGCCAACGGGTATGAATGGCGCAGCCTGTTGACTGTTGATATCTCACAGGTACCAATACCTGAACCTTGGCAGGTCACACATGCTACCATCGAAATGTATCGAAATGCCGGAAACGTCTTCCTGACTCCAGTCTCCGTTCAGGCTGTTCACTGTGATTGGAATGCCACTGCAACTTGGAATCTGTGCAGAACTGGCTTGGGTTGGCAGATTAGTGGAGCGAGTGGTAGCCAAGACGCCGACCTGCCAATCGATGTTGTGAATGTTACTGGCTCCGATTGGTACTCATGGGACATCACGCAGTTGGTTCAGCAAGCACGTATCTCTGGCAATGATAAACTCAACTTGATGTTCCGTTCAGAGGACCCAGACCTTAACGCGTATCATCAATTCATTGGTCCATCTGCGAGTGGATTCGGTTTGCAACTATACCGCCCGATGGTCAACATCACCATGGAAGTGGGAACTGATTGGGCTCCCAGTGATGCAACTGCGCTTATCCCTGCCTCAACTACAACAATGTGGAATTCAAGTTCGTTACTGCCTGCTCCGCTCGACCAAATTGAACTCTCTTGGGCACACTCTAATCCGAGCAATGTTTCCTCGTGGCAGATACAGGTGTCAAATAATCCGAGGTTTGCCGGTGAAGTTTACAACTTGGATAGTAGCGATTCTGCCTCATATAATGGGACATTTGTCACAAATAATCCGCTGAGTTATACCACACCTACCGGAGTGGATTGGCCGGACGCTTGGCAGCATTGGCGAGTGCGTGCCCTGATTGGTGATGACATTGGCAATTGGAGTAATGGGGGTGCGTGGCGCGTTCCTGACGCTTTCGGTGCAGATGATGGCGCTGGCAATTATAGCGTCGTGATGCAACGCGGTTTGGTGTTCGTGGACAGCGGATTGCTGCCGACCATGCCCGATTCTTGGATTGGTTCAAGCACCATTGGTGTGACTCAAAATCACGGTTCTGACAATTTCATGTACGTCGGCCAAAGCCCGTCTTCAGCGACTTCAAGCGCGGTGTCTCTTATCGAAATTGACCTGACAGAATATCCGTATCCAACCACGATGCTACCCACCTCAGTAACTTTGGATTTATACGTTGTAAGTATTACTGGAATCGGTGCCCAAAGCATCTCTATTCACTCATGCAATAGTTGGAGCGAATCTACGGTCAAGTGGTCTAATTTCAACCCGAATAATGAGTGCAATAGCACCGCTGCATCTTCAATGACCTCACTTAGCACTTCTGCTGGAGTTTGGTATACCTGGGATGTCACATCGCTTGCCCGTGATGCGTGGTCAGGCAATGGCGTGATGTCTTTGGGTTTGATGACTAATTGGTCTGGTACCATCACGTTTGTTGCTGCTGATTACGATCAGTTTTCACCCAAACTAACTGTTGATTATGTTGACAATCCGAATGGGGCGGTTCCACCCGCACAGGTGAATTTACTTTGGCCAGAACACTTTACTGCGGTGTATGACGCAGATTCTACTGACAACAACATGTTGATTCCATATGCTCGACCATCCCTGCGTTGGTCGCCCATTTCAGATGTAACTGGATACATATTGCAATTATCAGGTACTAGTGGGACCAATGATTACCGCTCATGGGACAGCGGTCAAACCGGCTTTTCCATCAACTCAACAGATGCGATGTGGACGCCGGATTTCGACCTCACAGCCGGCGATATTTATTCCTGGAACGTGCAGGCAATCAACGGCTCAGTTCCCGGTGCAGCATCGTTGACATGGACGTTTGGAATTGGAGACCCCAATAATTGGTACGAGGGAAATTACGTTTACGGAATCGAGATTATTGAAGGCGCAGACGTCTCGGCATTAGGTTTGCCGAATGTTGAGGACACCTTCGTCAGTGAGGGGGCACAAAGCCAGAGCGCTGGTGCTTCCACCATGGAAATAGGTGTTGGCTGTGACGGCAACCCGGGCAATAGCAATCGTTGCATTGGAATATATTCGGTTGATATGTCCCAACTACCGATTACTGAGTTTGCCGATGTTAATCCTTATTCTGCTGACCTTGAGTTATATGTGAACCAAGTTACCTATGTTAACCAAGCCGCCTATCTAGACTTGACCGCATACCAACTGCTCGACTCAAATTACGATGAAGTATTTGCGACATGGACGCAAGCCTCAACGGGTGTTGATTGGAATACGGTTGGCGGTGGGATGATTGCTGGAGTTGATTACTCCACTACACCGCTCGATTCAGTTCGGATTTTGAACTCGATGACAGGCGGTTGGATTTCATTTGATATCAGTGGCGCGATGACCACAACTAACGGTACGATTGGGGTGGTCATTATTGGTACAGTTCCAACTGGACAGATGCTGATTGATGTGGCGAATAGCGAATCGTCATCCCTATCTCTACGGCCTGTTCTTACCTACAATTACACCACAGTTGACTCGATTGCAGTCAATGGTCCTTCAACGACTGATGCTGACACCGGCGTTTCATTCTCAGAAACCCTGTACGATACCAACAATCAGCCACTTGTCGGTTCAGTAATTTGGAGTAGTTCTGACGGTACAATAGATAGCAACGGCTGGTTTACTCCGGACCATACTGGACCGGTAAACATCACCGGTGCATATGGACAAGTCAAGGCTACACATACGATAACAGTGACAGCCGGTGTACCGGTGAACCTCGTTGTATCTCCGATTATTGGCACAATTACAGCCGATGAAACCCTTGAGATTACTACTGTAGAAGTACAAGACATGAACGGCAATTCCGTTTCTGGACAAAGCGTCACCTTCATCATCACTAACGGCACGTTAGCCCCATCACAAGCAGTCACCACACCGGTGTCAAGCATGGTTTGGGTCGCTTGGGCTACCGGGCAACAGTGGATTAACGTCTCTTGGGGCACACAAACCATCAGCA
>Ga0208879_1001679_pt1 | contig 20488 bp, 24 predicted proteins | sample Knorr_S15_td_Bot_FD_185605 | JGI IMG/M metagenome (GOLD analysis project Ga0208879, IMG submission 185605) | Marine microbial communities from Southern Atlantic Ocean transect - Knorr_S15_td_Bottom_ad_5009_LV_A (SPAdes) (version 2) | ecosystem: Environmental > Aquatic > Marine > Oceanic | place... | reverse complement strand
GTTCTTCAACGCCCCCGCGAGGGCGAAGTTCCTGAAGGCGATCAGCGCCGAGACGCGCGCGATCAGCGAAGCCTTGACCGGCCTAGCGCTCGCGAATCCCGGCGTGACGTTCACGCTGAAGTCTGATGATCGCACGCTGCTCGACCTGCCCTCTGTCGGAGACGCGTCGGCCAGGGTCGCGCAGCTCTGGGGCTCGCGTCAGGGCAGCACACTCATCCTGGCCTCGGCGAAAGACGATGGCCTGGAACTCAAGGGGCTCGTCCAGCGTCCTGATGCAGCCAAGCCTGGCGTGCGCCGAAGCCACCTCTTCGTGAACGGGCGGCCCTTCAAGGCGCCCGAGCTCATCAAGGCGGCAGAGCGGGGCTACCGGACTACGATTCCCGAGGGCGCCCGACCCTGGATATTCTTCTACGTGCGGGCGGCGGCAGGGCAGGTCGACGTGAACGTGCATCCGGCGAAGGCCGAGGTCCGCTTCCGGGATGGCGCCCGCGTAGAGGCGTTGGTCGAGCTCGCCGTACGCGAGGCGCTCGACGCAGAGGAGAGCGCCGCCACCTTCGACACACAGCTGGCCTCCCCCGAGCTGGTCGTGCGTGAGCGAGACGACGATGAGCTCGAGGTGTCGCCCGACCCGGACGACCAGATGGCGCTCTTCATGTCCGGCGCCGAGATCACGGATGAGGAGGAAACCCTCGCTCCTGAGGCGCCGCTGGCGGGGGCCGCCCGTCCACGCCTCTGGCAGCTCCACAACACGTACATCCTCGCCGAGACCCGAGACGGCATCCTCATCGTGGATCAGCACTCCGCTCATGAGCGGGTGATGTTCGAGAAGCTGATGGACGCATACGGGGCCGGCGGACAGGACGGGCAACGGCTCCTTTTTCCTCTCACGATCCGGCTCACGCCGCTCGAGGTCGAGCAGGTCGTAGAACTGCAGAGTCTGCTCGAGCGTGCCGGCTTCGAGGTCGAGCCGTTCGGGGGCGATACGGTCATCGTGCACGCGGTCCCGAATCCACATCGGTACTTCGATGCCGAACGTGCGTTCAGGGAGATGATCGATGAGCTCACGCACGGTTCAGAGCTCGTGCGCTCCGCGAAGAACCAGCACGAACGCATCGCCATGACGTTTGCCTGCAAGGGTGCGATCAAGGCGGGGCAGCGCCTCTCCGAAGTCGAGATGCAGGAGCTGTTCGACCAGCTCTTCTCCACGGAGCTGCCCCATCACGACGTGCACGGACGACCGACCGTCGTACGCCTCTCGAGCGCGGAGCTCGCTCGGAAGTTTCGCCGGTGACGGACGGGGCGACCCCACGCTTTATCGCACTCACCGGGACGACCACCTCCGGCAAGACGGATCTGTCGTTGGCGCTCGCCGAACGCATGGACATCGAGATCATCTCGATGGATTCCCGGCAGGTGTACAAGGGCATGGATATCGGGACCGACAAGGTGCGGCAGGAGGCCCGCGAGCTCGTGCCACATCACGGCCTGGATCTCATCGCTCCTGACCAGCGGTATTCAGCCGGTCAGTTCGCACGCGACGCCCGAGGTTGGATCCCCGACATCCGGTCGCGAGGCAGGGTCCCCGTGCTTGCGGGCGGGACAGGCTTCTTCTTGAAGGCAGTCATGGAGCCGATCTTTGCCGAACCCGACATGGACGTCGATCGCGTCGAGGCGCTCAGGGACTACCTGCGCGAGACGCCCGTGGGGGTATTGGCAGCGTGGGTGAAGCGACTCGATCCCGACCGGGCAGAACTCGCAATCGAGGGCGGGCCCCAGCGCATGAGCCGGACGCTCGAAGTCGCGCTTCTGACAGGACGCCCGCTCTCTCGCTGGCACCGAGAGTCACCCCCGGAGGCTGAAGGGATTTCTGGGGTAGTGGCCCTCCTGAATCTGCCGCGAGAGGTCATGGACGACCGAATCGACGATCGGGTCTCCAACATGGTGGAACGGGGGCTCATCGATGAGGTACGGGGGCTGCTCGACGCGGGCTGTACTCCGGACGCTCCAGGCATGAGCGGCACCGGCTATAGAGAAATTGCGCAACACTTGGAGGGCATCATCTCGCTCGACGAAGCGATGGAGGAGATCCGTGGCAACACGCGCCGATACGCGCGACGCCAGCTGACCTGGTTTCGGAACCAGCTCCCTGAATCCGCGCTACAGATCGACGCGATGACTTCCGTGGAGGACCAGGCCGATGCGGTACTCGAGGCGTGGCGGGTCGCCGGGGGCCTCGTGGCATCTGCCGCGCCGCGGTCCGAGGCTTGGGCATGAAGATCGGCATCACGTGCTATCCGACGTATGGTGGCTCCGGCGCGGTCGCGACTGAGCTCGGGATGCTCCTGGCCGCACGCGGACATGAGATCCACTTCATTTCCTACGATCAGCCGTTCCGGCTCGCCGCGTTTCGCGAGCGGGTCTTCTTCCATGAAGTAGAGATGGAGGATTATCCGCTCTTCGAGCACCCGCCCTACGCGCTCGCGCTGGCTGTGGCGCTCCACGACACCGCCAGGAAGCATGAGCTGGATCTGGTGCACATGCACTACGCGATTCCACATGCCACTTCGGCGTGGATCGCCAAGGAGATGCTCGCTGGCGAGCGTGACCTCAAGATCGTCACGACGCTGCACGGCACGGACATCACCCTCGTGGGGCTGCACCCCTCCTTCCAGGCGATCACGCAGTTCTCGATTCTGCGTTCTCATGGCCTCACCGCGGTCTCCGACTTCTTGAAGCGCGAGACCGTGCGGGACTTCGGCGTGCCCGAGGAGCGTATCGAGGTCATTCCCAACTTCGTAGACATCGAGGTATATCGGCCGGGCTTGGAGCCGTGCCACCGCGCGACGCTCGCCCCGGACGGTGAGAAGATCATCATGCACATCTCCAACTTCAGGCCCATGAAGCGCGCGCCGGATGTCGTGTCGATCTTCGCACAACTGAAGCAGGAGGTTCCCGCGAGGCTCGTGCTCATAGGAGATGGGCCGGACCGGCCTCGCGCGCTCATGCGAGCCGAGGAACTCGGCATACGTGACGATGTGCTCTTCCTCGGGAAACACACATCCGTCCACGAGCTACTGTCGTGCGCAGATCTCTTTTTACTACCGTCCGCAAGCGAGTCGTTTGGGCTGGTAGCGCTGGAAGCGATGGCGTGCGGTGCGCCAGTCGTCGCGTCGAACGTAGGCGGTCTACCTGAGGTCATCGACGACGGCGTAACCGGCTACCTGCATGAGATCGGCGACATCGATGGGATGGCCGCGTCCGCCGTCCACGTGCTGAAGGACGAAGAGCGATGGCGTGCGGTGTCCGAGGCTGGGCGGGCCCTTGCCGTCGAGCGCTACTCGGCAGATCTCGTCGCGCCGCTTTACGAGGCGTACTACCAGCGCGTCCTGGACGGAGACAGTGCGTGACAACCTGGGAGGTCATCCTCCTAGGCTTCGTACAGGGCGCGACCGAGTTCCTCCCCGTGTCGAGCTCAGGCCACCTGGTCATCGCCCAGGCCATCATGGGCATCGATGTGGACGGTGTCCTGTTCGAGATTGCGGTGCATGTCGCGACGCTCCTCTCGATCCTGGTGGTCTACCGTAACCGCATCGCCCGTTTGACCCGAGGGGTGATCTCCCGAGACCCGGACTCGCTCAGGTATGTTGGTCTCCTCTTCGTGGCCTCGATCCCGGCCGGGCTGCTGGGCGTCTTCGCCCGGGAGCACATCCTCGGTCTGTTCGAGAGCCCGATCGTACCGGGGGTCGCACTTCTCGTGACTGGGGCGGTGCTGTGGTCCAGCCGCTCGGTCATCGAGGGCGCTGTTCTCGAGCGTCCTTCCTGGCGTGGCGCCTTACTGATTGGGATCGCTCAGGCATTCGCGCTGATTCCCGGCATCTCACGGTCCGGCTCGACGGTCGTGGCGGCTTTGTGGCTGGGTGTGTCGGCCGAAGAAGCCGCGGCGTTTTCTTTTCTGATGGCGGTGCCCGCCATCGGTGGGGCCGCACTCGTGCAGGTTCTGGCTCTCGGGACGCAGGTCGAGCCTGGCGTGGGTGCTCTTCTCATCGGAGCGGCTGTGGCAGCGGTGACAGGCGTCCTGGCCATCCGGACGTTCGTCGCGATGCTCGCCAAGCGGTCATTCCACTTCTTCGCTCCGTACTGTTTGGCCGTCGGTGCCGCCTATCTGGCCTTCGTGTGGATGGGCTGAGGCGGCATCCGCTGTGCTGACACATTGGGAGGGCGAGCCAGTCCGGGTCTGGGCGGATCTGTGGGGCGTCCCGCTCGTGGAGGCTCATGAGGTGATCGGTTCGACGAACGACCGCATCCGAGAGTTGGGCGACCAGGGCTGTTCGCCGCGGAGCGTCGTGATCGCGGAGGAGCAGACCCAGGGCAGGGGTCGCGGTTCGGCGATTTGGCACTCGCCGCCCGGTTCGGGTCTGTGGATTTCCACGCTGCTGACGGGCCCGCCCGAATCCCCACCGTACTTGCCCCTCGTGGTGGGGCTCGCCGTCGCTCGAGCCATCGAGCACGTCGTGGATGGCGCTGACGCTCGGATCGAGTGGCCCAACGACGTATTGCTGGGCGGACACAAGGTGGCGGGTGTGCTCTGCGAGTCGCCCGGTTACGGCGTGGTCGTGGGTTTGGGGGTCAATGTGAGGACGCCACCCGGTGGGTTTCCTTCTGAGCTGAGCCAGCGCGCGGGGTCCCTGGAGGGGGAGAGCGGCCTCTCGGTGTCACGTAGCGCGCTCGCGGGGGCGCTCCTCCGAGAGCTCGGGTGGCTGACTTCGGCCCTCGCCGGGGACGGAGCGGATGAGCACGTCCCAGCCGGCATACACGACGCCCTACAGGCCCGAGATGCGCTTCTGGGCCGAACGGTCGTGAGCGAGCAGGCCGGCCCAGGCACCGCTCGTGGCATCGATTCACGCGGTGGTTTGATCCTGGAGCGGCCAGATGGCTCTCGGGTATCGGTTCTGGCCGGGAGCGTCACACCCGCGTAGATCACGGCACCCCATGAGGACGCCGGGGGATGCGCGCACACGGAGAGCCTGAAATGCAGCTCGTCGTCGACGTAGGTAACACCGAAACGGTCGTTGGGCTCGCCAAGAGCACCACCGAGCTCGTGGGTCATTGGAGGGTCAGCTCCGGCGTGCCGCGGACCGTTGATGAGATGACTGCGCTGATCCGCGCATTCTTGGCGGGCGACGGCTTCGAGGAGGCCGTGATCCGCCAGGGCGTGGTCGGATCGGTCGTGCCCACTTTGAACCGCGTGTGGCTGAAGACGCTCACCCGCATCGTGAGCGGAGACGTGTTCGTCGTGGGGCCGGCGTCGGACTTGCCCATCGAGCTCGACGTCGAGGAACCCATGTCGGTCGGCGCGGACCGCATCGTGAACACGCTAGCCGCCCGTGAGATGTACGGGCGCGACACGATTGCGGTGGATCTCGGTACGGCCACGACGTTCGACTGCATCACGGCGGACGGTGTTTTCAAGGGCGGGGTGATCTCGCCGGGACTCCCCGCCGGCATCGAATGGCTCGCATCCCGGACGGCGAAGCTGCCCCGCGTCGAGCTGACCCCTCCGGAGCTGGTCATCGGACGGCGCACCGAGACGTGTATCCAGAGCGGCATCTTCTACCAGGCGGTGGACGCAGTCGACGGGATCGTGCGGCGCATCAAGGATGAGTGGGGCCGGCCGGACGCTTACGTCGTGGCAACGGGTGGGTTTGCGAACACGTTCGGGCCCCATCTGTCCACGATCGACCACATCGAGCCCTTCCTTACGCTGTACGGGCTGGCGATGGCGGGCGAGCACGTGGGGGCGGCGCGCTGACGATGGCCGGGCGGGTCAATTGGCCGCAGGCGTTCGCTGAGGTAGGGCTTCTGTCGCTCGGCGTTGTTGTTGCGCTTGCCGGCCAGGCTTGGATGGAGGAGCGAAACGAGCGCGTCGAGGAGCGCGAGTACCTGGTTGCTCTTCAGCGGGACTTCGAGGAGACATTAGTCGAGTCACAGGAATACATTCACATCAATGAGAGCCGGTTGGCGAGTGTGATTGCGCTGATGGAGGTAACGGCGCCGAGCGAGCTAGCAAGCAGGCGTTCCTTCCGACGGTCTCGACACACTCCTGCTTGAGAGCTTCGGGTTCTGGGAGTACAACCCGACGCTCGAGACCTACCAGGACATGGTGAATTCGGGTGACCTACGCCTCCTGCGGAGTGACGAGCTCAGGGTCGCCTTGGTCGGGTTCAGTGAACTCGTGCTGACCATAGGTACGATCGACGGGCTTCAGCTCACCCAGTACGACAACTTCGAGATGCCCTTCTTTCGAGATCACCTGGCCCTGGGCCGGGTCTTCCAGGACTACCGCGGGGTCGCGGAGCACTTCGGCGTGACAGTGTCTGGGCTACAGCTACCCGAACGCGGATTCGGGCACGATATGGAGGCTCTGGGCAGTCGCGAGTTCCACAACATCCTGGCCGGACGGGCGATCATCCATCAGGACGCCATCGTCAACATGGCGGGGGCGATGATGAGTATCGATGCGATCGCTCGGATGATCGAGGATGAACTCGGGAGGATCCGGTCGTAATAGCCCCGGTCACCACCACGCTGTCCCGAAATACCTCCTCTTCACTACATTTGACGCCGCAACAGCCTCAGAACTCGTACGAGCTCATATGACGCTCTCTCCAGTCTTCCGATCCCAGGATGCTGTTCTCCTGCTCGCCCAGCACGGCGTGTGGGACCGGCTCGCGGGTGACATGGAGTCACAGGCCGAGGCTGTGCGGGTTCTTTATGCGGATCTGGAAGTGTTGCTGGGTGAGGACTTCCGCACCGAGGCGCCTCACGTGCCCTCCGCTTCAGAGGTCACGACGCCGGAGGGGCTGCACTTCCTGCAGGAATACTTCTTCCTGATTCTGTTCCGCTCGATCTTCGCGTCGCTGGGCGTCGCTGAAGACCGGCTTCGCACGTACACGGAGCTGAACTTCTGCATCAAGGGCACGATCACAGCGGCCGACAACATCTTCGACGATCAGGCGAAGACGCTTCTCCCGCTCGCGCCGCATGCCGGGGCGCGCTTCATGTCGATCCTGCAACTGATGTCGTTCGAGCGTCTGCTACGGCGCGTCCTCGACCGCGGAGAGGCGGCTGGCGTCTTGAGTGGCGATCAGAGGGACGGCATTCAGCGAGGCCTCCTCGACCGTATGGCTTCGATCGGAATGCTCGAGGGCTCCGAAGAGGGGGGCGTGGACGAGATCCCATCTCCGGAGCAGATGGTGGAGCAGGTGCATCGAATCCGGGGTGGGGCCCTTTTCGCGTTGGCTTTCGCGGCGCCTGAAGTGTTGGAAGAGGGTGAGATGGCCGAGAAGATGGCCGCGGCGGAAGTGGCGGTCGCACAGCTCGGCACGGCGTTCCAGATCGTGGATGACCTGACGGACTTCGAGTTCGATGTAGGTCGGCGCACGCACAACCTGCTCACCTCCCAGATCCATCATCATGGCTCAGACGATGAGCGTGCTGCGCTCGACGCTTTGTGGGCCGGCGAGACGCCGGAGGAGGGGGTCGTCGAGACGACGTTCCGGGAATCGGCCCGGGCGGTGATGGAGATCGCGTACGCCGAGGCGAGGGCTTCCTTCGCGGGGCTACAGTCGCTCGGCCACTGGTTCGACCCGGCACTTGCGGATGAAGTCGTTCGCGCGATCGTGGGGCTGGACGGGGTGGCCCGCATGGAGGCGCTGACCTCGGCAGATTGAGGCGACGATCCCGCTCCCTCGTAGGTCGTTCGTCCTGCTTCTCCGGGTATCGTTTGCCCGCTTGACACCCGCCTCAACGGCGCGAAGTTACACGTCTTCCTAGCACTCCATGTCGTTGAGTGCTAAGCGAGACTTTCTGTTAAAGTTCCCGGCCAACTTTCAAGGTAGGAGGAGGCCAGATGGGCAAAGCCGCAGGCAAGGTCAAGCCGTTGTCTGACCGCGTAGTAGTGCAGCCGCTCGAAGAAGCGGAGCAGATGAAGGGCAGCATCTACATCCCGGATACGGCGAAGGAAAAGCCGTCACAGGGTGAGATAATCGCTGTTGGTCCGGGGAAGATGTCCGATGAGGGCGCCCGGCTCGAGATGGATGTGAAAGTCGGTGACAAGGTGCTGTACGGTAAGTACAGCGGGACCGACATCACGCTGGACGGTGACGAGTATCTGATCCTTCGGGAGTCGGACATTCTCGCGATCGTTCCGTAGCGCCACGCAATCGACGAACTAGGAGATACGAATCATGGCAGCAAAGGAGCTCCATTTCGACGTCGAGGCGCGCGCGCGCCTCAAAATTGGCGTCGATAAGCTCACCCAGGCCGTGAAGGTGACTCTCGGCCCCAAGGGCCGGAATGTTGTTCTGGACCGGAAGTTCGGTTCCCCGACCGTGACCAAGGACGGTGTGTCCGTGGCCAAGGAAGTGGAGCTTGAGGACCCGGTGGAGAACATGGGTGCACAGATGGTGAAAGAAGTCGCGACCAAGACGTCCGACGTCGCAGGCGACGGCACGACGACCGCGACGATTCTCGCCCAAGCTATCTTTGGCGAGGGGCTGAAGAACGTGACCGCGGGAACCGACCCAATGGGTATCCGACGCGGTTTGGACAAGGCCGTCATCGCGGTCGTAGATGAGCTGAAGAATCTCTCGACCGAGACCAAGGGCAAGAAGGAAATCGCTCAGGTCGGTTCCATCAGCGCCAACAACAACCCTGAGATCGGCGAGCTGATCTCGGACGCGATGGAGAAGGTCGGCAAGGACGGCGTCATCACCGTGGAAGAGGCTCGTGGCCTCGAGACCACGCTCGAGACGGTCGAGGGTATGCAGTTCGACCGGGGCTACCTCTCCCCGTACTTCGTGACGGATCCCGAGCGGATGGAAACTGTACTCGAGGACCCGATGATCCTCATCCACGACAAGAAGATTTCGTCGATGAAGGACCTGCTGCCGATTCTCGAAAAGGTCGCGCAGATGGGCAACCCGCTCTTGATCGTCTCTGAAGACGTGGAGGGTGAGGCGCTTGCGACGCTGGTCGTCAACAAGCTCCGCGGTACGCTCAAGGTCGCTGCCGTGAAGGCGCCCGGCTTCGGTGACCGTCGTAAGGCCATGCTGCAGGACATCTCGGTCCTGACGGGCGGCCAGGTGGTTTCCGAGGAAGTAGGGTTCAAGCTCGAGAACGCTGTCGCGGCAGACCTCGGCAGCGCGAAGCGCATCGTGATCGACAAGGATACGACGACGATCATCGATGGCGGAGGCGAGTCTGATCAGATCAAGGGCCGGATCGATGAGATTCGTGTCTCGATCGACAAGAGCACGTCCGACTACGATACCGAGAAGCTGCAGGAGCGACTCGCGAAGCTCGCCGGTGGCGTGGCCGTCATCAATGTTGGCGCCGCGACCGAGATCGAGATGAAGGAGAAGAAGGCTCTCGTCGAAGACGCGCTGCACGCCACGCGCGCAGCGGTCGAAGAGGGCATCGTGCCTGGCGGCGGCGTTGCGCTGCTGCGGGCGCAGACCAGGCTCGCAAAGCTCGAGGTCGATGGGGAGGACGAGGCGATCGGCGTGCAGATCCTGAGTCGTGCCTTGGAGCACCCGATCCGGCAGATCGCCGAGAACGCCGGCGCCGAGGGCAGCATCGTTGTGGAGCGCGTCCGTGGTGGTAGCGACGGATTCGGCTACAACGCTCAGTCGAACGAGTACGAGGATCTGGTTGCCGCCGGTGTCATCGACCCGACGAAGGTCGTGCGCACCGCGCTCCAGAACGCGGCGTCGATCGCCGGTCTGTTGCTGACGACCGAGGCCGTCGTGGTTGAGAAGCCTGAAGAGGGCGGTGGTGCTCCGGCAATGCCGGGTGGTGGCATGGGCGGTATGTACTAAACCGCACTTTCCGCTTGTAGGGCTTGGGGGCCCGGTCACCTTTTTTGGGGTGGCCGGGCTTCTTTGTTTGTGGGTACGCACCGGGTGGTTTCTCTTCTCCGCGACTTCGGCTAATCGTGATGCGGGGCGTCCGCTATTCGTCGGCGCGTCGTCGGATTGCGGGGCTACTAAGGCTCCTGCGCCGACCCACCCACGCGTGAGAGGGACACACGTCCCCTGAGCCAACGCGAACCGATCAGCGCCGGGCCCACAAAGCTGAGGAAGACCGATCCGAGCACGAACCAGTGGAAGCCCTCCAGGGCGATGACGTAGATAGTCAGTGCGGTGAAGGGGTACGCCCAGGCCCGCCCCCCCGCATACGCCCCAGCGAAGAGCCCGAACGCCCCGAGGGGCGCGAAGTTCACGGGTCGTGGCAGCAGGAGCGAAACGGCTACCAGCACTGACGCGAACGCCAGAACGAGATGGTGGCGGGTCGGAGCCGGCAGGTCATCGGTAATGGCCCGGGCGCGGCCACCGGGTGAGTCGGTCATTGGAACCTCCTGTGGCAGTGAGGCCCAACGGGTACAGGAGGCGCCTGGATCGGAGCCAGCCCTGTTGTTGCTCACGGTCGGAGAGGAGGATTCTCACGAAGACGTCTTGGCCTGGGTTGTTCAGATGGTGGATGAACGACGTCCTTAGTCAGGGCACGTCGCCCAACGCCGGACTCATGCTCTCGCCTCGGATCGTTTCCTACGCGCTTCGCGCTCCGGCTTTTGGGGCTTTACCCTTCGTTAGTCGGAGACTCCGACGCATCGCCTCCTGAGGTATCAGGCCGCTTGCTGAGACCCACGCCTATGCCCAACAAGCTCGAAATTATCCTGATGAGGCACGGCCGCTCTCTCGCGGACGACGAGGGCGTGATCGAGGGGCGTTACGATTCTCCGCTTACTGAGACAGGACGTGCGCAGGTCGAAAGGCGCTCGGCGGCACTCGTCGATGAGGGGTTCTCATTCGACGCGATCATCGCCAGTCCGATGAGGCGGGCGCTGGAGACCGCACAGATCGTCAGTCGAGCGGTGGGCGGGGAAGTCGAGACCGACGAGGCCTGGATGGAGCGGGACAACGGACCGGTGGCGGGCCTGACGGTCGAAGAGGCGGGAGAACGATATCCCCTGCCCGACTACATCGGGCCGTTCGATCGGCTGGTGCCGACCGCGCGTGAGGGGGAGAGTAGAGGCGAAAGCGCATGGGCTGTTCAGGCGCGGGTTCTGGGCGGCCTTGGAGCGGGTGATTGCGCGTGGGCCTGGTGTCTACCTCGTGGTAGCGCACGGGGGTTCGCTCAGTGCGGCCCTCCGATGCGTGGTGGGTGCGCCGCCTGGCGGAGGAAAGCAGGGCCTCCGGTTTTTGTTTGGCGATACGGGGTACGCGCGTTTGCACTACGTACCGACCCGAGACAGCTGGGTCTTCGGTGAGCTTCGGCACGGACCGGTCGAGGCGGGTCGAGCCTCGAACACTCCAGGGTGAGGAGAACCAGCATGGCGGATCGTAGAGCACAATCGGTTCTGGCGCGTTCTCATTCGGTGCGATCGATCATCTTTTTGGCGCTGTCGTTTTCCGCTGTGGCTGCCGGCCCGATCAGCGCCCAGACTTTTCGGGGACTCCTGCTGGAACGCGACACGGATCGTCCGATCGAGTTGGGCACCGTCACGATCTTGGATCAAGACGGCGATACTGTGGGGTCGGCGCTCTCGGACGAGCGCGGGTACTTCTCGGTGACGGCGTCCAAGGATGGCACCTTCCTGGTGTTCGGCGACGCGCTCGGCTATAGGCGGCAGCGCGAGGGCCCATTCGAGTTGGACGAGGGGGCGGTTCGGATCGTTCGATTCGGGCTCGAGCTCGCACCGATCGGGATTGAGGGCGTAGAGATCCAGACCGAACGGGTCGCGCAGGCGGTGCAATACCTATCGAACCAGGGCTTCTACGATCGTCAGAAGATGGGTTTCGGGCACTTCCTCACGCCGGAGAGACTAGAGCGCGAAAGACCGTTCGCGATCTACACGAGGGACCTGTTTCGGCGCATCGCAGGGGTTCGCGTCCGGGACAATGGGATCCAGATGCGGAGCTTCCGCGGCGGCGACTTTTGCTACGCCACCATCATCCTTGACGGAGTTCGAGTGCAGCACAGGAACCCGGACGGACTCGCGCAACCCGATGAGATCGAAGGCATCGAGATCTACCGTAGGGGCTCCGAGATGCCCATGCAGTATCTCACCGTCGCGCAGGGGTGCGGGGTGATCGTTATCTGGACCAAGCACTGAGAAGAGCTTCTCGCGTGGCTCGGCGAGCAGAAGTGGCTGAAGGTTGAGGGCGAGGTCAGCGCCCCCGAGACAGCGTGAATTCGATGATCTCCATCTGTGCACCGTCGGGACGTGTGAGCACTCCCACCTCGTGCCACTCACCGGAGCTGGTCAGCTCCATCGTGTAGCGAATGGGACCGCCGGGCGTGTCCTGCCCCCAGGCGAACGACTTGTCCTCCACCTCGAGCGTGAACACTCCCTGCCGCCCGTTGGCGAGGTAGGAGCGCATCGTGTATCCCGATGCGACATCTCACGAGACGATCGCGTATGCGTTGAAGGCAACGTCTCCGACCACGCTCCCGGATCGCTCCCGACCCGTGCCCTCGATGACCAGAATCGTGCCGTCCAGCTCGTAGCGTACGGCCTCACTCTGTCGAAGTTGGATCAGCCCGGTACGCTGCAGCGTCGAGCCGTCTCCGCTCCAGTCCCCGACCAGGAACCCCGCCCTCAAACGCCAGCTCTGGCTCCTCCCCAAGGCGCTGCCAGATTCCATCACCGTCGCGCAGCTCCCGCCATCGGTCGGCGGCTAGGTCCCACTTGCGGCGATTCGCCTCGTGCTGATCTGTCATGGGGGGAGCCACCGGGTGGGAGGAAATGGCGAACACAAAGTACGGCTCGGTTGCAGCGGCGGCGCTACTTCTCCAGGCTCCCGCCAGTGAGATGAGACCGGGTCCGAGCCGTATCGGCGCTACCTTCGTAGGTCCCCTGAGTGCCAGGCACTGGCCCGATTCCCCGCAGTGGAGCGAATCCCATCGACGCGTCAGATCGGAGCTTCTCCGACCAGGAAGTCGCTCTAATCCTCAGGCGTGCCACCCAGATGCAGGACACCTCCGGAGAGGAGCACCGGGAGCCGGGCTTGTCGCTTCAGGTCGTGCGCGAAATCGCGGCGGAAATCGGCGTCGAGGCACATCTCGTCGACCGCGCGGCGGCGTCACTCTCCCGATCCTCCCCCTCGAGGGTAGCGGCTCTAGTCGGGGGTCCGATCAAAGAGCGCCTCGTCGATACGCACGCCCACAAGCTCTCCGAAAGTGAGATCCGTGAGTTGGTCGATCGCATCCGAGGGGTCATGCACCGCCAGGGTCAGGTCACCGATGCCATCGGTTCGGTCCAGTGGCAGGCTGAGAGCCTCGAGACAGTGGCGCTCACGATCTCGCCGGAGGAGGAAGAGCATCTCGCCTCGGCCCCTTCCGACCTCGAGAGGGAGGCCGACGGCTCACCATCATGACCCTCCTCAGCGTGAACCTGAACAAGATCGCCCTCGTCCGAAACGCTCGCGGAGGAAGCGATCCGGACGTTCTGGCGGCAGCCGAGACGTGTCTTGATGCGGGTGCCGGCGGCGTCACCGTTCACCCCCGGCCGGACCAGCGACACGCGAGGCCGGATGATGTGCGTCGACTGGCCGACCTGACTCGGGCGCGAGGCGACACAGAATTCAACGTCGAGGGGAATCCGTTCCCCGACTTCCTCGAGCTCGTCTACGAGACCAGTCCAACACAATGCACGCTGGTCCCAGACGCCCCAGAGGCACTGACCTCCGACCACGGATGGGACCTCGAGGCTGATGGCGAGCGCCTTGGCCCGATCGTGCGAGGTCTCGCAGACCGCGGGGTCCGCGTGAGCCTGTTCCTCGACCCGGATCTGAATCAGGTCGGGCTGGCCAGGGAGCTCGGCGTCGCCCGGATCGAGCTCTACACGGAGCCGTACGCCCAGGCCTTTGGCACGGATCGTGAGGCCACAGAGCTGGCGCGATTCTCGGCGGCGGCGACCTTCGCGCAGGAGTGTGGCCTCGGCGTAAACGCCGGCCATGACCTGTCGCTATTGAATCTGGGCGCCTTCCTCGGAGCAGTCCCGAACGTTCTCGAGGTCTCGATCGGGCACGCGCTCATCTCGCATGCCTTGGATGTGGGTCTGCGCCGCGCGGTGCTCGACTACATGGGGGTCATCGGGGCGGTAGAGCATGCGTAGGGGTCCCGGACGCCAGAGTAGCAGTCATGAGGCCGACTGACCTTCTCCCGAAGCTCGCCCTGGCTGCCACCGTCACGGCGGCGTCACTGGGCCTGGCGGAAACAGCGCTTCGGTTCACCGCACCGCCGCTTTCGCTGATTCTGCAACCAGGCATGGTCAGGGAATTCCACCCCAGCCCCGTTCATCTCCCCGGAGTCGACGGAGCTTCGCGCTTCGAGGTGAACTCGATGGGATTCCGGGCAGGACCCATCCCCCAGACCGCGACGGTTCGAGTGGTCGCGCTCGGTGGGAGTACGACCGAATGCATCTTTCTCGACACCAGCGAAGCATGGCCGGCGGTCCTGCAGGCGCGGCTGTCTGATGGGAGTGGCGTAGCGTGGGTGGGTAACGCCGGGATAAGTGGAACGCGTGTCCGGCATCATGTCGTTCAGGCCGAGACGGTCGTGCATTCTGTTCCAGAGCTCGACGCGGTCATCGTGATGGCCGGTGCAAACGACTTTCTCTACTACCTGCGAAACGGCGGCGAGACGCTCAGCTGGATCGACGACCCGCGTGAGCACGTGCGTGTCCACTATGAAAGTTTCGCCGTACCGAGGCGTCCGACCGTCGGCTCTCGTTGGGAGAGGCTGGATCTCACGCGTTCTGTACGGATGGCGAAGCGAGAGCATGGAGGGCGGCGGACGCTCGCCTCAGCGTAGACTTAGGGGACGATGGAGCGGGCTATGCGCTGGCGCGTGAGGTGCGACGCGAGTCCGGCCAGCTCCGCGACGCGTTGCCTTCTCTCGGCGCTGGGCTCGACGCGTATCGCAGAGACCTGCGACGACTGGTGGCCGCAGGACGTGACGCGGGCGTCGCGATCGTTCTTGTGACGCAGCCGGCGCTATGGGACGAGTCGTTACCCTCGGATCTGCGACGACTACTTTGGATGGGAAAGGCAGACGAAACGCACGAGGACGGCACCCGGGCATACTACTCGCCGGGGGCTTTGGCCGACGGCCTGAGTCGCTACAACGAAGTGTTGCTGCAGATCTGCGAAGAGGAGTCGCTGCACTGTATCGACCTCGCGAATGACCTCCCCCGTGACACCTCCGTCTTCTACGATGACTTGCACTTCAACGAATCCGGGGCTCGGCTCGTCGCGGACAAGATTGCCGCGGTCCTTCTGCCCACTCTCAGGATTCGCTCCTGACCATAGAGCTCATTGTTCAACTCCATCGAATCCTACCTTCGGGAGCGCCGGATGCGGCTCTCTGCCGTGGCCGCCGCGGAGGCCGCGTTCAAGAACGCGTACGAAGAGCGTCCGTTCAGCGGCATGACCAGGGTCGAGTTCTTGGATGACACGCGGCTCATCGTGCGAGTCTGCTATGGCGACACCCGTCCCCCTGGGAGGGTGTGGTTCTCCGTGGAGCGCGAGGGTCTGGCCACCACTGAGCTGACGATGGACGAAATCGGTAAGTACTACGACGTGCAGGAGTGGCGGTAGCAGTAGGTCTGTTGGCCTGGTGCGGGCGCGCTACGGGTTGGCGGGACGGAGGGCCTTTGGTTGATTGATGGCCATGCAGCGCTGGCATGCCCCATTTACTCAATCGTGATCCGTCCATGAACGACACATCTTTGAAGCGCGTTGCGGTAGTTGGTGGAGGCAATCTCGGTCAGGCCCTGGCACGCGGATGGGTCGCATCGGGCCTCCTCGACGCAGGTGATGTATGGATCACTCGTCGTCATGCCACCAAGCTCGAGGACCTCGCGGCCGCGGGATTCAAGGTCGGCTCGGACAACCGCGCGGCATCGGCCGAGGCCGACTGCATCGTGATCGCGGTTCAGCCGGCTCAGATGGTGGGCGTTCTCGAGGAGATCGCGGACCTGATCGAGAATCAGGTGGTGATTTCTGTCGCGACCGGAGTCACCCTGAAGAGCGTGAGAGACGTGCTTGGCGAAGGCGCGACTCTGGTCCGAGCCATGCCGAACACCGCGGTCGAGACCATGAGCTCCATGACCTGTCTCGCGGCTGACGATGCGTCGGGTCGTGCCCTCGAGACTGCCCAACACCTGTTCGATGCGGTGGGCCTGACATTGGTCATCGACGAGGAGATGATGACACCGGCCACGGCGCTATGTGCCTGTGGAATCGCGTTCTTTCTCCGCACAATTCGAGCAGCCGCCCAGGGCGGCACGGAGATCGGATTCCATGCGGATGACGCGCTCACGCTCGCTGCGCAGACCGCCCGAGGGGCGGCGGACCTGATCCTTTCCGGAGGCAGCCACCCGGAGAGCGAGATCGACCGGGTCACGACTCCTAGGGGCTGCACGATAGCGGGGCTCAACGAGCTCGAGCATCAGGGATTCAGCTCGGCGATGATTCGAGGGATCCTTACGTCGAGCCGCCGAGCGGAGGAGCTTCTCTAGGCTCCAGCCACCGTCAACAGCCCGACATCCGCCCATTCGAGGCACACCCATCCCAGATCTGACCCCCCTACTTCTCCTCGCCCTCGTCACGCTCGTCGCGGCGACGGTGCAGGGCATCTTGGGCTTCGGGATGGCCCTGATCGCGATTTCGTTCTTCCTGATCATCCTCCAGTCAGGGGAGGCGGTTCAGATCCTCATCGTGATGAACCTGGTGATCACGATCGGATTGGCCGGAGCGGTCTGGTCACAGGTGGATCGAGCGCTCTGGGGCCGACTCGTCATGGGCGCATTCCTCGGGTTCCCGGTTGGGCTCTGGGTCTTCAGCAACGCGGACATCGGCCAGCTCCGGATCGGTGTCGCGGTCACGATTCTGGTGTTCGTGGCGGTGACCGTGCTCTGGAAGCCCTCTGGCAACGAGGGCTCGGCAGGGCGCTTTCGGACGCCGTCCGCCCTCGCGGTGGGAGCCGTTGCCGGTGCCCTGACGGCCTCGCTTGGGATGCCGGGTCCACCGGTCGTGCTCTACCTCACAGGATTGGGCGTGGGCAAGACCGCCACGCGCGCGATCGCTCTGTCCTTCTTCGTCATCGCTCTCGGGGCCACGCTGGTCCTTCAGGTCGCCACGGTCGGTGTGGGAGCCTCGGTCTGGATGAGCGCCGGAGTCCTGTTGCCGGTGGCCGGCGTCGGGTCCTACGTCGGTAGCGGCCTCTCGAAGCGCATCAGCGAGGCGGCGTTTCGTACCGCGACGCTCGCGGTGGTGGCGGCGACGGGCGTGTACGCGCTGATCGACGTGCTATTCTGATTGCACGGCGCATCGTCTGTTCGCTCGGGGAGGCGAACGACGACATCGACGCCCAGACGCTCCTGAGCCAGGAGTTCCAGACCGCGCTGAACCACCTGGTGTGGAGTATCGGCAAACGCTGGTAATCGCCTGGGCGTATTACGTCTCGATCGGCGGGACGGCGGGGAGGCGGCCGACGTGATCGAAAGCAGGCCCTCCCGGACGTTGTGAGCCGCGCTGGTCGGCGGCACCGCGGAGGTCTTCGTCATCGAGCATCCGGCGGGTGAGCTGATAGCCCAACTCCCGATATGCTTCGAATTGTGGCTCGCTGAACCACTGGTCTGCGAGTCATCGACGGACTGCAGATCGACATCGGCGTACACGCCCATGGCCTCGCCGGCATTTCGCATGAGCGGCTGCATGAACGAAGCGTTGTACTGCACCCACTCGAACCACGGTGAGTCCCAGATATGCGGGAAGTTCACCGGTGCACTGGCCTGTGCCCGATTGACCGAATTGACCACGCTGTCGAGTTCTTCAGCGAACACGAAGTTCCCGATCCGCTCGATGGCGTCGAGCCGGGCGAAGCCCTCTTCGACGGGGTAGATGTTTCGTGCCTTCTCCACGTCGGCGGTCGCCTTCCCACGGGCAGCGAGACTCCCCATCCAGGTCTTGAGGTCGGCGGTCTGTTCCCTCGTGCGGTCATCACCGAGGACCCGATCCGCGAAGCGATTCCAGCGCCGGTTCATGATGGGCATGAAGGAGACGAGTCCGGAGAGGTACGTCAGCCCCAGCGATCCGCTGACCGCCGACCTGAACTTGCCCAGGTCGGTCATCGCGGGGCCGCCATCGATTCTGTAGCCGACGCCGTCATAGTTGATCTGGCCCACGTGACAGGCGGCACAGGTCAGTCCGAGCATGTCGCTCGTCCGGTTCGTGGCCCGATCCGTGAAGTTTCTGGTGTGGACAAAGTCGACCGGGAACAGGTCGGGGTTGTTGTTCTCATCCTCGTGGAGCGTCGAGAATCCCGCCAACTCGGCCGTGTCCAGCGACATACCGTCCGCGTCGTAACTCTGCGTCGGGTTGGGGAGGAAGCCGAATCGGCTGATGTACTCCACGTCCATCAGCATGCCTGTGTTCGTACCGAAGAAAAACGGTATGACGGGACGCTCGAAGGCAAGAAACCATTCGTAGGGGATTGGGAGAGACAGCGCGCCACCCTGCGGACGTGTGATAAAACCACTGCCAGTCGTCCTCGGTCCAGTTCTGGTCCAGGGGCTCCCACACGACCCGCACCTCGACGTACTCAGGCAGCTCGATCGGCGGAAATACCTTCCGCAGGAAGAGGTGGATCCCGATGAATGCCACGAGCAGCGAAACAAGCGGACCGTAGAGCAGGAGCTTGCGCGGGCTCGTCACTGTACCACTCCGTTAGGCGAAGGTTGGATTCACCCCTGACCCGCCTGGAACGGCGTACGAGTGCAGTCCGCACGACAAAGCGAACGCACCCGGAGGACAGGCGCTACGGCCGAAAACCGACCATACCCTTCTTTCTACAACGGGGGGGTCGGCTACCATAACGCACGGCCCGAAGGGCAAGCAATCGCTTAGCCCTCGAGGCGATCGCAGCTCGCCCGCCAGCTTCAGCGCTATTCGTCGTCCAGCGTGGTCACGGACGCAGTCGGTTGTCCATCGTGATCCACTGCGATCCGGACCGACCAGGGCCGGCAGCACACCTCGCAATCCTCGACGTATTCCTGCGTGGCCCCTCCTGCCGGATCGACAATCAGCTCCACCGATTCGCCGCAGTAGGGGCAGTACACGAGTGTCGCCTGGGTCAGCTCGGCATCGACGTCTTCCCCGTCATGGACAGCATCCGGCCAGTCAGCGGTGTCATTGTTCATGAAGGCCACTGTGCGATGCGATTTTCCGGAGGGCAACGTCGATGTTCCGAAACCCTTATTTTTGCTGGTGAGAATGGCGCAGCGGCCGTACTGTGTGGCTACATCCTCGTACCTGACGGCTAGATGAACGCGTTAACCTCCGCGATGCTGGTGGGCGGCCTCGTTTTGGTCCTCCTGGTGCCCCCAGGCGCGCCGCTCGGAAATGCCCAGGACGCTTTGGCTTCCCGGGCGGCTCCCGTCGCGTTGAATCAACCCGCCGCCCTCGCGACGCTCGACGAGGTCGTGGACCAATACTGTGTTCGCTGTCACAACGAGAGACTGCTGCGAGGGGAGCTCTCTCTTGAAGGCTTCCGTCTGGCCGACGCGAGTCAGACGGGTGAGATCACCGAGAAGATGATCCGGAAGCTGCGGGCCGGTATGATGCCGCCCCCCGGAGCGCGCCGGCCAGCGAGCGACACGTTGCTGGCGTTGGTCGAGTCGCTCGAGTCGCACATGGACGAAGCGGCGGCACAGAACCCGAATCCGGGTGGCCGAACGTTCCAGCGGCTGAATCGGGCGGAGTACTCCAGCTCGATCGAGGATCTGTTGGGACTACGCATCGACGCCGGGAAGTATCTCCCGCTCGATACACGTAGCGCCAACTTCGACAACATCGCCGACGTCCAGATGGTGTCGCCCACGCTGCTCGACGCCTATTTGCACGCCGCCGCCGAGATCAGCCGGTTGGCGGTCGGAGACGCGGAGGCCACGGCGAGCGAAACCCAGTACCGGGTTCCTCGCTGGGCCTCACAGCTCGAGCGCGTCGATGGGGCGCCCTTCGGAACGCGTGGGGGCACCTCGGTCGTCCACAACTTTCCGGCCGACGGGGAATACACCTTCAAAGTCTCGTTCCACCACGAGACGACGGGCACGATAGTCGGAAACGGCGCGTCGGCACTGCACACCGCGGACGTACCAGAGCTGGTGGAGATCTCGGTCGACGGCGAGCAGGTCGCGCTCCTAGAGATCGACCGCTGGATGCACGTGTCCGGCCCGACGGGCGTCGAGCTGAAGACCGAGCCGATCTTCGTCCGCGCCGGGCCTCAGCGCGTCACGGCGGCGTTCGTGAAACGGACCGAAGGGCCGGTTCAAGACCTGATCTCGCCGCACGACTGGTCTTTGGCGAGTACGGCCATCGCCGGGACATACGGTGTAAACTCCCTGCCGCATATGCGCGACTTC
>Ga0208879_1001676_pt1 | contig 20505 bp, 20 predicted proteins | sample Knorr_S15_td_Bot_FD_185605 | JGI IMG/M metagenome (GOLD analysis project Ga0208879, IMG submission 185605) | Marine microbial communities from Southern Atlantic Ocean transect - Knorr_S15_td_Bottom_ad_5009_LV_A (SPAdes) (version 2) | ecosystem: Environmental > Aquatic > Marine > Oceanic | place... | reverse complement strand
CCCGTGATCAACGCCGCGCCTTCGGCGATCTTCAAAACCTTCCCGACAATGACGTCGCTGAGGTAATTGCGGTCCCGGCACCGGAGCATGAAGTTGGCGGCGGCGAATTCGGGAACCACGTTGGGAGCAAGGCCACCGTCGGTGATGATTCCGTGGATCCGCGTGTCTTCCCGCAGGTGTTGTCGTAGGGCGTCGATGCCGGTGAACAGGTGGATCAAGGAATTCAGCGCGTTGATGCCTTCCTCCGGAGCGGCGGCGGCGTGGGCCGCCTTGCCATGGTAGATGTAGCGGAAGCCGACCATTGCCAGGCTCCAGCTTTCGTCCATGGGGATGTCCTGGGGAATGATCGTGCGATTGGATGAAGGGTGGGAGGACAGGCATATATCCACGCCGTCGAACACACCGGCCTCCAATAATTTGATCTTTCCGCCGCCGCCCTCTTCAGCAGGAGTGCCGATGACCACCAGTCGGCCCGGTAGATCCTTCATGTTGGCTTGGACCCCAAGCCCCGCGCCCAAGCCCGCCATGGCGATAAGGTTGTGGCCACAGCCATGGCCGATCTCCGGCAAAGCGTCGTACTCGGCCAGAACGGCCACTGTCGGTCCGTCGCCGGCGCCGCCTTCCAGGGTGGCGCGGAACGCCGTCTCCACGCCGCCTATCCCCCGCTCCACGGTAAAGTCGTGGGCTTCCAGCGTGTCGGATAGGAGTTTGGCCGCGTGAAATTCCTGGTAGTTCAGCTCCGGGTGGGCATGAATGTCCAGGGCTATTCCGAACAACTCTTCGCGCGCGGCATCGATAGCCTTGGTCGCGGTTTCGGTTAGAGCGCTATTTGAACCAACCTGTTCAGTAGGCATTGCTTTCTCCTGGTCTGGATCGTTCCGGAGTTGGCCGAAGAAATTCCTTGGGTGTTCTAGATTCTACACCGGAAATGAGTTTTCGTGCTTGGTGTAGAGTACAATCCCATAGAAATGTCATATATCCAATCCCGTTAGCCAAATGGACGGTAAGAGGGGACGCGCTTTGACTGCGGCACAGCAAAAAACCGGCAGATTCTGCCTACAAGAAACAACCATCGCCGGCATCCAGCAAGCTTTTGCCGATGGTTCTCTCACCGCTCGTCAATTGGTCGAGCTTTATCTGAACCGGATCGAAGCTTACGACCGTAATGGGCCCCAGATAAATTCGATAATCACGGTGAATCCCCAGGCGCTGGAAGACGCCGACCGGTTGGACCGGGATTTCGGGAACAACGGCCTCACCGGTCCCCTCCACGGCGTGCCCGTCATCCTCAAAGACCAGATGGACGCCCGGGGAATGCCTACTACCCTGGGGTCGGTAGTTTTTAGAGACTATTTCCCTGACCGGGATTGCTTTGTTACCGAGAAGTTGCGCAAGGCAGGGGCGGTTATCCTGGCTAAAGCGACCCTGGGGGAGTTGGGGCGCGGCGATACCCACGGATCCCTGTTTGGGTCGAGCAGAAACCCTTATGATCTGGACCGGACGCCCGGCGGTTCGTCGGGAGGGCCTGGCGCCAGTGTATCGGCCAATCTGGGCGCGGTTGCCATTGGACAGGAAGGATTCGCTTCCATCCGGAGACCGGCCGCTTGGAACGGCGTTACCGGAATCCGGCCGACTGCCGGTCTGGTCAGCCGCGGAGGGGTCTACGCCGGCTGGCCGGGGCAGCCAGGGTCCCTGGGTCCCCTAACCAGGTCGGTCACCGACCTGGCGAAGATGTTGGACGTGATGGTCGGATATGACCCGGACGACCCCATGACATCTTTCGGTGTCGGCCAGGCGCCGGAGACATTCACCGATTCCCTAGACGGAGATGGCCTAAAGGGCGCTCGAATCGGCGTCATGACTCAATCTATGGGCTTTCATTCCGAGCCGGACTCCGATGACTTCCGGTTAGTTTCCCAGGTTTTCGACCGGGCCGCCGCAGAGTTGGAAAGCGCCGGCGCCACGGTCATACCGCTGCCCCAGATACCGCGTCTGACCGAGTTACTGGCGAAACGGGCCAGCGACGGCCGAAACGACGAAGCTTGGGACCTATACTACGGACGCAGCGAGAACCCTCCTTATGCATCGCCGGAGGCCATGATGCAGTCGCCGGATTATGCCAAGGTTCACCGGTCTAAGTATGCCGGGACCGCACTAACCGGTCCGGCGGCCTATGCCGAGTATCTGCTGGCCCGAGAAGAACTCATGTTCAGCGTCATGAAGATAATGGCGGACGCCCAGTTGGACGCTATCGTCCATAAAACGGTGGAGCATCAACCAACGCTGATCAGCGAAGGTGTGGGACCGCCTTACTACGACATGAGAGGCACTACCCATATCAATACCTACCTGGTGCACGTGCCGTCAATCTCGGTCCCGGCGGGGTTCACGTCGGAGGGACTTCCCGTGGGAATCACCTTCCTCGGCCGGCCGTTCAGCGACCCGACGATGGTCAAATTAGCCTACGCCTACGAACAAGCAACCGGACACCGGAGTCCGCCAGATTCAGCGCCGCCCTTGCCGGGAGAACCCTAGGCGGGAAATCTGCCGGGCAACAAGCCCTCAAACTTTGAATAACGGAGCGGTCCTAATAGAATGACGACTTTCGACCTGGTGATTTTCGACTGCGACGGCGTTTTGGTCGACACGGAAACTATTAATAACGAAGTTATATCTCAATTGCTCAACGAAGCCGGTCTGGAGATGTCACGGGAGGAAGTTGCCCGAAGGACAACCGGTCTTGCCTACTCGGAGATGTGGGAAATGTTCGAGGATGAAGTGCCGGGTTCATTGCCTGTAGACATCGAGGAACAACAACTAACCCTGGAATCGGAGAGATTCCGGAAGGAATTGCTACCGATGCCCGGCGCGGTTGAGACTGTACGTTGCCTGTCGGATGCCGGAAAACCGATGTGCGTCGCGTCGAACGGAACAAGGGAAAAGATGGTGGTCACCCTCGAGGTTACCGGCCTGGCCGGATATTTCGGCGACAAGTTTTTTGGCGTCGATCAAGTCGCCCACGGCAAACCCGCCCCCGACATATACCTGATGGCGGCCCAGAAAATGGGGGTTCCCCCCAGCCGGTGTGTGGTGATTGAAGACAGCTATCCGGGCGCCCAGGCAGGTCTTGCGGCGGGCATGACGGTGCTGGGGTATTGCCCCAACAAGGACATATGGGGGCTGGAAGGCCTAGGTATCCGGACCTTCAGCGATATGAACGTTCTCCCGGAGTTGTTAGGCGTGAACCGGGGTTAACCGGCTCTAACGGCTTCTTCGGAACCCTGGGTCAAAAGCTCTTTTAACGGCGTGTCTTTAAGGTCCGGGGCGAAGGCGGAAAGCTCGATCTCGATACCGTCCGGGTCCAGGACGTAGAGCCCCTTGCTCTCGCCGTGGTCGCCGAACCCAGCGATCCGGACGCCCAACTCCTGGGTCAACCGGTAGGCTTCCCGGATCTCGTCGAAGGATTCGAACTCATAGGCGAAGTGGTAAAGACCCACGCGGTCCTGTTCGGGGCCGGGAGCGTCACCGTCCAGCTTCGCGATGGCCAGGTCGTGGTGCACGCTGTCGTTGCTCCTGAAGAACACCATGGAGTCGCCGCCTCGTCCACTGACTTCCAACCCCATGAACTTGGTGTAGAATTCTTCGGATATCTTGAGGTCTCTAACTCGTATCACCAGATGCCCTAAGTTTCTTGGCTTTATCATGGTCCGATATTCTCCCGCCGGTAATTACTTGATTAGATTGATTATACGCTACCGCACTTTCTTTATTCGGAGGCTTCGTGGCCGTCGATTCAGGAAACTGGTACGCAATCCGAGTATTCGTGATGGGTAGAGCTTTACCCCCATCCCAACCTTCCCCCTTTATGGACTGATGTACTCTCCCTAGGCACTAATCTGATCCACTAAGTGACTAATCTCCTCCCCCACAAGGGGGAGGATTAAGGTGGGGGGAAGCGCGCCGGCATCCACGGCTTCCAAATCAAAGGAGAACTAATGGCGGCCGATGAACTCGAGCACAAGGCGGTTCCAAACCTCCGGTTCCTCCCAGAAGGCGGCATGTCCCGCTGCGGGCACTGTCCCCCACTCACATCCCGGGATGTGGCCGGCCAGCAACCGCATCATGGCCGGCGGCGATAGCAGGTCGGCGTCCCCGGCCAGCATCAGTACCGGTATCTGCATGGTCTCCAACCGCGCGTATGTCATCGGGTCCCGCAACGGCTGCGCTCCCGTCGTTCCCTCCTGACGGCTGTGGTGATCGATCTCCAACCAGCGGGCGGCGCCCTCGGGATTGATGCCCCGGTATGACGGCCCCAGTTCGCGTAGCTCCACCGGCAACGCCTGAATCTCCGGTGGGCGGAGCCGGTTTTGGACTTCCAGGTAGGACGCGTCTTGCACTCCGCCGATGGTGTTGGCGGCCACCAGGCTGCGTACTTGCTTGGGGTGTAGCAAAGAGTAGTCCAATCCGCCGATCCCGCCGGCTGCAGTCGCTACCAAGTGGAAGCGGTCCAAGCCCAAGTGATCGACGAGTCCTTGCAGATCGTCGCTGGCATAGCCGGGTTGTTCCCCAGACTGATTTAGCCGGGAACGGCCCCAATGACGCCGGTCATAGGCGATGCAGCGATACCCTGCCGAGGTGAACACCGGCTCCTGATACACCCAGCAATCACAGTTGCCCGAGGCAGCGTGCAGAAATATCACCGGAGTACCGGCGCCGCCGGTGTCGGTGTACCACAGGCCAACGCCGGGAAGTTCTAAGTAAGGCATAAAGTCATATTAGTTGATTGGTTGGCTATGGGGACCCTGAGTAACATCTGAGCTCGATCTTGATGCCTTCGGGGTCCCAAATCTTGAACTGCTGTCCCATGCCCTGGGCGCCCCAAGCGGGGTGGACGTCCCCATCCATGTGGATGCCCTTGGCCTTCAATTCCTCATACAGCTTGTCCATGTCGGTTGGGCCGAGGACTAGGCAAAAATGATCCATGTTGGGCGTCACCGCGTCTTCAGACTTGGTGGGCCTTATATCGATGATTATCTCCTGGGAAACCCTGGCCGATACGAATCCGACCTTACCCTCGCGGAACTCGTCCAGTCTCAGTATCTCCATGCCCAGCACGTCTCGATAGAAACTGATCGAGCCCTCGACGTCTCTGGTGTTGACCACCAAGTGGTCCAATCCAACGACAGCCATGACATCCTCTCTTAATGCCGAGTTTCGTAATAGCCGTAAGAATCTCCCGTTCGCCCTGAGTTTGTCGAAGGGTCCTTCCGCGGAAAAGTGGTTCGACAGGCTCACCACGAACGGGGTTGGTAACTCTGATTTCCGCAAATAACTATTAGCTGTGACTTGCCAGGCGGCCTATATGAGGCCTAAGAAGCGGCCACGGGCTCCCGCATGGGGACATACCTGGATAGGAATATCGCGATGGAGTCGGTAGTGGCTTTGTAGAAATGAGGTTCCCGGTCGAAGAAGTGGTCTTCCCCAGCAAAGAGATGCAGGTCCACGGGAACTCCGGCCTTTTCCAGCGCCTCGTACATCCGCATTGTGGTCGAGTGATGGACCCGGGTGTCGGAAGTGCCGTGAAAGAATAAAGCCGGCGGATAGTCCTTGTTAACGTAGGTGATGGCATTTGCGGCTTTGACATACTCGGCCGTGGGGTTCTTGCCGAAGAGGGCCTCGAATTCCGGGTCGACTGCCCGTTCGGAGATATCGGATACCGGAGACATACCCACCACTGCGGCAACTTTGCTGCTCACTCCGGCATTGCCGCCGTCTCCGTCAAATTCTTTGACGTGGCTGCTGCCGGCCGCGACCAATGCCAGTAATCCGCCTGCCGACTTACCGGCGACGACGATGAGGTCCGGGTCGATGCCCAGATCGGAACTGTTGGCGCGCATCCAGCGAATCTCGGCTTTGACATCTTGTACTTGGGCGGGCCAGGGAGCCTCGTCCATCACCCGGTACTCGGCGTTGACGCAGACGTAGCCGTGGTTGGCCAGTGCCAGGCCGTACCGCTCTGTGAGCGGCGCGCGGTCGGCGTTTCGGAAGCCGCCTCCGGGGAGGATCAGAATCCCGGGGACCGGACCGGACTGGTCGGCCGGTCGAAGGATGTCCGCCTTCAGTTCCCGGTCTCCCCCTTTTGCAACGACTACACCTTCTTCGATCTTAACGTCGCTCATAGTAACCTCCGAACGGTGATTTCCTGACTGGGAACGAACTTTGGGGCAGGCTGCTGATCACGCCCCAAGTTACCACATGAAGGCGAATCTTGCACCAAGGGAACCTATCCCAGTTCGGCGATGGCCTCGATCTCCACGTCCAGACCTGGCTCGGCCAAAGCCCCAATCTCAACTAGGGTGTTCGCTGGGTAAGCGCCCTTGAAAAATTCCGCGAATAGGTAATCCTGAGCCGCGGTGTTCTCACGCCACTCTTCGATACTGGTGACGTAGGTAGTTATCTTGACGATATCCCCCGGAGTGCCACCTTCGGCGGCTACAATACGCATGATCCGGTCCAGAGTGACCCTCAGTTGGGTCATCAAGTCTTTGCCTTGAGCCTCCGTGCCTCGGGCGGTGCAGCCCGCAATGAAAAGAAGATTTCCGGCACGCACGGTTCTGCTGTATGAAGTACCGGACGGCGCGATGTCCGGATGGTTATGTCGAATCTTTTCCATGATTGTCCTCCCACAATGATTGATAGTGATACGCTGGATGATGGAATGATGATTCCGTTCGCTAATCCACGGTCTGCAAAAAAGCCAGTAGCATCTCCCGCATCTGAACCTCGTGGTAGGGAGCAAACTTGGCGAACTCCCGGAGGTTTCGGGCGGACTCCTCCTTAGCGTCGAACCGGTCCCCCATCAGTTCATAATCTTCTGGGAACTCCTTGTTCCACACCTTCAGTTCTACCAACGTAAGCTGGGGTTCGAATTGGAAAGCGTATGAATTGTTGTACCGAAAGGCCATGTCGATCCGGCGGTAAGTGCCATCCCGGCAAAGCATATACCCTTCGGCCAGCTTGGCCGCATCTTTGGGGGTGCTAAAACACTCGCCGTGCAGGGTGGGCGCCAGGGGCACTTCGATCTTGCCAAACACCGGATCAGCGGCGCCTTCCTCGGTGATCAACAGCCTGCTCAGTCCGAACTGATATCCGCCCGTTGGCTCTACCTTGCCACCCAGAGCCTGGGCCATGATTTGGGCGCCGAGACAGATGCCCATCACCGGCTTTCCCGCGGCCATCGCGTTTCCTAAGTACTCACGTTCTTCGCGTAGCGCCGGGTAGTCTTGGTTGACCGACATGGGACCGCCCAGAGCAATAATGAGGCTAATCTCTTCCACCGGAGGAGCTTGGAACTTCCGGTAGCCGGGAGCATCGTCGAAGATGTTTAGCGGCTCCAGTTGAAAGTTCTCAGATCGCAGAACCGATGTGAAGTTTGCGGCCAGAGTTTCGGCCCGCGCGTGCCGGATCACCAGCGCTCGTTTCATCGGATCAGCACCCGAGTGATTCCGGCAGGGAGTTGCGCCAACGCGCTAGCCCCCTTTGAAGCGACGCCCGAAGCTCCCGGCCAGTTCCGAGTCGCCTTGGAAGGTCAATCGGCCCTGAGCCATGGCATCTTCAGGGCTGAGCCTGCCATACATAACCAACACGTAGGTCTCACCGTCGCATCGAAAGATCACGTCAGCTGCGACTGCACTGGCAGGCTCGACGTGGGTGCCCTGGGCGGCGACAACAATATCCGCTGTAGCCGTGATTGGCGTATTCATTTCGAACCGGTAGCGAATCTGGCCGTCCACGGAGTCGTCAGGGCGGAAGGCTCGGCGTACGGCCCGGCCGACGGTGTCTATCAGCACGTTGACACTGTCGCCGGACAGGTGGTAATCGCCGTCGATGGTGGAACGGATATCCCAAACGTGCATCGTTAACTCCCCGATCCGCATATCCAACATTGTTCGCACCGGTTCGGGCCCCGGAGGCCAGTAGCAAGGTTTATCCCAGTCCTCCGGTCCAACGGTGTTGAACACCTGGACAGACTCGTCGAGTCGTTGAATCAGAGATCCTAGCAAGTTTTCGCCGAATCGTTCCCGATTCGACAATGCCCGTTGAAAGATGTTTTCGGCGAAGCGGTCCTCGTCGTGGTCTTCCACCGGTGGGGAGCCTTCCGGCGGCGAGGTATCGCCTCCCAATCCCCTGGTAACCCGAGACGCAAAGTCCTGCCCGTTCAAGTGGGCAACCACGTCGGCCACCGTCCAACCCTCGCAGGCGCTGGGCTGGTTCCAGGCTTCGGCGGGGAGGGAGTTCAGATAGGTCTTGAACGTTTCCACTTCCGCCTGAAGAACGACGACCCGTTGATCCGGTGTGACCATTGATCCTCCTTGATTATTTGAATGGGTCGAGGCCCGAAACACTGCTCTAAATCACACCGCTTTCTTTGAGGCCGGCCAGGTCAGTTTCATCCAGGCCCAGAAGCTTGGAGAAGATTTCCTGGTTGTGCATCCCCAAGGTTGGCGCGCCGGCCATCTCCGGCAGAGGACCTCCGGAAAAGATCACCGGGAAGCCTGAAGCAACTCCCTTTACCGGTTCGGGAAATCCAGCGTGGCGCATGGGCACCAGACTGCCGCGGTCCCAGAAGTGCTGGTCGTTCATCACTTGTTCAGCGGTGCGGACCTGGGCGCAGGGCACATCATGGCTCTCAAGGCGATCCAGGGCTTCTTCCATCGTAAATTCGCCGATGATTGCCTGGATCTGCTGCCGGGCATCCTCCACGTTGGCCGTGCGAGATACGAAACTTTCAAAGCGGGGGTCCTCCAAGAATTGGGAGGCGTCCAACGCCCGGGCCAGTCTGGCCCATTGATCGTCGCTGGTGACGGTCAGGGAAATATCCCCGTTGCTAGCGTGATACAGACCGGTGGGGCCGCTGCGGCTGATGTTGCCGGTGCGCAGCGGCTGGCCGAACTCGATGTTCTCCTCCAGATTCTCCATGAACATGAGAGACACCAGGGTATCCATCATGGAAACGTCCAGGTACTGGCCTTGGCCGGTCCGGTCTTTTTCCCGGAGGGCGGCCAGGATGGCGTAGCAGGCAAACAGGGGAGTGACTAGGTCGCCGATGTAAAATCCGACTCTGGTGGGCGGTCCATCGGCGTCGCCGTTGATGTCCATGAGGCCGCTCATCCCTTGGATCTGGGGGTCGTGGGCCGGTTTGCCGGCGTAAGGGCCGGTTTGTCCGTAACCGGATATGGATGCGTAGACGATGCCGGGGTTAACCTGGGAAAGCTCTTCATAGCCCAGTCCCAAGCGCCGCATCGAGCCTGGAGCCAGGTTTTCCAAGACCACGTCGCAGGACTTGGCGAGTTCAAGAAACATCTCCTTGCCCTGGGGATGCTTCAGGTCCAAGGTCACGCTCTTAACCCCCTGGGCCCGCTTGAGAAAACGAGTGGAAAGGTCATTGCTGTTCTGGGGTTCGTCGTGCCAGCCGTCGGCCCCGACGAAGGGACCGTTTCCCCGCACCGGGTCCCCCTTTCCGGGAATCTCCACCCTGATGACTTCCGCGCCCAAACGGGCCAGGTTCATGGCGCAGAACGGCCCCGCCAGGTAAACGGTGACGCTAAGGACCCTGATGCCTTCTAAAGGCTGCATATTCTTTCCTCGAGAACAGTGTGACGGCGGTTGACCCTAACCCATGCGGGTGTAAACTAGGGCCGTGCAGGAGACCGGCTGGATTTCAGGAGAGCCTTTATCTCCAATGCGCCCACGGTATCACGTTGAGCCGCCGAGGAACAATTTCCTGACGGCAGTCCAGATTCCATCGGCGAAAACAAGAAAGACCAAAGTATCGTACCTTTCCAAGCCGGCTTACAGCGCCCAACCGTCATTCCCGAATAACCCGTCATTCCAGCGATTCAAGCGTCATCCCCGCGATTCAACCGTCATTCCCGCGCAGGCGGGAATCCAGAGGACACTGAAGAAGGACCGCATCGACCGGAATGGCGGACATTGCCGGAATGACGGAAGCCTGTCCGATATGCGATCTGGTTCATAGATTGAAAGTCTCATACAGGAGAGCAACGCTATGGCAACTTCACCAGGAGACATGGTAACGCCGGAAGAGTTCAAACTCATGAGCGACCGGGCCGGGCTTGGCATGAGCCAGGAAGAGTTGGACGAGTTGAAGCCTTTGTACGAAATGTACTCCCATTACATCCAGCAACTGCACTCCATCGATCTGCAGGCCGAAGAGATCGGCTTGAATTTTCACCCCGAATGGCCGTCGGTCTGATTCGCCAACCGGCTACTTGAACCAATCCTGAACGCCGAAAATACGGAAAGGTGGCAACAATGACGACCTCCCAAACAAACCTTTACCACCTCACCATCAGAGAGGCAGCCGGGCTGCTAAAAAGCGGACAACTGTCTCCGGTGGAGTTGACCCAAGCGTTTCTCGACCGCATCGCGGCCACCGACGACCGGCTGCACTCGTACATCATCGTACTGAAAGAACAGGCTCTGGATGACGCCCGGCTTGCCGAAGCGGAGATACGCCGCGGCGACTACAAGGGGCCGTTGCACGGGATCCCCTTCGCCCTGAAAGACCTCTACGACACCGCCGGGGTTACGACCACGGCCGGTTCCAAGTTGTATATCGACCGGGTGCCCACGGAGGATGCCACCACCACGGCCCGGCTGAAAGCCGCCGGAGGCATTCTCTTAGGCAAGCTGGCGATGCACGAGTTCGCTCTGGGCGGACCCGACTTCACCACGCCCTTCCCTCCGGCCCGCAACCCCTGGAACCTGGACCATATCACCGGAGGCTCCAGTAGCGGCTCCGGGTCTGCCGTGGCATCGGGTCAGGCAATGGCTGCGTTGGGTTCATGCACCGGTGGGTCGATCCGCGGCCCGGCTTCCCTGTGCGGCATCGTGGGGTTGAAGGCAACCTACGGCCGGGTGAGCCGGGCGGGCGTGGTGACTCTGAGTTGGTCCCAGGACCATTGCGGTCCCATGACCTGGACGGTGGAAGATACGGCATACATGATGCAGGCGCTGGCCGGGTACGACCCCAAGGACCCCACCACCAGCACTGCCCCCGTGCCGGACTATTCGCTATCGCTAAGGGAAGACATCAAGGGGCTGACCATCGGCGTTCCCCGCCACTTCTTCTTCGCACCCCACGAGAACGTGAACCCGGAGGTCGTCGCCACGGTGGAAAAGGGGCTGAAAGTGCTGGAAGGTCTGGGGGCAAACCTCCAGGAAGTGACCATACCCAGCCTGGAATACGTGCGCGCGGCCAACTCGATCATCATGCTCAGCGAGGCCTTCGCCTTTCACGAGAAGAATCTGCGGACACGGCCACAGGACTTTGGCGAGATGGTGCGCGCCCGATTCCGTATCGGCGGATTGTTCAGCGCCAGCGACTACCTGCAGTCGCAGCGGGTCCGAAAGCTGGTCAACCGGGAGTTCGCCGCGGTTTTACAGAAGGTGGACGTTCTAGTCACACCAACCATGACCCAACCGGCGCCGGCCTTTGAGGGCTACGACGCTACCAGCACGGTCAGGGGTCCCAGTTTTACCGCTCCCTTCAACCTGACAGGTCTCCCGGCCATCTCCGTCCCCTGCGGCTTCACGGCGTCCGGCCTGCCCGTTGGGATGCAGATTGCCGGCAAACCCTTCGACGAGCCCGGAGTCATCCGCGCCGCCTACGCCTACCAGCAAGAAGCGCGGTGGTTTGAGCAAAGGCCATTTATTTAAAGTGGGGACTTCTCTTTTCACCACAGAGGGCACAGAGTACACGGAGATAAATTTATAAAACTCTGTGCTCTCTGCGTTCTCTGCGGTGAGAAAAATCGCTTCTAAAGGAACGCCTGTCGGGTCAGTCTAGAAGCTGGGCAAGGGTGGCGTGGGTTGTTTTAGTACTCGGGGGACCTTGGCGGGTGGCGGCGTGTTGCGGCTGCGGACGACCCTGATCTCCCCGTCTATGATCACAACTCCGATTCCGGGAACGTCGCCGTTCTCCATGGCGGAAAACAGGTCGTTTCGGGTCGAGCCGTTGGGAGCGTCGGCGATGAGCAAGTCGGCGTCTTTGCCTGGAGCGATGACTCCTGAGTTCAATCCCCAGGCCTTCGAGTTGTTGCCGGTGGCTAAACACAATGCCGTGGCGGCCGGGATGCCACCCAAAGAAGACAGCTCGGTGACCGTTTTGATTACCCCAAGTGGCATCATGCCCGTGCCTGTTGGAGTGTCGCTGCCGACTACTACTCGTTCCATCGCTTCATGTTCTTGCGCCAAGCCCAGGATGAACAGGGATGAGCGAAGGTTTCCCGCCTGTACCAGTTGCAGGTAGAGGCTGGTCTCCGACACTAAGCGGCGCAGTCCGTCGTTGTCCAGAGAAGTCGGCCCACCGTTGACGTGGCCACAGATGTCGGGTTTAAGGCGCAGTAGATGCTCCGCCGAGATGGCGATGCTGCCGGGGATGGATGCGCCGCCGCTATGGCACATCACTTTCAGTCCGTTCTTCTGGGCCCACCTGATCTGGGGCTCGCCGTCGTAGGGATCCCGGTAGTTACCGAAACCGAATTTGGCCAGCCAGATACCTTCGGCCGCTAGATCTTCAAAGTCTTTTTCTTGTAGTGTCGGCTCCAGCACCACCGCTCCGGCGTGGACCTTAGCCCCGTCGGGATGCAAGACGGAAAAGGATCGCTGGGCGATGATTGCCAGGGCTTTCACTCCGGCGGCGTCGTTGGGCCGTCCCGGCGTGTGTATCTCGCCTGCCGAGATCATGCTGGTGACTCCGCCATGAACATAGCTGCCGATGAAGTCCACCACTTTCTGCCGGGGCTGATAATCGCCGATGGCGACGTGGAAATGGGAGTCGATAAGGCCGGGTAGGACGGTGGCGCCGGAAGCGTCGATAACTGTGTCGGCGGTGTTGGCGTTCAACTGCTCAGATCCGCCGATGGCGCTGATCTTCCCATCCTCCACCAGCACGCAATCACCATCGAGGACCGGTTGGGCCAGATCTCCCGACGCTATGGCGCCGATGTTGATGACGGCCAAACTGGCCATGGGGTGAACCTCCGGCGAATCGGGTTACTTGCGGTAATAGCGGACTTCAAAAGTGGTGCAGCCAATGGGTGAGATGTAAGGGCCGTGGGGCATTCCGGGAGGGCGGCAAGCGTACATCCCGGCGGTGAAGGTCGTATTGATCGATTTATCGTGCAGTTCTCCTTCCAGGATGAACACCTCTTCCCAGAAATCGTGGAAGATCACTTCTGAGGTCTCGACGCCTGGAGGGAACTTGAGCATCCTGGTGGAAACTCCGGCCTCTTCGTCCCAGTTCAGGGTCTTCTCCACCATTCCCTCGGCGGCCGCGCCGGAACCGGCCTCCACCGGGGTCCAAGAGACGGATTCGTGGTTGAAAAACTCGTACTCGGCTTTAGGCACCCTAGGTCCTCCTTATCTTATTACTGCGTCAAGTTGATTTTGGTGGATACCCGGGAAATGTCATGCTTCGTCCTTCGGCGGAAGGACGAAGCATCTGGGGTGGGGCGTTCCCTCCGCCTCCCCGGATTCCTCCCTACGGTCGGAATGACAAAGGAGGTTTGGCGGAATGACATTGGTCCCTTTTAGCTGACTCGAGGTCTAACCGATCGGCGGACGGCGGTTGTGCCAATCGGTGTTTTGCTCATAAGCGTAGGCCACGTTGAGGACGGTCTGTTCCGCGAAGGGTTTGCCGCCGATCTGCAGGCCGATGGGGAGATTTTCCGAGGTGAAGCCGCAGTTGATACTCACTGCCGGGGAACTGGCGAGGCTGAAGGTCGTGGTCATGCCGGCACGGTTCCGGGTAGTTTTCTCGATGGAATCGATGACCGGGTCCGGTTCGACCTTGGGCGCGGCGATACCCATCGTCGGCATCAGCAGTACGTCCACTCCGTTCAGCGCTTCCAGTACATGCTGGCGCAGCAACGCCCGCAGCTTTAAACCCTTGTAGTAGGCCAGCGCCGGCGTGATGCTCCAGGTGAGGTAGGCGATGCGGTTGTCGTGTTCGATCTCTTGCAAACGGTTTCGGATCAGGTCCCGGTAATTGGTCGGGGCCTCCACCCTTAAGATCGAGGAGATCGTGTTGGAGTGGCTGGCAAGAGGTATGGATACCTCTGACACGTCCGCGCCCAACTCCGCCAGTGAATTGGCCGCGCGAGACACGGCGTCCCGGATCTCGGGGTCCACCATGTCCGTGTGCAGCAATTCCTTCAGTATGCCTATCTTGGTGCCCCGAACGTCGGGGTTCAGCGCGCTACGATAATCGGGCACCGGCACGTCCCAGGTGTAGGAGTCGTTGGGATCGCGCCCGGCGATGGCTTGCAGGGTCAAAGCGCAGTCTTCCACCGTGCGTGAAATGGGGCCCACGGTATCCATGGACCACATTCCCGGCCTCAATCCATAGCGGCTGACCCGACCCCAGGTGGGGCGGAGGCCGACCAAACCGCACCAGGCGGCGGGGCCACGCACCGACCCTCCGGTGTCTTCACCCAGGGACGTGGCGCACATGAAGGCGGCGGTGGCGCCCCCGGAACCGCTGCTGGAGCCGCCGGTAAACCGGCTCGGGTCCCAAGGATTGCGGGCTGTGTCGAAGGCGTGGGACAGGCTGGTGGTGCCGAATTCGGTCATGTTGAGCTTGCCCAACAGGATCGCGCCAGCCGATTTCAGGTTGGCCATCACCGTGGCGTCATGATCCGGCACAAAGTCGTTGAATATGGGCGTGCCCGTTGTCGTGCGGATCCCCGCAGTGTTGATCTGGTCCTTGACCGCCACCGGAATGCCGTGCATCGGACCTTTGTATTCGCCCCGGTCCAAAGCCTGCTCCGATTCCCGGGCGGCCTGCAACGCTTCGTCGCGGCAGACGGTCAGGTAGGCGAACAACGTGCTGTTCAGGTTATCGATGCGGTCTAGGTAGGCTTCCACTGCCTGCACTGGTGATACCGTGCGATTCTTGATAAGCTCGGACAGTTGAGCCACGGTTAGAAATGGAATATCCGCTTTATCCATAGGAAAGCCTCTCGACGAACAGTTTTGGAACATCGCCCAGTATGCGCCTGGGGAACTGCTGGCGCAAGACGGTGGTCAAGACCTCACCACAGAGCCCGCAGAGGACACGGAGCTAAAAGTTTTTCGGCCTAGTTTCTCTGTTATCTCTGTGCCTTCTGTGGTGAAATTAAGATTTGCACTACAAGGAGTTTGAAATGAAAGTCGGCGTGAACCTTATTAACTTTGGACCCAGCGCCAGCCCCGATTCCATCAAACGCTGGGCGCAGCTCACCGAAGCGCTGGGCTATCATCTGCTGATGACTTCCGACCATATCGGTATTACGCCGGATGTCCAGGGTCGCTATCCGGCCCCATTTTACGAACCGGTGTCCACCCTGGCCTGGCTGGCCGGTATCACCTCTACGATTGAGATAGGGACGACGGTCTTAATCGTGCCTTACCGCAGCGCGTTGGAGATCGCCAAGTCTTTCGCCAACATCGATCAGTTCAGCGGCGGGCGGGTTATCCTGGGCGTCGGTATCGGCTGGGCACAGGAGGAGTTTGCCGGGTTGGGGGTGGCATACAAGAGAAGAGGGGCCATCACCAATGAATACCTGGAAGCCATCAAACTTCTGTGGACCCAAGACCGGGCCTCCTACGAAGGCCGGTATGTGTCGTTCAAGGACGTGGACACCGCGCCCCGGCCCTTCCGATCGCCCCATATCCCGATCTGGGTGGGCGGCCCCAGCGACGCAGCCCTGCGCCGCGCCGTCCGCTATGGCGATGCCTGGCATCCCATCCGCATGCGCATGGACTGGTTGAAGAACACCGGCATCCCCCGGCTCAATGAGATTGCCCAAGAGGAGAAACTTCCGGTACCCGCGCTGTGCCCCAGAGTCAAACTGCACGTGACCGGTTCACCGATGCCTGAAGAGGAACGGGTGGTGGGCGAGGGTACCCTTGACCAGATACACCGCGACATGGCGGAGCTTGAAGCCTTGGGCTGCGATTACGTCCTGCTGGACACCTATCTGGACGACCCCGAGGCTCTAAGGCATCCCGAAGACTCATGGAGAGTCTACGCGGAGATGGCGGGAAAAGTCCTGGACCTAGGAAACCAGACCGTCCGCTGACGGTTCGTTGCGCTTGAGTCTATTCTGAGTTTTATTCGGTGGTGAGTTGGTAAGGGTTGTCCCGCGGCGGGCCGGTGGGAACATTACCTACAACCCAATAAGGTCCAGGACAACTGGGAGGTAGGTTGCGAAGCACGTAATCTCCCGTATGGCGGAGAGAACTTACGTGCCCCCCGCCCATACGTACCTTTTCACCGACGTGGGCCACGATCTTACCGGCCTCATTGAGTATTTGGACACCATCGTCTTCGGTTGTCAGACTGAACCCTGGCGGCCAAATGATCAAATCACCGTCGGCAGACCCAATGCGAAGACGGCCCTCGTCAAGCACCAACTCAATGTTGCCTCCTGCCAACATGTTCACCCTTTCCCCTACCGTCGGCGGCTGTAGGATCAAGTAAATCTTGGAACCGAAGACCTGTAAAGACTTAGCTGAACTGACTACATCGCCGACGATTCAGTAAGGCCCGGCACAACCGGGAGGCAGTTGCTGGCGCACGTATTCGTCAAGCCGATGCACGTACCCTATTTTACCCCCACCAATGAATACCTCTTCTCCCACCCGTGCTGCCACCTGACCGTCCCCGTTGAGGACCTGGATCCCATCGCCTTCGGTGCTCAACCTGAAATCAGGCGGCCACACGAGCAGATAGTCGGTGTTAGATCCACTAAAGCTGGTAACGCGAAGGCAGCCCTCTAGCACGGCCAATTCGCCGAAGAGTTCTGCCGTCATGACCTCCCTCTCACCTTCCACGGGCTTTTGTTTGGGAAAGAAAATCGTGGGGCCGGGTGTCTCTGTAGTCTTGGTTGAGCTGACGACGTCCCCGACGATCCAGTAAGGTCCCGGACAGCCGGGAGGCAGTTGCCGCCGAACGTATTCGTCAAGCTGCTCGACGTATCTGTATTCACCCCCGCCCATATATACCTCTTCTCCGGCCCGTGCCACCACCTGACCGGCCCCGTTGAGGACATGGGTCCCATCGCTGGCAGCGCTCAACCTGAAGCCAGGTGGCCACACCAGCAAGTAATCGGTGTCAGATCCACTGGAGCTGGTAACGCGAAGGCAGCCCTCAATCACGGCCAATTCGCCGATGAGTTCTGCCTCCATGACCACTCTTTCGCCTTCCACGGGCTTTTGCTTGGGAAAGAAGATTGTGGGGCCGGATTCCGAAGCTAGGATTGGCTCGCTGGCTGCACCATTTGGGGGAACTAAAACGGTGGGGCTTGGTTCCGCAATCGTCGTTGGCTCTCCACCACAGGCTACCACGGCGAGAGACACGCCGATGAATACCAGGCATCTCTGCCATGCAGCGGTTGAACGTAGATCTCGTCTCACTCTCAGACTTCGCAATGCGGTTGATCCGCCTCGAGATGGTTGATTGCCATATATACGGCAGAGTGACCTGTATCGGACTTCAATTACTCGTAGGCGGGAATTCCCTGGAACCATCCTCCGTTTCACGGTACATAGGTGGTCATATGAATCTGCTGGCATTCCAATGTCCGTAGTTGTATCGACCTGGCTCATCCGCACAGTTGCGACTTCCTGGCACATGTCGTGTAGCTGCCGCATCGGGCCGGACTCGGACCGTATGGGAGTGGTAGATCAGTATTGCCGGGTGAGCGGGATGGAAGGTCTTCGGGTGGCGACTGGATACGGTGAGAAGGTTGGGGTGCTCCGGGATAGGGTCTAATGTCGCTGGGGTCTAGTCGAGCCCCTGGCTGAGGTTTGTCACGGCGGCAATCACCCCCATCCCTTCGGCTGCGCTCAGGGCAGGCTCTAACCTTCCCCCGTCGAGGGGGAAGGGATTTGTTCTCTCCCCTTCTTGGGGGTGGTTAGAGGGAGGGTGGACTTGCCCACGCCCCCTTATGGGGGAGAGTTAGAGCGAGGGTTGGCCGTGCTCAGTATGCCGATCTAGGTTGATGCGCCGGTAACCTAACTCGGCGTTACAAAGGGAAGGTTTTCCTCTTTCCAGGAATTGAACCCAGGAGCCATGTAGACTACGTTGGTGTAGCCCATGGCCTTCATTGTCTGCCCTGCCAGGGCAGCTCGCGCGGTGCCCATTCAATGGGTTACGATTAGAGCGTCCTTGTCTGGGACCATTTCTTCCAATCTCCCTTCAATGCGCCCTCTGGATAGCAGTACCGCGCCTTCGATATACCCTTTATCCCATTCGTCCGGCTCGCGAACGTCCAGGATCACTATCTGCTCTCCGGCTTCCTTCTTTTCGTGGACCTCCTTGGCCGTCAAGGAGCCTACGGTCGCCTCGGCGATGTCCACCATTCTACGTCCAATGTTATCCATCTATATTCTCCCTCTGTGAGTTTTTGGCGTTTGGGTTATCCGAAACAGATCGGATCTTGTACGCGTTTCCGTATTGGGCCAGGCAAGAGAACATGGCCCTTGACCCCGGCTTGTCAATCGTGGAACGCGGACCGGTCTTGGGGTATCGATGGGCTGAGTGGGATATCAAGGGTCACTCGGCGTATGCCAACTGCAGCTCCGCCGGCATCTGGGCCCGCAGTCCACGCAGATTAGAGCTGTATAAGAGGATGGATATCGCCACTAAGATGATGATCGCGGCTCCCACGGCCACCGCTACCGGCGCTCCGAAATACTGGGCGATGAATCCGCCCTGGACCATGCCAAAGGGGCCTAAACTCCAGGTTATGGCATAGACACCCATCACCCGGCCTCTCAGCCGGTCGGGCACCAGGTGTTGGATGGTGGTCATTCCACCTACCAAGTAGATAGAGTTGGTGATTCCCACCATGATAAGCATGCCCATGCTTATCAAATACCAACCCTGGGAGGCGGCCGCGGAGAACAACAATAAAGCCAGTCCGTACGCCACGGCCCCGCCTAGTATCGCCAGTCCTTTGGGGTGATGCCCCCGAAGGTTGGCGACGGTAATCGTGCCCAGGATCGCCCCTACCCCCGAAGCGCCCAGTAATATGCCGATCTTATCGGCCCCCACTTCCAGCACTTCCTTGGCAAAAGACGGCATGAGGTGAATGAAGGTCATACCGAACATGCTGTTGCAAAAGGTGAGGAGCATGATGAGGGCAAAAATCTCGTGCTTTCTCACGTAGCGCAAACCTTCGAACACCTGTTGCAATACACGTCCCGTGGCCGGCGGCCGGGGCCTAAGTCTGAGGAATGCCGTCACCGTCCCCATGACGTAAAAGGTCCCGGCGCTGAACAACATGGAGGCTCCGATACTCAATTGCTCTATAAGGAACCCTGCCAGGGTGGGCCCCAACACCCGAACGCCGTTCCAAACCAACTCGGACATCGTCACGGCACTGACGATGTGTTCCCGCTCCACCAGCCGGGGAAATACGGCGGCCCGGCTTGGTTGATCGAAGGCTTGCAATGCGCCGATGGTAACGGCAGCCGCCAGCAGGTGCCACACCTCGACCCGATCCGTCATTACCAACAGAGCCAGGCCCACCACCACCGTTGCCGAGATGGACTGGGCCATGGCTACCAAAAACTTGGGTTCCAGACGGTCGGCCAGGGTGCCGCCGACCACGTTGAGGGTCATGGCCGGAACGGCGATGGCGATTCCCAAGAACGCCAGGTCCCGCTCCTCCCCGGTCAGTTGGAACATCAGCCAACCGAGGGTGAAGCTGAGTAACATCTGGTGTCCCGTCACTCCGGCTAGGAGGCCTAACCAGTAGAACCGGAAATGGCCGTACCTCATCGAAGAGGGCAGGATGCGGTTTATACCTCGAACTGCCCGTGTATTTAACTCCGGCGCGGTTAGTTCGGGTGCGTTTGATTCCATGGGGCTAGTCTCTCACTCCCATCGGCATTCGGGCAACTCGGCCCAGCCGGATTTCCTTGACCCCACAGTTGCTCTATGCTTTATACTGAGGCCATCGCGGGGTGGCTCCCCGATCTCGACTGGACTAGGGGACGTTTTATGCTAACTAGAGAGCAGAACGACCTATTGACCGGCATCGGCCCGGGTACACCCATGGGTGACACGCTGAGACGATACTGGATCCCGGCATTGTTGTCCTTCGAGATTCCGGAACCTGATTGCCCGCCGGTCAGGGTCAAGCTCATGGGCGAAGAACTGCTAGCATTTCGGGACACCAACGGCCGCATCGGGCTGATCGCCGAATTCTGCGCCCACCGCCTTGCCTCTTTGTGGTTCGGACGTAATGAGGAGTGCGGGCTGCGCTGCGTGTATCACGGCTGGAAATACAACGTTGATGGAAATTGCGTCGACCAGATGAACGAGCCGAACCAGTTCGCGGATAAAGTTAAGCTCACCGCCTATCCGACGGTGGAGATGGGCGACATGATCTGAGCTTACATGGGGCCGGTGGAGAAGATGCCGGCGCC
>Ga0208879_1001674_pt1 | contig 20507 bp, 19 predicted proteins | sample Knorr_S15_td_Bot_FD_185605 | JGI IMG/M metagenome (GOLD analysis project Ga0208879, IMG submission 185605) | Marine microbial communities from Southern Atlantic Ocean transect - Knorr_S15_td_Bottom_ad_5009_LV_A (SPAdes) (version 2) | ecosystem: Environmental > Aquatic > Marine > Oceanic | place... | reverse complement strand
TGAGAGTATACAGGTTGTGCGGCCCCGAGGGGTGGTCGGCGTCGTACCAGGAATCGACCCAGTCCGGGTCGGTCTTGTCGGTGACGTCAACCAGCGTGACTGTTACCTGTGCCGGGTCCTCCCACTCGCCAACGTTGGGGTCGGCCGCGCCGGGGTCGACAATCTGGTTCTGGATAATCACGTACTCGTCCGCGCCGAACTCGAGGTACTTGACGTCCAGCACCTGCGTGTTGGGGTCGTAATAGCGACCGACCTGCGTCATGTTATGGGGGTCGGTGACATCTATGATACGCACTTCGTTCCAGCCCGCCTGGTAGACGTAGGTGCGCCCGTCAGGTGCCTCGGCGACCTGGATTTCGGCGTTGCCCAGATTGGAGTCAAAGCCGACCAACTCCATATTTGGGGTCGAGAGCTGGTGGTGGGTGTAATTGGTGTGGTTGTGGCATTCAGGCGGGAATTCCGCATCCCAATCAATGCCGTCGTTGCCGTCGCGTGGCTCGCAGTCTTCCTGCTCGCCCAGGTTCTGCAGCAGCGCGTCGGCGAAGGGGCGGTCCACCGCAGGGCCGTTGCCGGTGCCGGGGCCGTCGTCGCCCTCCAGCAGGTAGGCTGCGGTCGCTGCGACAGCAACGACCGATAGCAGGATTGCGGAGACTCGCAGGACCGCCTGTTGCATGGTGGCGCGCGGACTTCTGGCGGCTATTTATACCTCGGGCCGGTCGGCCCGCAGATGGCATCCGGTTCCACCCGTTCCGCAGCCCTGCTGGCACTGGCGCTGGCGCTGGCGCTGGCATTGCTGGCCCCGCCGGCAGCGGCGGACGGCGACGCGCCCTTCACGGTCATCATCAGGGCCAGCGGGCCGGTGCCGGGCAACGCCAGCATCGAGGAAAACATCTCGATACTCTGGATTAACACCGACGACACGGAGAACGTGACCCACCGCATCCTGCTCGACGCGGACGGCGATGGCGTCTTCAACGGGTCGGCCGACATCATCTCGGGCGAACTGCAGGCGGAGTGCGAAAAGGACGAGAACGGGACGCTGCTCGACGAGGAGTGCAGCGTTACGTTCGAGCTCAAATTCAACGGCACGCTCACCGACGGGACCTTCGCCTACCAGGACCGATCTTCCAGCGGGACGACGCATTACGGCAACATCACGGTCGAAGCGCATGGACACGACGAGGAAGAAGAGGGGACTGCTCACGTCCACGATGACTCGCATCCGCACGACGCCGAGCCGGAGCAGGCGGAACCGGAGCGACCCAACTGGCTGCTGTGGGTCGCCGGGCTTTCCGCCAGCGGGGCAGCGCTGCTGGCACTGATGCTGCGACAGGGCAGCGGCAGCTAGGAATGGCGTTACCGGAAATCCTGGCGCTGCTCGAGCAGCGGCGCGAGCAGCACCTGACGGAGCTGGTCGAGTGGACCGCGATTCCGTCCATCTCGGCGCAGGCGCAGCACGCCGGCGACCTGCGACGCGCGTGCGACTGGGCGGCCGACTACTGCCGCGCGATGGGGCTCGAGACCGAAATCCACCCGACGGCGGGGCATCCCGCCATCATCGCGCGCCACGACACCGGTGCGGATGCGCCGACTGTGTTGCTTTACGGCCATTACGACGTCCAGCCGCCCGAGCCGCTCGAGCTGTGGGAAAGCCCGCCGTTCATCGACAACTGGGGCAGCGGCGAACCCCTCGGCGGGAACGCCGAGCCGGTGCGCGACGGCGCGCTCTACGGCCGGGGCGCGAGCGACAACAAAGGCCAACTCTTTGCGCACCTGGCGGCGCTGCGCGGCTGGTTCGAGGTTGCCGGCGGGCCGCCAGTGAACCTGCGGCTGCTCATCGAGGGCGAGGAGGAAATCGGCTCCCCGTCGCTGGGCGAGTTCATCGCGGCCCACACCGACGAGCTGCGCGCCGAATGGGGCGTGGTGAGCGACGGGCCGATGCTCGCGCCCGGGATGCCGGCCGTTTCCTACGGATTGCGCGGGCTGGCGTATTTCCAGCTCGACATCTCCGCGGCCAGCGCCGACCTGCATTCGGGAACGCACGGCGGCGCAGTGCCGAATCCCGCGACCGTGCTGGCGGAGTTCATCGCGACGCTACATAACCCGGACGGCAGCGTCAACCTGCCCGGTTTTTACGACGATGTTACGCCGCTAGAAGCGGCGGAACGCGAGGCGCTGGCGGCGCTTGATTTCTCTGACGATGAATATTTAAAAGTGCTGGGCGCCCCCGGGCTCGCCGGAGAGGCGGGCTTCACAACGCTCGAGCGGCGCTGGGCGCGGCCCACGCTGGAGGTGAATGGCCTCTGGGGCGGCTACACCGGCGAGGGGGCCAAGACGGTGCTGCCGGCCTGCGCTTCCGCCAAACTCTCGTGCCGGCTGGTGCCGCAGCAGGAGCCGGCCGTGATTGAGGCGGCGCTGCGCCGGGCGTGCGCGGAACGGCTGCCGGTCGGCGTGCGCTGGACGCTCCGGGTTTTCGCTGGCGCGCCCGCCGTTTTGACGCCGACCGACTCGCCCGGAGTGCAGGCGGCGATGCGCGCGCTGCGCGCCGGCTTCGGAGCCGAGCCGGTGTTCATCCGCGAAGGCGGCACGATTCCGGTCGTCGCCGACTTTCAGTCGGTGCTGGGGGCGCAGCCGCTGCTTATCGGCTTCGCGCTGGCGGAGGACATGCCGCACTCGCCCAACGAGCATTTCCGGCTCGACTGCCTTTACAGCGGCATCCGCACCAGCGCGGTGCTGTGGGATGAGCTGGCGCGGCTCGGCTGACGGAGCGGGCTTAAAGTCGGCGCACCGTGGGTGAGCATGGCAAGCGCCATTGCGGGACTGGAGCCGGCCGCGCTGTGGAATAATTTCGCGGCGCTGAGCCGCATCCCGCGCCCGTCAAAGCAGGAAGAGCAGGTGCTGGCGTGGCTGAAGGAGTTTGCCGACACACGCAGCCTTGAGTGGCAGCAGGATGAAGTGGGCAATATCGTCGTGCGTCGCCCCGGCAGCGGCGGCGGCGAATCGGCGCCAGTGGTCGTGATCCAGTCGCACGTCGACATGGTCTGCGAGAAGAATTCCGACGTCGAGCACGACTTCGGGCGCGACCCCATCCGGCTGCTGCGCGACGGCGACTGGCTCACCGCCGATGGCACGACGCTGGGCGCCGACAACGGCATCGGCGTCGCGACCGCGCTGGCGCTACTCGAGATGAGGAGCGACGCGCGGCTGCCGCCCTTGGAGTGCTTGTTCACCGTCGATGAGGAGACCGGGCTGACGGGGGCGTTCGCGCTCGACGGTGCGCTGCTGCAGGGACGGACGCTGCTGAACCTGGATACCGAGGAGTGGGGAGCCATCTGCATCGGCTGCGCGGGCGGTGGCGACAGCGAGCTGGCGCTGCCGGTTGCCCGGGAGGCGTCGCCCGGCGACTTCCTGAGTTTTCAGCTTTCGGTCGAAGGGCTGATGGGGGGCCATTCAGGGGTCAATATCCACGAATACCGCGCCAACGCGATTGTGCTGCTGGCGTCGCTGCTCGAGCCGCTCGCCACAATAGGCGCGCGACTCGTCTCGGTCCGAGGGGGCGACAAGACCAACGCCATCCCGCGTGAGGCGTTCGCGACCCTGCTGCTGCCGCCGGCGGCGATGGCCGATGCACAGATTGCGGTCGGCGCGCGCACCGCGGCGCTGCAGGCCGAGTTCGGGACGCTCGAGACCGCGCTGCGCGTCACGCTCGCCGGGCTCGACGCAGCGCCGGCGGAGTGTCTCTCCGCCGGCGCGCAAACCAGCCTGCTGGGGCTGCTGCGGGCGCTGCCGCACGGCGTGCTGAAGTATTCGCACGCCATCCCCGGGCTGGTCGAGACGTCGAACAATCTGGCGTCGGTAGCTCCCGACGAGGGCCATTACCGCATCGTCTGCTCTTCGCGCTCGTCCATCATGGAGGCGCTGGAGGACGTGCGCGACCGCATCGCGACCATCGCGGCGCTCTGCGGCGCGACCGTGACGCGGAGCAGCAGCTACCCCGGCTGGCAGCCCGACCCCACGTCGCCGGTGCTGAAGCGGCTGAAGCGTATCTACGCCGAGCAGCTGGGCGAGGCGCCGGAGGTAGGCGCCATCCACGCCGGGCTTGAGTGCGGCGTCATCGGCGAGCGCGCTCCGGGGATGGACATGGTCTCGTTCGGCCCGACGATTACCGGCGCCCACTCGCCCGACGAGCGGGTCGAGATTCCCACCGTCGCCAAGTTCTGGAACCTGCTGCTGGCGCTGCTGGCAGACATGGCCAAAGCGTGAAGCCGGCTGCGCTGCGCGCCCGGCTCGCCGGCCCACTACCGGGGGTCGCCGCGTGGCGCGATATGGCGCCGGGCGATCGCGCGTTTCCCCCCGACATGGCGGGCTACCGCGATGCGGCGGTGCTGCTGGCGCTCTTCCCGCGCGACGGGGCGTGGCGGCTGCCGCTGATTGTGCGGACCGATGACTGTGGTATCCACGCCGGGCAGGTAGCGCTGCCGGGCGGCGCGCTGGAGCCGGGCGAGAGCCCAGAAGCGGGTGCACTGCGCGAAACGCAGGAGGAAACCGGCCTTGCGCCAACCGACGCGGAGCTGCTAGGGCGGCTGTCGCCGCTCCCCATCCCGGTCTCACGCTTCCGGGTCACGCCGGTCGTCGCGACGCTGGCGGGCGAGCCCACATGGCGGCTGGACGGGCGCGAGGTGGCGTCGCTCTTCAGCGTCCCGCTGGCGGCGCTGCGCGACGGTGCCTTGCGGTGCAGCGAGCAGCGCGAGTTCGACGGCGAACTGATCGCCATCCCCTATTTCGCGCTCGGCGACGAGAAGGTGTGGGGCGCGACCGCGATGGTACTGGCGGAGCTGGCGGCGCTACTGGAATAGGTCGCCGAGCGGCGCAACCAGCAATTCCGTGAATAGGTCGCCGACGAATGCCGCCAGCAGGAATGCGCCAAACAGCACAATGATGTAGGGAATCTTCAGGCTCACCCACGGGCGCTCGACGCCCGCGGCGTCGAGCGCGTCCCACTCAGCCGGCAGGTCCAGCCCGCGGCGCACCATCGGCGCCAGCACGGTGCGGCCGCCGACAACGCGCGTCATCGGCCAGACGTAGCTGTCGCGCGCCTGCGCCAGCTCCATACGGACTCCGAGCAGTGCCTGTAGCCACGGCTTTTCCAGGTCACCATGTGCAATATTCCACGCCAGCAGCCCGACAGGGATGGCTAGATAGAGCAGTAGCGAATTCATGAACACGACCCACGGGAACGGGAATCCCTGGTCGCCGAAGGCGTGCAGCGTAGCGCCCGCGTCGGGGGCGAACGGCACCAGCACCGCCACCGTCAGCAACGCCTTGACGTCGGCGCCGCCGATGGTCGGGCCAAAGTAATACCAGCCGTACATCATCGCCATCAGTGCCAGCGCCGCGACCAGATCGACCGCGTGGCCGCCCGCGAGCAGCGACTCCCAGCCTTCGAAGAGCGCGAAATAGCCCATCCCGGCCACGCCCGCCACCTGCGCCGCGCGCCACACCGCCAGCTCGCGGCCGTAGATAGCCTCGTCGTCAATCTGGGAATACCAGAACAGCACGCCAACGGCAAGCGCGAGCCCCCACGTGCCGGGGCTCACTTGCGCCCGCCACAGCTCGGCCGCCAGCAGCGCCAGCCCGGCACCGCCGGCGAGCTGCCAGGTGCGGTCGGGGACGCGCCGCGTCTGCCAGTCGCTCCAGGCGCCGTAGCCGAGCGCCGCGGCGCCAATCACGAGCCGGATAGCATCGAGCGATTCCACGCCTTCGGAGCCTGTCGGGGATTAAATATAGCACTATCCTCTCAATCGGCGTGGATATTGAGGAGCGATTCCTGCCGGGCGAGGAATTCCTGAAGGAATATTCGGCGCTGAAGGTGGACCGCCGCGGCGGCTGGTCGGCGTTCCTGACCAACCGCCGGCTCTTCATCGGCTCGCGCGACGAGCTGTGGGATATCGACACCAGCCGCATTGACTACCTTTCGCGCGGACTGCGGCCCCGCTTCTCGCCGGCGTGGCTGCTGCTCTGCCTGTTCCCCTACTTCGGTTGGTTCGCGTCGCCGTTCCTAGTTGCACTTTGGTATTACATCCGCACCGAAGCGCTGGTCGTCGGTACCCCGTCGCGCCGCTGGCTGCTCTTCGCCGAGCCGGAGGTGCTCGACGACCTGGTCGACAACCTGCGGCTCAACACCGTGATGGCGCTGACCCCCACAGGCAAGCGCGCCATCGTCGAGGCGGAGGTGGAGAAGAAGAAGCGGCGGCTGGTGCTCGGCCCCGACGGTGAGGCAGCCGACTGGGGCGAGAACGAATCGGGGCCACGGCGCAGCGGCCATTTCTCGCTCACGATTGCGTGGATTGCGTGGTATGCCGGGACCTTCGGCGGCAGCGCCGGCTTCTGGGTGCTGCTGTCGCTGCTCTGGGCCGCCGGCAGCTACTGGCGCTGGTGGAACCGCCGCACCCGCAACCAGCTCGCCGAGCGGCAGCCGAAGCCGGGCTGGCTCGAGCGGTTGTGGTACTGGTCGCTGCGCAAGCTGCGGATGCCGGTGCTCCCGGCGCGCTGGGAGTTCTGGGCGCTCGGCCGCAAGTGGCGCGCCGCCGAAGTGGGCGGCTGGGGTGCCATGGCGCTGCTAGCGCTCGGCTTCCTGTGGGCGCTCGGAATAGAGAACCTGCGGCCGTTCCTGTTCCTGTTCGCGCTAGCGGTCATCGTCGCGCTCGCTGGCAAGGTGGCGGCCGGCCTACCGGGGCCGCGCTGGCGCATCGCACTGCGGTCGATAACGGCAATCTTCATTGGGTTGTTGCTAGTGGTTCCGTCGCTAGCCCTGACCGGCCTTTACGAAGGCGCCAGCGCGTCGCTGCCGCGTGCGGCGGTGCAGGGTGACGGCGGCAACGGCTGGATTCGCGCCTTCCAGCAGACCGAGACCTACGGGCTGGGGCTGGTCGACGTGCGCGTCAGCTTCTACATTGACGATGGCGAGGACGCCGAGGGCGAGCAGGACGGCTATCCGGCGTTCCTGGTGCTGGCGGCCATCAAGATGCCATTCAACCTGGAGGAGGCGAACCTACTGGACGAGATTGACAAACAGTTCCAGAAAATGGCGCTGAAAGAGAACATCAACCTGACTGCGCAGGTGCTCAACGGCAGCCGCACCACGGCGCAGGGCTACCGCACGCAGTATATCGTCTACAACGGCACCGCCGCGGCGTGGCGCGAAGGCGTCGGCGACATCGCCTACAACTTCACCGAGGGAGCCGAGTCGCGCTACATCGGCGAGGCGTGGAAGGTGCCGGAGCTGAACCTGCTGGTTATCGCCATGGGCATCGCCATGATTTCCAGCGAAGAGCCCAACACCGGGCTGCCGCCGCCCCCCGAACAGGCGCCCGATTTCGCCAAGGATATCTGGAACGACGCGGGCGAATTCGCCGAGGAGCTCTTCCCGAACCCGACCAATTCGACCGACCCGCGCAACTGGGTCGAGCTGTTCGAGCTGATACCGCTGACGGAGTGCTATGCGCTTTAGGCGCCATAACCTATAACTACTATAGCTACCATAGCAGCCATAACATGGCCACCACCATCGCCGTTGCCCAGGAGACTCGCGAGCTGCTGCGCCGGCTGGGCGAAAAGGGCGAGAGCTACGACAGAATCATCAACCGGCTCATCACCGACGCCGGCTGGAGCGAGCTGGACAACCGCTGGAACGCCATCCTGGCCGAGGACGAGTTCATCCCGCTGGAAGAGCTGTGACGCGGCCGGTGCTGGTTTCGACCACCTTCCGGCAGCAGTTCCATAAGCTGGACAGCGCGACGCAGGCACGGCTGCAAGAGGGATTGGCGGCGCTGGCAGAGGATCCGGTAACACCGCGGCCAGGCGCCGACATCCGGTCGCTGCGCAGCACCGTGCCGCCCAAGCACCGGCTGCGGGTCGGCAGCTATCGCATTATCTACATCGTCGAGCCGGAGGCGGTAAAGGTGCTGGAACTGTTCCGCCGTGGGCGCGGCTACCGCTAATCCCCGAACTGAATCCCTTGCGCCAGCGGCAGCTCGTCGCTCCAGTTGAGCGTGTTGGTCTGGCGCCGCATGTACGCCTTCCACGAATCGCTGCCGGCTTCGCGGCCGCCGCCGGTGTCTTTCTCGCCGCCGAACGCGCCACCAATTTCGGCGCCGCTCGTGCCAATATTGACGTTGGCGATACCGCAGTCGCTGCCGGCGGCCGACAGGAACCGCTCGACCGACTGCATATCGCGGGTGAATATCGACGACGAGAGTCCCTGGTCGACCGAGTTGTGCATCGCGATTGCCTCCTCGAGTGAGTCAAACTCGAACAGGTAGAGTATCGGCGCGAAGGTCTCGTCTCCCACGATTTCCATGCTTGGCTTCGCCTTAACGATTGTCGGTTCGACGTAGTGTCCCGGCTGGTCGAGCACGTTGCCGCCGCACAGGACCTCGCCACCCTGCTCCTTGATGGTCGCAAGCGCCGCGCTGTAGGTCTCGACCGCGCTGCCATCGACCATTGGCCCCATCAGCGTCGCGGGATCGAGCGGGTCGCCGATGGCCACCTGTCCGTAGGCGCTGACCAGCCGCTCGGTGATGTCGCCGGCGATGTCGCGGTGCAGGAAGAGGCGGCGCGTGCTGGTGCAGCGCTGGCCGGCGGTGCCGACCGCGCCGAACAGGACGCCGCGCAGCAGCAACTCCGGGTCGGCGTCCGCGAGCGCGATGATGCCGTTGTTGCCGCCCAGCTCGAGCAACGTGCGGCCGAGCCGCTGCGCGACCGCACCGCCCACCTTACGCCCCATGTGGCACGAGCCGGTAGCCGAAATCAGCGGCGCACGCCGGTCGTGAATCAGCAGTTCGCCGACTTCGCGGCTTGAGCCAACCAGCAGCGACATGACGCCGTTCCAGCCGAGCGGCTCGAGGACGCGGTTGACGATGTGCTGGATGGCGATGGCGGTGAGCGGCGTCTTTGAGGATGGTTTCCAGACCATCACGTCACCGCAGACGGCGGCAATCATCGCGTTCCAGGCCCAGACCGCACCGGGGAAGTTAAACGCCGTTATGACGCCGACGATGCCAAGCGGATGCCACTGCTCATACATGCGGTGGCGCGGCCGTTCGGAGTGCATGGTCTTGCCGTAGAGCTGCCGACTGAGGCCGACGGCGAAGTCTGCGAGGTCTATCATCTCCTGCACTTCGCCTTCGCCTTCGGCCTGGATTTTGCCCATCTCCCATGCAATCAGCTTGCCGAGCGCCACCTTGTGCCTCCGCAGCTCGTTGCCCAGCTGCCGCACCACTTCGCCCCGCGCCGGCGCTGGCTCGAGCCGCCAGCAGGCGAACGCGCGAGTGGCGTTGGCCATGATAGTCTCGTAGTCACCCGCGTCGCACTGGCGTACGCTGGCGATGACCGACTCGTCAGCCGGCGCGACCGACTCGAGCAGCCCGCCGGCGCCGCACCATTCGGTGGCGTAGCCGCCAGCGTTCTCCGCTTCTATTCCCAGCTCCGCGAGGAAGTCGAGCCTGCCCATGCGCGGCGCATTCGCGACTGCATTATAGCGGTTGGGCCGCCGACTGCCTTTATAGCGGCGCCATCTGCCAGCCAGTATGGAGGCGGAGCCGCTCGCGGGGCACGACGCAGAACAGGTCGCACTGATGGCCGAGGAGTGCATACTCGTCGACGAGCGCGACGCGGTGCTGGGCGGTGCGAGCAAGGTCGAGTGCCACCACGGCGCGGGGCAGCTGCACCGCGCCTTCAGCCTGCTGATTTTCGACTCGCGCGACCGTTTGCTGCTCCAGCAGCGGTCGCCGGGGAAAATCACGTTTCCCGGCGTCTGGGCCAACAGCTGTTGCAGCCATCCGCTGCACCGCGCAGCGGAGCTCGAGGAGCGCGATGCGCTCGGTGTCAAGCGCGCCGCGCAGCGCAAGCTGGAGCAGGAGCTCGGCGTCCCGCCAGTCGAGGCGCCGCTCGAGCGGATGGTCTTCATGACCCGCATGCTCTACCGCGCCCGCGCCGACGCGGAATGGGTCGAACACGAAATGGATCACATCATCTGCCTGCGGGCGAACGTGACGCCGGCGCCGAACCCCAACGAGATTGCCGAGGCGCGCTGGGTGACCGAGGCCGAGCTGCACGAGCTGCTCAACAGCGAAGCCATCGGCCCGTGGTTCCGGCTGATTGCCGAGCGGCTGCTGCCGGCGTGGTGGGCAGACCTGGATGGCCTGACGGGGATGGTCGACGGTGAGATTCACGACATGGGTGAGGTCGCATGGAACTGAAGGTGGCGCTCGCCGCCCGTGCAGCGCCGGTCGAGGCGGCACTGCGCGAATACCTGCAGGTACGGCCACCCGAAAATCTTTACCGTGCGATGGCGCACATCCCGCTCGCGGGCGGCAAGCGGCTGCGGCCGGTGATGGCACTGCTAGCGTGCGAGCTGGTCGGCGGCGACTCGGCAAAGGCGGTGCCGTATGCCACCGCGCTGGAAACGGTCCACAACTTTACGCTGGTCCACGATGACGTGATGGACGAGGACGACCTGCGACACGGCGTGCCGTCGGCGCACGCCGAGTTCGGCGTCGCGACCGCGATTAACGCTGGCGACGCACTCTTCGCCTACGCGTTCGAGATGGTGACCGACAGCGATTGCAGCGATGCGCTGCGCGCCGAGCTGGTGCGCCATCTGGCGATTACCGTGCGCGAGATTGCCGAAGGGCAGCAGATGGACATGGACTTCGAGGAGCGTGAAACAGTCGCGCCGGCCGAATACCTCGAGATGGTGCGACTGAAGACCTCAATTTTGTTTGGTTCGGCCGCGTTCGGCGGCGCGCGCATCGGCGGCGCCGATGCGCGCGAGGCGCTGGAGCTGCGGCAGATGGCGATAGATGTCGGGCTCGGCTTCCAGATTTGGGACGACTACCTCGACGCGACCGCCCCGGCGGAAACCCTCGGCAAGCCGTCCGGCTCCGACATCCGGCAGGGCAAGCGCACACTGCTCGTCATCGAGGCGCTAGACCGCGCCGCGCCCGACGACCGCGCGCGGCTCGCCGCCATCCTCGACAGCGGCGATAGTAGCGACGCCGAGGTCGCGGAGGCGGTCGCCATCATGGAGCGCAGCGGCGCACTGGCGGCATGCCACGAACGGGCGAACGGCTACCTGCAGGGCGTCCGCGACACGCTCGCGAAATACCCACAAGGCGAGCCGCGGCAGCTCTTCGAGGCGCTGCTCGAATACATGGTCACGCGAGGGTATTGAGCATGGACCCGAATATTCGGAAAACTAGCATATTGCTGGGATTGGCGCTGATCCTTCATGGTTCATACGTGTATTATGCTTGTGGCACCGCGCACCTTAGCATAAATATACTTGAGATACTGACTGGTGGTGCTTTGTTTTTTGGAATGATGAAATCTGGAAAACTTTTCAGCAATTCCTGAATATACTTGGGATAACCACCTAAATACCACCGCATCTGCCGCATGATGGCGGACGAGGAGGAGGTCTGGGACCCAACGCCGGGCGACATCAATTCGCGGCTGCTGGAGCGGCTCGCGGGGAGCGACACCGTAGCGGCCAAACGGCTCGAGCCGCTGGCGTGCATCGCGGTCGGCTTCCCGAAGGGGAAGACGGCGACGTTCGACGGCACCGGCGGCGACAACTTCGGCGGGCTGAACCACGGCGCGCAGCTGATTCTCAACGGCGGTACAGGGCGCTTCGCCGGCAACTCGATGCACAGCGGCGAAATTATAATCAACGGCTCCGCCGGCAGCGGCGCCGGCCACGGGCTGGCGGGCGGGACGCTGGTGGTGCAGGGCTCGGTGCGGGGCGGCGCCGCGGCGGGGATGCTCGACGGCGAGCTGCTGGTCGCGGGCGACGTCGAAGGGGCGCTCGGCGCCGGGATGCAGGGCGGCACCGTCGTGGTCGCGGGCGACGTCGGTGGCGACGTGGCGCGCTACATGGCGGGCGGCAAGCTGTTCATCGCCGGCAACTTCACGCCGCCTGCGGTGGGAGCAAAGCCCGCCGCGCCCGCCGAGCGCAAGGCGGTGCAGCGGCTGTTGCAGGAGCACGGCATCGACCCGCACGGGCTCGAGTTCCAGCGCGTCAGCGGCGGCGCGGTCGCCGCGCCGCCGAAAGCGGAGGCGGAAGAGCTGCCCGAGCTGCTGTCGCGGCTGCGGCTGGTGCCGGCGGTGCTCAAGCGGCGGCCGCGCCGCCCCGGACTCGACCACGTCAGCCCCGGGCTGGTGCTCGGCCCCGGGACCGGTGAGCCGCTGAACCTGACGATTCCGCTGCTGTGGCAGGGCGACCATGCGCCGCAAGTGGCTTCATGGGCGGTCGGCGCGAAAGCGCCCAGTTTTGACCAATGCAACCTGGCGGTCATCGACCTTTGTGCCGGGACGCTGCCGCGGCGGCTAGACATGGAGCGGCCCGATGACCTGGCGCGGGTGGTCGAGCTGGTACGGCAGTCCGCGCGCGACCGCGTGCCGGTGCTGGTGCGGCTCCCTGCAGGGGACCTGAGCGGCGACATGGGCGCGCTGCGCACCGCGGCGTCCGACGGCGTCATCCTGGCGCCGGGCTCCGTCCCGCTCGAGGCGGCGCTCTCCGCGGCACGTGGCAGCGGGCTGCCGGTGCTGGTAGAGATACCCAGGGCATCAGCGGACGACGTGCTCAAGCTACTAGCGCTCGGCGCCGCCGGGGTGGTACTGACCGGCGAGGTCACCCTGAACCAGCTCAGCAAGCTGGGCGACCAGCTGGCGCACGCGATGGGCGCGCTCGGCGCTGGCAGCGCTAGCGAGCTGGGGCCGGAGCAACTGCGTGCGCTCGACCAGGAGGTGGCTGCGCTGACGGGCGTCCCGCTCGCGGGCTATGACGCGCCGCTGCCTATGTGGCGGCACTGACCGCAGCCAACAGCGCCACCACTTCGTCGGCGCAGCCCCACGAAAGCGTGACGCCCGCACCGCCGTGACCGTAGTTGTGGACCAGCGGCCGCGCGGCCGGTTCCAGCTCGAGCCGCACCGCGCTGCGCGCCGGACGCAGGCCGACCGCGGCGCCGGTGATGCGCGACTCGTCGAGGTCGGGCCACATCGCCCGGCAGCGTCGCAGGATTAGCTCGCTGTCGTCCCCGTCAGGCAACTCGTTCCAGTCGCCATCCTGCGCGGTGCCGCCGAGGACGGTGCAGTCACTGCGCGGGATGATATACGCCAGCGTCTCCGACTGCTGGTCAAAATACCCCCGCGACGGCGTCTGGTCGAGGTAGAGCACCTGCCCCCGCACCGGGTGCAGGTCGTCGTCGCCCGCCAGCTCGCGCGCGCCGAGGCCGCTGCAATTCACCAGCGCGTCGCCCCCCGCGCCAGCGAGCGAGGCGAGGTGGCGCTGCGTCAGCCGGCCACCGAGCGCTTCGCAGCGCGCCTGCAGCCACGCCATATAGCGCGGCATCTCGATAATCGGCACTTCGAACTCCCAGCCGTGGGCGTATTCGCCCGGCAGCTCGTCCGGCTCCAGCGGCCGGAAGTGCTCGACGGCGTCTCGCCAGCCGGGCATTTCGCCCGGCTGGCGCAAGTATTCACGGCCGGTGCGCATGACGACGCCCGCGTCGGGCTCCCCGACGGCTATCTCCGCGAAGACGCGGTATGACGCCATAGCCCACGCGTCGGTCCGGTCGGCCGGCGCGACGAGGAACGGATACCAGATAGCGGCGGCGCGGTCCGAGGTTGTTTCGGGCGTGAACTTCGCGGCGACGACTTCGACCGCCCAGCCCGCTTCCAGCAACCGCACCGCACAGGTGAGGCCGCAGACACCGGCGCCGATTACGGTGCAACGCACTCCCCTCGAAGGGCGGCGGTATAAACGGCCATTAGCATTAAACCGCACGACTGATGCCGGTTCACTTGTCCACGCGCGCACGAACGAGGCTGCCCGAATGGTTCCGCGTCGAGCTCCCGACCGGTGCGGCGCTGGAGCGCTACCGCGCGACCACCGGTGCGGTCGCCGGCAACGCGCTGCACACCGTCTGCGAGGAAGCGCATTGCCCCAACATCCATGAGTGCTGGGGGCGCGGCACCGCGACCTTCATGGTCGCCGGCCGGGAGTGCACCCGCGGCTGCCGCTTCTGCGCGGTCGAGACGCTGCGCACGCCGGCCGCGCCCGACCCGGCGGAGCCGCAGCAGCTGGCGGACGCGGTCGCCGCGATGGGGCTTAGCTACGCAGTAATTACGGTCGTCAACCGCGACGACCTGCCTGACGGCGGCGCAGCCCACTACCGAGCCTGCCTCGACGCAGTCCACGCGCGGCTCCCCGACGTGGGGCTGGAGCTGCTCTGTAGCGACCTCGCCGGTAACGAGGCGGCGCTGGCGGCGCTCCTCAACGGAGTGCCGCTGCAAGTCTTCGCGCACAACGTCGAGACCGTCGAGCGGCTGACGCCCGAGGTGCGCGACCCCCGCGCCAGCTTCGCACAGTCGCTGCGCATCCTCGCGGCGGCGAAGGAATTGCGCCCGGAGCTGGTGACCAAGTCGAGCATCATGCTCGGTCTGGGCGAGACCGAGGCTGAAATTCACGACGCGTTCAGCGCGCTGCGCGACGTTGGCGTGGAACTGCTGACGCTCGGGCAATACCTCGCGCCGGGGCCGGGTTACCACCCCGTCCGCGAGTTCGTGACGCCCGAGCGGTTTGACGCGCTAGCGCGCACCGCCCGCGAGCTGGGCTTCCGCGCCATCGCGTCGGGACCACTGGTGCGCTCCTCCTACCGCGCCGAGTCGCTACTGGCGGCGGCGCAGAGCGAACCGGTCACAGCGAGGCTGCAGGTGGTCGCATGAGCCGGAAGCGGCGCACACTACACGTGCCGGAACCGCCGGCGCGGCCGGGTGAGCAGCCCGACTTCAGCCAGCTGGAGCTGCCGCAGGCGGGCGAAGCGCTGAAGCCAGCCGTCGACGGCGACGCGGCAGAGATGCACGACCTGGCATTCTCGCTGGTACGCGTGCTCGACCCCAAGCACAAGGCGGTAGGCGACTGGGACCCGAAGCTCGACGCCGAGACGCTGCGCACCGGGCTGCGGCACATGTTGCTGATGCGCATCTACGACGACCGCATGCAAACACTGCAGCGCACCGGCAAGCTCTCGTTCTACATGAAGTCGCTGGGCGAGGAGGCGGTCGCGATTGCGCAAGGCATGGCGCTGCGCGACGACGACATCCTGTTCCCAAGCTACCGCCAGCCGGGTCTGCAGTTGGTGCGCGGGCGCGACCTGGTCGACATGATGTGCCACTGCATTTCGAACCAGCGCGACAACGCCAAGGGGCGGCAGATGCCGGTCCACTATACCTGGCGCGAGGGCAATTTTGTCTCGATTTCATCGCCGGTGGGAACGCAATTCCCGCAGGCGGTCGGCGCTGCGATGGCGTTTGCCTACCGCGGTGAGGAGAACGTGGCCATCTCATGGGTGGGGGATGGAACCGCTGCCGAGGGAGATTTCCATTACGCTCTCAACTTCGCCGCAGTCTACCGCGCGCCGGTAATCCTGAACGTGGTCAACAACCAGTGGGCCATCTCGACCCACATGAATATCTCAATCGGCGGCGCTACCTTTGCGGCGCGCGGCATCGCTTACGGCCTGCCATCGATTCGCGTTGACGGCAACGACTTCCTGGCGCTCTACGCTGTGACGCAGTGGGCCGCCGAGCGCGCGCGGCAGGGGCTCGGCGCGACCTTTATCGAGGTCCTGACCTACCGCGGCGAGGCACACTCGACCAGCGACGACCCGACGCGCTACCGGCCGAAAAATGAGTGGGAGTCGTGGCCGTTGGGAGACCCGATCGAACGGCTGAAGGCCCATCTCAAGGCAATCGGCGAATGGTCCGAAAAGCGCCACAGTGCGCTGGAAAATGAGCTTGACAAACTCGTCGTCAAGTCCTACAAGAAGGCAGAAGAGTACGGCACGCTCGACGCAGGGCCGTATCCGCCGACGAGCACGCTTTTCGAAGACGTCTATAAAAACGAACTACCGCACCTGCGCAAGCAGCGGCAGCAACTGGGGGTCTGAATGGCGCAGATGAATATCGTCCAGGCGGTCAACAGCGCGCTCGACACCTTGCTCGAGCGCGACGAGAACGTCGTGATTTTCGGCGAGGATGTCGGCTACTTCGGCGGCGTTTTCCGCTGCACCGACGGCCTTCAGGCTAAGCACGGACTGCACCGCGTCTTCGACACCCCGCTCTCCGAAGGCGGCATTGCGTCCATCGCGATTGGCATGGGTATCAACGGGCTGCGCCCCGTCGCCGAAATCCAGTTTTCCGACTACATTTTCCCCGCCTTCGACCAGATTACCAATGAGCTGGCGAAGCTGCGCTACCGCTCGGGCGGCGAATACTGGGCGCCGGTCACCTTCCGCACGCCGTGCGGGGGCGGCATCCGCGGCGGCCACTACCATTCCCAGAGCCCGGAAGTGTACTTCACCCACACGCCGGGGCTGAAGGTGGTCGTCGTGTCGAATCCCTACGACGCCAAGGGGCTGCTGACGACGGCGGTCGAGGACGACGACCCCGTGATTTTCTTCGAGCCGAAGCGGCTCTACAACGGGCCGTTCGACGGCGACCACACCGCCGCTGCGAAGAAGTGGGACACCCACCCCGGCGGCGAAGTCCCCGAGGATTACTACCGCATCCCGCTCGGCGAGGCGAAGATCGTCGCCCCGGGCGATGACGTGACGCTACTGGCGTGGGGCACAATGGTGCACGTCGCGCAAGCGGCCGCCGCACGCAGTCCTACGAGCTGCGAGGTCATCGACCTGCGCTCGCTGCTGCCGCTCGATCTGGAGGCGATTGTCGCCAGCGTTCAGAAAACCGGGCGCTGCGTGGTGGTCCACGAGGCGCCGCGCACGAGCGGCTACGGGGGTGAGCTGGCGGCGCAAATCATGGAGGAGTGTTTCTGGCAGCTGGAAGCGCCGGTCGAGCGCGTCACGGGGTGGGACACTCCTTATCCCCACACGCTGGAATGGGAATACTTCCCCAGTCAGGAGCGAGTGATGGAAGCGATTGCGCGGACGATGGAGAATAACTGAAATGGGCAAATACGTATTCAAGCTGCCGGATGTCGGCGAAGGCATCGTCGAAGGCGAGATTGTCGAGTGGAAAGTCAAGAAGGGCGAGACGGTCACCGAGGACCAGCCGCTTGTGGATTTGATGACCGACAAGGCAACCGTCGTGATTCCGTCGCCCGTCAGCGGCAAGGTGCTCTCGACAACCGGCAAGCCGGGCGACATGGTCCCGGTTGGCGCCGAGTTGATTGTATTCGACGTCGAAGGCAAGGGCGGAGAACCGGAACCCGAAGCCACTCCCGAACCCGAGCCGGCCCCTGAACCCGCGCCAGCCGACACGCCGGCTCCCACTCCGGCGCCGGCAGCGCCCCCCGCGCCCACACCTACGGCGCCGGCAGCGGCGGCCGCACCGACCGCGAAGGGCAAGCGGCCGCTCGCGTCGCCAGCGGTGCGGCGGAGGGCGCGCGAGGCGGGCGTCGAGCTGGCGGGAGTGCCCGGCAGCGGGCCGGCGGGGCGAATCTCGCACGACGACCTGGACGCGTTCCTGCAGTCGGGAGGTCGTCTGACGGGGGGCCAGCGCGGGCAGAAGCGGACCGGCACCACCGAAATCCCGGTTATCGGGCTGCGGCGCAAGATTGCCGCTAAGATGGCTGCGTCGAAGTCGCGCATTCCGCACTTCAGTTATCTTGAGGAGATTGACATTACCGAACTGGAATCGCTGCGCCAGCACCTGAACGCGACGCGCAGCGGCGAACAGCCGAAGCTGACCTACCTGCCGTTCCTGATGCAGGCGCTGGTACGGACGCTTCAGCAGCACCCGGGCTGCAACGCGCTCTACGATGACGAGCGTAACGTCGTCGTCCAGTACGAGGCGCTGCACGCTGGCATCGCGACGCAGACCGACGACGGGCTGATGGTACCGGTGGTGCGGCACGCCGAGGCGCGCGACGTCTGGGACTGCGCCAATGAAATACGGCGCGTCTCGCAAGCGGCGCGCGAGAAGACCGCCACGACCGAAGAACTTTCGGGCTCGACGATTACCATCACCAGCCTGGGCGCGCTGGGAGGGCTGGGTGCAACGCCGATTATCAACCACCCCGAGGTAGCGATTATCGGCGTCCACAAGGCCGAGGAGCGAGCGGTCGTGCGCGACGGCAACATCGTCGTGCGGCGCATGATGAATCTCTCGGGGTCGTTCGACCACCGCGTCGTCGACGGCTATAACGGCGCCCGGATGATGCAGACGCTGAAGCAGATGCTGGAACATCCGGCGACCATCTTCATCTAACCATGGAACGCAAATGCAAAGTGCTGGTAGTCGGCGCCGGACCGGGAGGCTACGTCGCCGCCATCCGCGCCGGGCAGCTCGGGCTCAAGACAATCATCATCGAGGGTGACCGCGCCGGCGGCACCTGCCTGATTCGCGGCTGCATCCCGTCGAAGGCAGTAATCCACGCTGCGAGCCGCTTCGAGGAACTGGGTGCGCACGCTGGCGCGGGCGAGATGGGCATCTCGCTCCCCGACGGCCCGCTGCTGAACATGGGTGCGCTAGTGGCATGGAAGGAATCGATTGTCGACAAGCTCAACAGCGGCGTCGAAACGTTGCTGAAGAAAGCGGGCGTCGAGCTGTTGCAGGGCTGGGCCACCTTTCGCGACGGAAAGACCTGCGACGTCAGGACGGCCAACGGCAGCGTGAGCGTCACGGCCGAGCACGTGATTCTCGCCACAGGCTCGCGGGCGACCGAGCTGCCGTTCATGCCATTCGGCGGCAACATTATCTCGTCGACCGAGGCGCTCGAGCTGAAGGAACTGCCGCGCAAACTGGTGATAATCGGCGCCGGCTACATCGGGCTCGAGCTGGGCATCGCCTACCGCAAGCTCGGCTGCGAAGTGGAATTCATCGAGGCACTGGACCGCATCCTGCCGCTCTACGATGCTGAACTCCTGCGGCCGATTTCGATGTGGCTGCGCAAGCACAAGGTGCCGGTGCATCTCGGTGCGAAGGCGACGGCGGCGAAGACGCGCGGCAAGACGACGACGGTCGAATTCACCGACGCCGAAGGGAAGCCGCAGAAGGCAAAGGGCGACCGCGTGCTCGTGACCGTCGGCCGCCGCCCCTGCACCGAGGACTGGGGGCTGGAGAATATGGCGGTCGACCTGGACGGGCCGTTCGTCAGGGTCGACAGCCGGTGCCGCACGTCGATGCGCAACGTCTGGGCCATCGGCGACCTTGTCGGCGAGCCGATGCTGGCACACAAGGCGTCGGCGCAGGGCGAGATGGTCGCCGAAATCATCGCCGGCCACCGCCGCGAATTCGACCCGGTCGCCATCCCGGCGGTCTGCTTCACCGAACCCGAAATCGTCGGCGTCGGCCTGACACCGACCGAGGCGGAGAAAGCCGGTATTGCCACAACCATCGGCAAGTTCCCCTTCGCTGCCAGCGGACGCGCGCTGGCGATGCAGGCTGGCGTCGACGGCGGCTTTGTGCGCATCACCGCCCGGCGCGATGACAACGTCATCATCGGCATTCACGCCGTCGGCGCGCACGTCGCCGAACTGAGCGGGGAATTTGCGCACGCGCTCGAGATGGGCGCACGGCTGGAGGACATCGCCGGGACCATCCACGTCCACCCCACGCTGACCGAGGCGTTCGCCGAGGCGGCGCTGGCGGGGCTGGGGCACGCCATCCACGTTGCCAAATGAGCGAGGTCGCAGCGCTGGAAACGCGGGCGCGGCTGGCGCCGGTGACGCTGCTACACGCTGGCCAGCGCACTCACGCCACGGTCGACGCGGCGATGCAGGCGCTGCAGGCACAACGCATCGGCGGCGAAATCCCAGACACGCTGATTTTCGTCGAGCACCCCGAGGTCATCACCGTCGGGCGCCGCGCGAAGATCGACGGCATCACGGCGCCGGAGGGCTACGCGTCGCGCGAGGTGGACCGCGGCGGCGGCATCACCTGGCACGGGCCGGGGCAGCTGGTAGGCTACCCCGTCTTCCGCTGGCGCGAGGAGTCGATTCGCACGGTAATCACGCTCATCGAGGAGTGGATTCTCAGGGCACTTGCAACTTTCGGCGTTGCTGCCGGGCGCAACCCCGCCATGATGGGGGTCTGGCTCAACGGCTTCAAGGTTGCGAGCATCGGGCTGCAATTCAGCCAATGGGTCTCGCGCCACGGCTTCGACGTCAACTTGTCGACGCCGGGCGACCGATTGCAGGCGGTCCCGGGCTGCGGCCTGCCAGTGGGCCGGCACACGTCGCTGGCGGCGCTCGGGCACGACATTTCGATACGCGCGATGGAGGCGGCTCTGCTGGCACAGATGCCGGCGGTGCTGGGGCGCGAAATGGCCGCTGAGCGCGGCTGGGATTTCTGACGACCGATATTTAAACAGCGAATGCCTTTGTATCGGCTTTCACCAGCCGCGACTGGTGGCCTTCCAGAAAGCCGCCGAGCAGGTCGCCCGCGAGCGCCTTACACTCGCCGCAGAACCAGCTGCCATCGGT
>Ga0208879_1001671_pt1 | contig 20535 bp, 14 predicted proteins | sample Knorr_S15_td_Bot_FD_185605 | JGI IMG/M metagenome (GOLD analysis project Ga0208879, IMG submission 185605) | Marine microbial communities from Southern Atlantic Ocean transect - Knorr_S15_td_Bottom_ad_5009_LV_A (SPAdes) (version 2) | ecosystem: Environmental > Aquatic > Marine > Oceanic | place... | reverse complement strand
TACAGCGGCCGTTGATGCAGGCGCTGAATTGGTGTTAAGCGTCAACAGTAGTAATCGGGACGCAGCTGTAGATTGGGATGCGACTGTTATTGCCATCCCGGATGATCCAGCGACGCTTGCTGGACTCGATGACACCATTGAATTCTTAGCCGTCAATAACATTTCGCTGCGGATTGACCCGATCCTCGAGCCAATCGGCTGCGGCTTTGCCAAAAGTCTTTCACGCTATATGAATGTGCGACAGCGGTACCCAGACGCTGAAATGATGATGGGTATCGGTAACCTCACCGAACTAACCGATTGTGATAGTGCCGGTGTTAACCTGCTGTTGCTGGGCATTTGCCAAGAACTAGCGATCCATAGTGTTTTAACAACGCAAGTTATCAATTGGTCCCGAACGAGCGTCCGCGAATGCGCCATTGCTAGGCAACTCGTACATTATGCCATCGAGCAACGAGTCCCACCAAAACACGTCGTACGGGATTTAGTCACTTTGCGAGACGAAGAACTAACGGCCTTTGGAAGCGAAGAACTACACCGACTGGCCGCAGACTTAAAAGACAATAACTATCGCATTTTTGCCGAACGTGATGAAATTCACCTCGTCAGTCGACAGCTACACCTATCCGATAGAGATCCGTTCGTGATTTTCGAGCAATTGCTTAGCGGCGACGGACAATCCGCAGTGCCCACGAATCTAGATGCAGCACACAGTTTCTACTTAGGTTTTGAAATGGGCAAGGCACTAACTGCGCTAACGTTGGACAAACAATACACCCAAGATCAGGCACTGGACTGGGGCTACTTAACCCAAGAAGAAACCAGTCATCGCCTCACCCGCAAAAAAACTGATTGATCGTTTTTAGTCTCAGCGAGATTAGGCGAATGCTAATTTGTGGCCGCCAAGAAACGTTGAATCAATTCAAATGCTGCGAGTTCCTGTTCACCCGCGGTTTTTCCGACAATGATTTCTAGCTGTTGCATCTGTTGTTCAATTTCCTGCCGCTCCAGAATCCCGACTCGTGTTGCCAAAATAGCTGCTTCAAGCACGGCATGTTTAGCTCGATTGAATCCCCAGAACGGTCGTAATTCTCCCTGCTGCGTGGTCTTGCATTGAATCCTCGTCCGCTGCTGCTCGTCGTCCAATTCCACGACTTCAAATTCAAACCACCGGCAAGCATTCCCTAACACCAACCGCAGATTGCCACAGCTCTCGTCAATCGTCGGTGCATCCGTTAATTGATGAATGGCCGCGCGGGCAATCAGCAACACATCGTCCGTAATATGTAACACTCCCACTCCGCTGCGCTTCAAATTCTGATAGGTCTGCGACGTATTGAAAGGTTTAAGCACAAACTGATTAACTACAGCGTCATCACCAATGTCCGGACCCATTGGCGAAACATTGACTGTGCCATCTTCGTTGTGTGTCGTAACAATGCCTTCAAGAATCATATCGAAAATACCATTTCATATTTGATCGTTTATTCGTATCGCCGCTATCTTAAAACGTAATGATTCGATCAGTTTCATCCGTCGTTTGATCGACAGCCAGATGCCGTTCGTTATCCACCGTCAAATTATTATGCGGTACATCTACACCGGCCATCTTGAGGAAATTGGCTAGTAATAGATATCCATTGTTCGTGAGCACCGACTCTGGATGAAACTGCAGACCCACGACACAATACTCGCGATGTCGGATCGCCATCAACGTTTCATCCGCCAACTGTGCGGTTACCTCCAAGGCATCAGGCAACGTCACAGGGTCTAGCACAAGCGAATGATAACGGCACGCGGTAAACCCCTGTGGTACGTTTGCGAACACCCCCCGACCATCATGCTGCAGGCAACTGGTGCGACCATGCACAGGTTCCGCCCCTAAGATCACATCACCACCAAATGCTTGGCCGATGGCTTGGTGCCCAAGGCAGATCCCTAAGATTGGAAACTCGCCTGACAATGCTGAAACAACCTCTAGGCTAATACCAGCTGTATCGGGGACGCAGGGACCTGGTGAAAGGACTATTGCAGTCGGCTTGAGTTCGCGGATTTCATCGATTGTCATCGCATCATTGCGTACAACTAACGTTTGTTGTCCTAGTCGCTGGAAATACCGAGCGAGGTTGTGGACAAAACTATCGTAATTATCGATGAGTAAAATCATATCGTTTCTATTATTACCTATTTCAAGGCCCGCAACATACCGGCTGCTTTTTCCCACGTTTCCGCATATTCACGTTGTGGATTTGATTGCGCGACGATTCCCCCGCCAACTGGAAACTGCCACCAACCTTTACCTGCCGTAATCGTACGTATCAGGATATTAAGATCCATGTCTCCATTGAACCCAATGTACCCTAAGCTACCGCAATATGGCCCACGTGCCGTCGGCTCCAGCTCGGCGATTAACTCCATCGCTCGCACTTTGGGGGTACCGGTAATGGAACCACCTGGAAAGGTCGCTCGCAAAAGATCAAATACGTTGGTATCACTACGCAATCGCCCTTGGACGACACTGACTAAGTGCTGGACCGTTTCATAAACTTCCAGACGGCAGAGGTCCGTCACAAACACACTATCCGCATCACAGACGCGAGAAATATCATTACGCAACAAATCCACGATCATCACGTTTTCGGCTCGGTCTTTCTCACTCTGTTGTAAATCCGCAGCGGCGTAGAGGTCGGCTTCCGGCATAGCGATCCGTGCGCGTGTTCCTTTGATCGGTCGCGCTTCCACAACCCCTCGAGTTACCTGTAGAAACCGCTCAGGCGATGCACTGGCAATCTCAAACTCGTTCATTGCAAAATATCCCGCAAATGTTGCTGCGTTCCGCTGCCGCAGTCGTTGATACAGGCTGACCGCATCGGTGGTCGCCCGATGTAAAAGCCGATGGCTCAAATTAACTTGGAAAATATCGCCAGCATGAATGTAGTCAACCGCCTGTTGCGCTGTCTCAAGATATTTCTCAGCAGACATATTACTGGTCAATCGCCCATCTGCCACTCCTTTTACAGAAACAGGGAATTGTGCCGCTAGTGTCGCTTCATCGATCCCCGCCATTGGTATTTGTTGCCTGCGGGGAGATTGCTCGGTGATCCAGTCGCGAAATTGTGCAAGGCGTGCCATGGCACGTGTGGTACGAGCGGCAGGATCCTTTTCTGGTAAGCCTTGTGAAATAATCCACGCCCGATTTTGATGATGATCAAATGCGACGACGGTGTCATAAAAACCAACCGCTAACGAGGGGATTTTAAATTCACTGCAGCGTGGTGCTGGAATATTTTCGAGGCTGGCTCCTATGTCATAGCTAAACATGCCCGCCACGCCACCTTGAAATGGTGGTAACTCATCGATGGTTTGAATTTCAAGATCTTGCAGCAGTATATCCCAGTGTTGCTGTAAAACATCAAGCTCATTCACTGTATGGCTGGCAATCTCGAGATAATCAAACGGATCTGCCGTAATGAAGGAATAGCGTCCGAGGTCATCTTGTTGCATTGCGCTATCAAGGAACAGGCAATGGGGTTGTTTTGACAATTGCAGAAACACGGATTCAACATCCGCCAACGGCAATATTTCTTCAACAACGGGTAAGCAATTCGACGCATTCATGATGGCATGATTTTAACAGAAGAATTTACCTTCGGGCAGTCGCCGTGGTACGTTCGGTAGCTGAACTGCCAACTCCAAGTTCAACCACAAATTACACCAATTAACACAAATTAATATTCGTGACTTGAATTCAACGTCCCTCTAATGCATCGATATTCGTGATCCCGTTTTCGAAATGTTTTTATGTTATAGTGAAAACTGTTAGTTTCTCATCAATTAATCCACTAAAACTCACCATGACTCAACCGTTGAAATTAGCCTTTATAGGAGTCGACAATCCACACGGTGCTGGCTGGCGTGACCTGATCGCCAATGTCACCACTGAGGCAGCCATTACCAGCCTCGTGCCAATGTATGGTGGAACTACCGCCAGTTTGCAGCAATGCTACGTTGATCTACCACGCTATACTTCAACCACCGAACTCATCGCCAACGAACAATTCGATGCTGCGGTCATCTGCCTGCCGAACGACGAGACCGTCGCAGTCGTGCAACAACTCGCCGCAGCCGGAAAACACATCCTACTAGAGAAACCAGGCGCCGGCCGAGTTACAGACGCTGAACAGATAAAAAATGCTGTCGACCAAGCCGGAGTTGCCTTTCAGAGTGGTTACATGTTTCGTTATGACCAATGCGCTAATCGGCTACGCCAAATGGTCAGCGACGGTCAGTTCGGGAAACTCATTAGCATTGAATCCAAGTATGTAACCAGCGACGTTAATCGCCGAGGTCGAGATCATTATCTTTTTGACGAAACCGTTAGCTATGCCGGTTTCTTCAGTTGGCTCGCTTGTCATCATCTCGACTTATTGCTGTACATCACCGACCAAAGCGTCAAAGCAATTACCGCTCGAGTGGGCGTGTTTGGCGATATCCCCGCGACTGTCGAAGACGGAGGAACCGCTCTGCTCGATATGCAACATGGCGCTCTTGCCACCATTACCGGTGGCTACTGGGTTCCGCGTTGGGCGGGGGAAATGTACTGGACACTCCGTGGCAGCGAACGCTGGGTGCACTGGGACCCGCGAAAAGAAAACACTGGCGGAGTTTTAGAAATTCACGGCCCGCAGCCTCAATGGTATGCGATGGAAGATGAATTCATTGCACCTGCCGACGACACACCGGGCTACGGTGGTGTTAACGGTGTAGCATTGCTGCGAGATTGGTACGCACTGATCCGCGGCGAGGTCGCCTCATGTCGCAATACAACACAGTCAATGGTCGACACGGTTAGACTTATCGAAAATATTATCACCGCCTCCGACGAAGGCCGTCGCATCGATTGCTAATTCGGTTCATTGCTGCAGTCACTGAAATTACTTACTGCTTTTTCTAGACAACACATCCAAGGATTCCTTACTATGAGAATCAGCCGGTACCAACAAAACGATATCAGAAAATTTGGTTTTTACTTTGATCAACACGTGGTCAACCTTGAATCAGCAGCAACCGCTTATTGCTCGGCGAACGGCGATACAGCCGCATCAATTGATGCCACACAACTTGGGCAAGTCACCTGTATGCTAGATCTGCTCCCTCCCGACGGCGAACAGCTAGCGTCGGTTGAAGCGATCTGGCAATGGCTGTGCGCTAACCCACATGAAGTTGATTCACTCAAGACCGAGTGCCAAGACATTCAACTGCTCGTACCGATTCCCCGTCCCAACAAACTGTTGCTACTCGCCGGTAACTACTCCGCACATGTCCAAGAAGGAGGAGGAGATCCAATCGAGCGCGAGGAAACATTCCCGTACGTCTTTATGAAGCCGGCATCGACCACACTTACAGATCCTGGGACCGCGATCCAAATTGCATCATCCAGCCCCGATAATTTTGACTGGGAACTTGAATTGGCCGTTGTTATAGGTCGCCGCGGGAAACACATCTCCGAAGCGGACGCGCTGAATTACGTCGCAGGTTATACCGTGGTCAACGATATCTCAGACCGTGGTTACCACCCTTTTCCACAGCGCAAGGAACGGTCCCGTGATGGGTTCTTCGATTGGATGCATGGCAAATGGCACGACAGTTCTTGCCCCTGCGGTCCCTGCATTGCAACACCAACTTCGATACCCGACCCCCAAACGCTCGACCTTAAACTGTCACTCAACGGCGAATTGCGTCAGGACAGCACGACGGCGTTACAAGTGTTTCCGATAGCGGCCGTGATTGAATTCCTGTCACGCTCCATGACACTCGAACCTGGCGACATTATCTCTACGGGTACGCCAGCCGGTGTTGGCAAAACCACGAACACATTCCTCAAAGCAGGTGATGTATTGCACGCTCACATCAGTAGCATTGGCACCCTGGAAACACTCGTGGAAAATGAGCCAATATAGTATCGCGGGCTGCCTACGGTTGTTTTTTTGATATTTGCCTGGTTTTTACCCGGCAACCATCGTTGGTCCTTGTTTACGGCTTTGCTGATACCACTGGTCCCATTGAGCAGAGCCATCGTCTGGTAATAGCCGAGAATCGACGCCCTTTTCAAAAAATGGCATGTTGCCAGGTGAACGAGCGGGGTTAAGCATGAAATTTACGGTTCCGTCGTTGGCCGTCATCATGCGGCGCCCATCAGGCCAAGTCGTCTCGATCATCCGCCTTGGGTCAGGCCGCGCCGTAGGTTTTTCTACGCTATATTTCACCACCGCATTCCAATCAACCTCGATTCCAAGCCCTGGTTTGTCCGGCACATCAGCATACCCATCCTTTACCTTGATTGGCTGCTTCAGCAAGTCATGTACATACAACTGATGACAATTAACCGCTGGCCAAGTTGCCGCTTTGCAGACAGCGCCAAAGTGCAAACTAAAGGCGGCTGTTACTCCAGTACCCACTAACTGCAACCAAAATCGCATCTCAGCTGTTTCCGCTACATGCGCCTGAGTCATGAGCCGAGTTGCTCCACCACCAATCACAAATCCATCACAAACATCTAGCTTGATAACGACCTTCGCCGGCGGAGTACCATAATGCAACGAAACGCCAGCTCGGACTGCTTTCGTTATCTCCGCATTCCCTAACGCGTCCGCCTGAGGAATAGGTGACTCGTAAATATCGATCTGCGGAAACTGGTCCATCCACTGCAGAATAGGAATAGCCTGCTTCGCGGTCAGCAACGTCTCGTTAAAATCCATATCGATTTTGAAGTCTTCCGGCATCGCTGCTGCACACGTCTCGGTTTGATCCCACAAATCGTACCAGGGCCGGCCTTTTGTCTTGTATGCTTTGTAGCCCAATCGCTGTGCTGCTTGACATTCGCTCAACATATCTTTGGTCGGCATGTCGATATTCCACCATGACAAGGGAGTCGTCTCATACAACTGATTGCCCAACAATCGATGCGCTGGAACATCCCCAGCCTTACCCACCGCGTCAAACAACGCCATCTGCAGCGCCGCGCCGAGGTCATCATTCCACAGCAATTCAGCGGCATTGCGACCGATCGCATATTGGACGTTTTCGTCGGACGTAACGCCCCAAGAATAATACAGTAGACCTTCGCCCACTCCCTCAACGCCACCAGACAATGTGACTTTCACCAACTCAGCCCAACGCCAATGGGGAATCTCCCGATCCATCGCACGCTGCGGAGCCGCTCTAAAGGGTAGCCGTACCGTTTGACGTTCGATGTCCACAATTTTCAATTTCGATGGCTGCTTTCCCAACCGTGCAGCATAGCTTGTCTGGTCAAACACTTCCGGTAAGCTCAGACCAGCCAACGCAGCAAAGCCTCCCTGTAGAAAACGACGGCGTTTGATTCCAGCTCGAGGGGCTTTCCGGTGATTCAACTCGTTCAAGTTGTTCAGCATACTCATGTCAGTTTCATTTCAAGTAAAAGTGTTTAGCTCTCGTCAGTTTTGGGATCCGAGATTGCGTCGTACCACTGCGGGCGACGATCAGCAAAGCGGTTGATTTCATGCTTATCCGCAATTCGGACAATATGTTTATTGCGACTCTTTTCAACATCTATTTCACCGTACAGTATTTCAAAGTTTGTATGATCGGCAAATTGAATGTCATATCCATTGGGGGCGACAATCTTACTTCCACCAATAAACGCGAATCCACGTTCCACGCCAATACGATCTACCGCCGCATAATAGATCTTATTTTCTACAGCGCGTGTATTAATGACATACAAGGGAAACGTCTCCGACCCAGGGGGCCAATTCGTAGGGAGCACCACCAGGTCGGCACCGCCGAGAGCCATCACGCGTGACGATTCTGGAAATGATCCGTCATAGCAGATATTCATGCCAACTCGGATATCACCTAAGTCGTGAACTTCGAATGGACGATCTCCGGGAGTCGTAAAGCGATCAATTCCAAGAAACGGTAGATGGATTTTTCGATAGGATCCAATCACGCCAGCTGGACCAACCAGTACGCAAGCATTAAAGAGCTTGTCGTTAACTCGCTCCAAAGTCCCGTAAATAACGAAACTATCGGTTTCCCGGCACAACTTTTCAAAAAACTGACTGCTCTCACCAGGGATGGATTCCGCATAGGGCATTGCTTCTGCGAGGCTATCAAAACAATAGCCCGCAACAGCACATTCGGGAAAGATGGTCAACCGTGCTCCGGTGCTCGTGGTTTCACGCAACGCATTTTCCATAGCTGCGAGGTTGGCAGCTTTGTCCATCAGTGCAATATCCATTTGCACGCCAGCTATTTTAAACGTCATATTGAGCTTTCTATCAGAACAAACAATTCAGCAAACAACAGTTCATCCGTGCAATATACAAGATCAATTGTAACATCTATTGAATTACTCAGTGCCGGCATTGAGGCGTGACCCATGACGCACCCATCATACTTCCGTGTTCTCCAGCGGCGGCCGCTGAAGATGGTAATTGGTCTCAGATTGAAACAACTGGGCCAGCGCTAAAATGGTTGTTTCATCGTACAACCGACCAGTCAACTGCACGCTCACAGGTTGCCGCACACCCGCTCGCTCAACAAAACCACTCGGCATGGCAATCGCCGGATGCCCCGTCATATTAGTAATCAAAGCCTCATCACGGCCGCCATCAATAAACACGTCCACCTGCTGCATCACTTGCTGCATTTCATCTTGCAACTTACTGCGAATCCGCTGCGCCCGTAGATATTCAACCGCCGGTAGGAATTCTGCCCGACGGAACAATCCGGGCCACGAGTTGAGACCCTCTTCAACGCCCGCTCGGGTCAACGGATCGAACTGGGCAGCCGCCTCGGCAAATAAAATGTTGGTTAACGGCCACGTCGGAAACTCGCTAGGCAATTGAATCTCCACCAGCTTACAGCCGCGGTCCTGAAACACCTGTAACGCTTCACGGTCGGCCAACTTGCGTCCATCATCAACATACCCAACGCTAATACGTTTCATGTTCACCTTTACGGGCCAATGAAAGGGACGATCCACGGCCGACGGATCAAGTCCATCGGCGCCGTGGATTGCTTGAAACACCAAAGCACAATCTTCGGCACTGCGACAAATCGGCCCCAACTTATCCATACTCCACGACAAGGACATACACCCCTGCCGACTGACTCGACCAAAGGTAGGGCGTAATCCCGTAACCCCACAACGACGAGACGGTGACATAATACTGCCCAAGGTCTCGCTGCCCAATGAAAAACCGACGCAACCTGCGGCCGTAGCACTCGCCGAACCCGCACTTGATCCACTCGAACCTTGTGCCGGATTCCAGGGATTTTTCGTCGGGCCACCATACCACTTATCACCCATTGCCAACGCACCTAATGCCAACTTGGCAACTAACACTGCGCCCACTTGATCCAGTTTAGCGGCAACCGTCGCCTTAGCGTTCAAGATTCGATCTTTGAACTGCGGAGCGCCCCACGTCGTTGGATATGCAGGGTAAGCGATCAGGTCCTTGGCACCCCACGGAATCCCCCGCAATGGATTCCATTCGCCAAGTCGATTCCGCGTGCGATCCACTCTCGTGGCTTGCTCCAGAGCCAACTCCTCCGTCAAGTTCACATAAAACTTGAGTGTCGGATCAAACTTTTTGAGCCTCCGCAAATACATTTGCGTCAATTCCAAACTCGAAATCTGCCGGCTGCGAATTAGCCGTGACTGTTCGGCAATTGACATATACGCCAAGTCGACATCATCGTCGGGCGTTGCCAACTCATTACGCGGATCCGACGGTACAGCGAGCGGGTGCCTAGGCAGGGGTTTGCTACAGGGCTTCACCCTAAAAGATAACGCGGGCCAAGTATCATAGCCAACATCGACATTGCGCAGCGCTTCTAGTTCACGCATCATGTTTTGTAGGCCGGCAGCAGTTTCTGCTCGTTGCGTTTCGTTCAATTCAATACCAGCGATCCATTCAGCTTGAGCAACCATCTCAACGGTTACTGTGCCCGTACCCTCAACCTGTGCTGCCAGTGCCTTTTGAAATACAAACGTACCCGCTCCAGCGGCGCCTAACCAAGTTAATATTTTTCGGCGGTCAACAAGGGCCGTCGTTTTGGCTGACGAACCTATAGTCAATTCGTCGTCGTGCATGTCGAATAATGGTGTCTCGTTCATGAAGGGCTTTCTTAGTCGATTTCCTCAACGCTTAATTATCCAAACAACCTGTATAATCTCCCCGCTAGTAGGGACTTGTTACCATTTCTTTTACTGTCTGCGGCTGCCTAACTTGCAGTAATTGTTTTTTCAATAAATAATTAGCTTACGGCTGATTCTACTACTATATTACAACTCGCATCCAAATAACCACATGACCCGCAGCATAATCAAAACCGCTCGACCATTGCTGCTAATAGCCATGACGGTCATCACCATCGGTATCTGGCTTGGCACTGATTGGTACACAACGCTGCCCGCCGATACGCCTGCGAAATATGTGGGTACCAGCAGCTGTATTGACTGCCACCAAGATCAGGCAGATTTATGGACCGGCTCCCATCACGACCTTGCCATGGATGTGGCCACCGCTGACAAAGTGTTGGGCAACTTTGATAACGTCACTCTCGAGCATTATGGTATCACCTCGACGATGTTCCGCCGCGACGGCAAGTTCTACATCAATACTGACGGTCCCGACGGAAAAATGACTGATTTTGAGATTGCTTATGTTTTTGGTGTCGCGCCACTGCAACAATACTTGGTCGAATTTGATCGCACCGCAGATCAACCTGAAAATGAAATCGCGCGACTACAAGTATTACGAATCTGCTGGGACACGAAACAGAACCAATGGTTCTATCTGGGGCCCCCTGACGTCCATGAACGTCTGCAACCGAACGACGATCTGCATTGGACTGGTATCGCTCAGCGGTGGAACAACATGTGCGCCGACTGTCACAGCACTAATCTACAAAAGAACTTCGACACCAAGACAGGACACTATCACACTACGTTTAGCGAAATTGACGTGAGTTGTGAAAGCTGTCATGGCCCCGGCAGTAGGCACGTCACGCTCGCAAGTAATTCGAGCCTTTTTTGGGATCGCAAAATTGGCTATGGCTTACCCGTCCTGAAGGGTGCTGACAAAGCCGAAACCCAAATTCAGACATGTGCACCGTGTCATTCACGACGACGCATTGTGCATCCCGACTTTCGCCCCGGCGACTCGTTCTATGACCATTTTGCCAACGAACCATTACGCCCCGAAACATACCACGCCGATGGTCAGATTTCGGATGAAGTCTATGTCTACGGCTCATTTATTCAAAGTAAAATGTATCACAAAGGGATTCGTTGCACCGATTGCCACGATGCCCACAGCACCAAGATAAAATTCAAAGACAATCGTCTGTGCACATCGTGTCACTTGAATCAACATCAAGCGAACAAGTACGACACACCGCAACACCATTTCCACAAGACCGGGAGTAGCGGTGCATCGTGCGTTGAATGTCACATGCCAACGACAACCTATATGGAAGTCGACCCCCGTCGTGACCATAGCCTACGCGTGCCGCGCCCCGACCTGAGCCTAGCACTCGGTACACCCAACGCCTGCGTCAAATGCCACTTTGACGATGACATCAATCCGTCGGTCTCGCTGAGCGACGAACGCCAAGGCGAATTACACTTGAAGCAATATGCCGACTGGGTGCGTGCGGCCTCCAATGGCGAACAAGATGTACAGGATCAACTTGAACGCGTGAACCAGTGGGCCCACGAAGCGGTCGAGATCTGGTACCCCGAAAGCGAGCATCGTCGTCCACATTTTGGTCAGACATTATCCGCCGCGTGGAACCAAGAACCTCTCGCGGTAGACGCCATTATTGAATTACTGGAAACTCCAGAAACTCCCGCAATTGCTCGAGCAGCGGCGTTGGCCTGGCTCGACCCGTCAAGATCAGCAGACAGCGCCGACACCGCAATTGCCAACCTGCAAAGTAGTGACCCCCAAGTACGTATTGCGGCCTTAATGACGATGCAAGGGTATCGAGACAACACTCCTGGACTAAGCCCGTTCACAACGCTGGTTAAAAAAGCGATGCCACTGCTAAACGACTCGCTGCGTAGCGTCCGAGTGACTGCTGTCCAAGTCGTGTCCGAGATTCCACAGAATCTGTGGAAAGGGCGCCATACATCAGCCTTTCGTCGTGCGTTAGACGAATTAAAGCTAGGACTACTCGTCAACAACGACCGCGCTGCAACCCATTTATCGCTGGGCAGTATCTACGAGAATCTCGGCGACGCGAATCTTGCCGAACAATACTACCGACTGGCAATCCAAGTTGAACCGCAGGCGACCGGCCCGCGAGCGAATCTAGCGGCGTTATTCGAACGTCGTATCGAATCCATGGTTGCTCGCGCTCGCCAAAATCCACAAAGCTTGACTCCCGAGGATCGCCTGAAAATGGAAAACTATGCGATCGAAGCCCAGCAACTTCAGACAGCCGAACTCGTCAATTTCAAGAGGGACGCTGGATACGCTCCGGATAACGCGATTGTGCAATATCGTTATGGGCTCGCGCTTTACCGCAACGGGTTGATGGCAGAGGCTGTAATCGCACTGCAACATGTCCATCAGCTCGAGCCGCAAACTCCGATCTATATGGTCGCCTTAGCACGACTGTTACAAACGACCGGTCAGCTCGACGAGGCACTTAAAATTGCCCAAAAACTCATCAAAATCGAACCTCAGCATCAAGAATTCGTAGAAGAGTTACAGACACAAATCGAACAGCGAAACCAAGCGGCACCTAATCCCGCACCTAAAGAATAACCCCAGCGGAAGCACCCACACATTATGTCAATCAACATTGCCATCGTACCAGTCGCAGGCCAAGGAACTAGTGTGCTGCCACTGACGAAAAGCCAACCTAAAGAGATGCTAGCGGTCGGTCGCAAGCCAGTTGTTCAATATGTCGTGGAAGAATTAGCCCGCAGTGGCATCGAACGGATTCTGTTTATCACATCTCATGGCAAGTCCTCTATTGAAGCGCATTTCGATATCGATGAGCAATTGATTCAATATTTACGCGAGACGGGTCGCGAACCGAATCTTGCTGAACTGGACTACGAGCGGCAGAATATCGAATATTTCTACACTCGTCAACGACGTCAACTCGGATTGGGACACGCTGTATTATGTGCTCAACCGCTGATCGGTCGTGAACCCGCAGTGGTTGCGTTAGGCGATTCGATTATTGGTCGCAACGGTGACAGCCGTATTGTTCAGCGGATGATTAGCGCTTTTGAAACACAGCACGCGGACGCTGTGATCGCGATTGAAGAAGTCGCGGCCGACCAAGTGAATCAATACGGGATCGTAACGGCGGCGAATCCGGACAGCGAGTTCTTGACGTTAACCGGTGCTGTGGAGAAACCGGCATTGGACAGTGCACCCAGCAACCTATCCATTGCGGCTCGGTACGTTTTCAATTCTACGGTATACGACGCATTGCAACGCGTTGAACCCGATACCAATGGGCTGATTCAGCTGACCGACGCAATTGAACTCTTGATTCAAGATGGAGCTAAAGTCATTGGTGTTAAACTCGGCAACCAAACCAAACGGTATGACATCGGAGGTTTTGACAGCTATTTCAAGACGTTTATAGACTTTGCACTAACGGACCCAGAATTTGGCGCTACAATGCGCGAGCACGTACAGACGATCCTCACCAGTAACGAATCAGAGGGCTAAGCGATTTCCATGCAAACGCTCCATCATAATGCGCATGCCCGAGCAGGATTATTAGGCAATCCCTCAGACGGATATCACGGCAAGACAATTTCCGTGAGTGTCCCTGCGTTCGCCGCGACGGTAACTTTATACGAATGGGAGACATTAGAGATTATCGCATCGCGTGAAGATCGTAGCCGTTTCGGATCCGTCATGGAACTCGTCCAAGATGTGGAATTGCACGGATACTATGGTGGTATTCGCTTGGTGAAAGCAACCATCAAGAAGTTTGTTGAGTTTTGTGACGGCAAGCATACATTGCATGATCGCAATTTTTCCATCCGTTATGACAGCGATATTCCCCGCGCGGTGGGTCTAGCTGGGTCGAGTGCGATTATCGTCGCAACCCTGCGTGCATTAATGGATTTCTATGACGTCGATATTCCCCTAGAGGTTCAACCTTCGCTTGTACTGAGTGTCGAAAAGGACGAACTGAGTATTCAAGGCGGGTTGCAAGATCGAGTGATTCAAGTGTACGACGGCTTGGTGTACATGGATTTTTCCGAGCAGGCGAGTATCGACCAACTGGGACTCTGCTGTGGTACGTATGAACGCTTATCCGCGGAAAACTTGCCGCCGTTATTCTTAGCGTATGACGCCACAGTCGGTGAACCGACCGAAGTCTTTCACAATCGACTTCGCGAACGCTTTGCACAAGGTGAATCAGAGGTACTCAACGCCATGACTCGTTTTGCCGAAATCGCGGCGGAGGGTCGTGAGGTGATCGAGGACAGAAACTGGTCGCGGTTGAGCGAACTGATTGACGACAATTTCGATTTACGCAATTCGATCTGTCAATTACCAGCAGACCAAGTTGACATGATTATGCGAGCCCGAGCGGTGGGTGCGAGTGCCAAATTTGCGGGATCCGGCGGCGCCATCATTGGCATCTACCAAGACGACTCGATGTTCGATCAACTTCAATTAACACTCAATCAAATCGGTTGCGATATATTGAAAGTGTGAAATATTTCCCACAGTCTCTACTGGGCAACGTTCATGTAGACTTTCAACGCCTGTTTGTCTTCGACTAATAACCGCATCAACTCTTGATAGTTCTCTAATCCATCAACAGGATTGGTAAGAATACGTTGGGCGACACCGGGATACATGACTTCGCCTAATGCCAAATCGGCAATCCCCGCCTCGAAGTGCGTGCGATTTGCGTTAACACTACCCAATAACAGTTTATTCCCTAACACCCATTGCAGGTTCACTTCATCCGACGGAACTTCACATCGGCGATCGCCTCCCGTCACACTTGTCCATACCAACACGCCGTTGTGTCCCAGATGCCGCATGCTGTCAAACGCAACCGCACTCGAACCGGTTGCATCCACAATCAGATCCGCTTTACCGACCTGCTCAACGAGCGTTTCCATATCCGTCTCGGTCGTCGACACATAGGTTGCCTCGAAGCCCTCGACAATTTCTGAATTCAGTGTCCCTTTCGCGGAACGCGCCATGGTGTAGACATCTAGGCCACGAAGCTTGAGAACCAACGTCGACAACAAACCGATCTGCCCAGCACCCATCACAAATGCTCGTTGCGGCCGCCAAACTTTCATCCGCTGCTGAACTTCATAGGCCTGACCAATCGCTTTAGCCGCGCAACTCATCGGCTCCATCAATACATGCAAGTGACTCAACCCCACTGGAATTTTGACAATGTACTCTTCCGCATCAACAAAATACTCTGTCATAAAACCATGCCGAAGATTGATGCCCCGCTCATAATACACCTCTTCGCTAGTCATATCGTACGTACCGATTTGATCGTAGATCGAACCACCGGGGCGACGAACCGTGGCTGTTACCAAATCGCCAACCCGCACGCGGCGAACGTTCTCGCCCACTTCCTCGACAACTCCAAAGCACTCGTGACCAATCGTCAAAAAATCACAACCGGCAGGAGCGTTCCCATATAATGCGTCGTTTATTTCTTTGTCGGTTGCGTCTACACCAACCTTTAACACTCGAACCAAGACACCCGTGCCATCCTCAATGTCAGCAATCTGTGGCTGGGGAAGCTCCGTCATGTGAACACTATTGGGTGTTCCAGGTTTTACAGCAATCGCTTTCATCAATCGTTCTCTTTCCGTTATATTGGGCGAATTGGTTCTATGGTTATCGCAGCACCTATTGTTATCTGCTCAAGGCAAACATTAAACGGGGCGACCTCGACTTTTTCACTTTTCATTCCTTTTTGCTGGCTTGGACCCGAACGAGCTCAAACTAGTCTCTGGCAACGCTGTAACAACCATAAAATATGTTCTAATATCATCAAACACGTTATCATTATTAAACATCTCAATCGCTTTCTATCCAATTCGGAGTATTGCTACTATGACCACAGCCGAAACCATCAGTCGCCCTACAATTCGTCAAACACAATGTTTTATCGGTGGCGAATGGATTCCGGCGCAAAGTGGGCAAACCTTCGACACCCACCACCCTGCTACCGGTGAAGTTATTGCTGCGGTCGCTGAAGGCGATGTCGGGGATGTCGATGCCGCTGTCGAAGCTGCTCGAAAAGCCTTTGATGAAGGCCCCTGGCGAACGATGGATGCGCGCGAGCGTGGACGGATTATGTATCGGCTGGCGGATTTAATCGAGGCGGAATTTGACGAACTCGCCGCACTGGAAACACTTGATAACGGCAAGCCGATTAGCGACTCGCTCGCGGCGGACCTGCCGCTAACGATAGATTGCCTACGGTATTACGCCGGCTATGCTGACAAAATTCATGGTCAAACCATCCCCGTAAACGGCAACTTCTTTACGTACACCAAAAAGGAGCCTGTGGGAGTCGTTGGTCAGATCATTCCTTGGAATTTCCCGATGCTGATGGTTGCGTGGAAATGGGGCCCTGCCCTTGCCGCCGGTTGTACGATTGTAATGAAGCCAGCCGAGCAAACTCCACTCACCTGCCTGCGGATGGCACGCCTCGCTCAAAAAGCTGGCATCCCAGATGGCGTTATCAACATCGTCCCCGGCTACGGACCGACTGCCGGCGCTGCAATCGTCGCCCATCCCGGTGTCGACAAGGTCGCGTTTACGGGCGAATACAAAACAGCTCAAATCATCATGGCGGAAGCTGCTCCGACGCTTAAACGTCTTACTTTTGAACTTGGTGGCAAAAGCCCGAACATCGTCTTCAATGACGCAGACCTCGACGCAGCCGCTGCCGGTTCTCACTTCGCCCTCTACTTTAACCAAGGCCAATGCTGTTGTGCCGGTAGTCGCTTGTTTGTCCAAGAAGACATTCACGACCAATTTGTGGAGAAACTCGTCAACATGAACAACGATCGAGTGCTGGGAGATCCGTTTTCAACTGCCACGGAACAAGGGCCGCAAGTCGACCAGGCGCAGTTCGACAAGATCATGGACTACATTGAGATCGGTAAAAGTGAAGGCGCCCAATGTTTGACCGGGGGAACAGCGGATGATGCTGGAAAATTATATGTTAAGCCAACACTGTTTGATGGCGTCACCGATGAAATGAAAATCGCGACCGATGAAATCTTTGGACCAGTGCTTTCGATACTAACATTCAAGGACACCGAGGAGCTAATTCAACGTGCCAACAATACATTTTACGGACTTGCAGCCGCCGTATGGTCACGTGACATCGGTAAAGCCCACTATGTGGCCGACCGCGTACGTGCCGGAACGGTGTGGGTTAACTGCTACGATGTATTCGATGCAGCTGCTCCATTTGGCGGTTTCAAAATGTCAGGACTCGGTCGCGAACTTGGTCAAGAAGGGCTCAATAACTACCTTGAAACTAAAACCGTAACCGTCGCTTTGGACTAGCTAACAGCTCCATTCGTAGCGAAGGCGATGCAATTTTTACGTTTTAATGTGCGTCACCATGAGAAAACCTAAAAGTGCCGGTGGCTGGCAGGCCATCCGTTATGTGCTCAAGAAATCGTGGCAATCCGGCAGTATGTGGCGGATGTGGAAGGCGCTGCGCAGCCGCAACACATGCAAAACCTGCGCCCTCGGGATGGGCGGGCAACAGGGCGGAATGGTCAACGAAGCAGGACGCTCACTTGAAGTGTGTAAAAAATCACTGCAGGCCATGGCCGCCGATATGCAAGGACCCATTGCCGATGATTTCTTCTCAACCTATACCATTGCCCAACTACAACAGTTCTCTTCCTATGACCTCGAACACGCTGGGCGACTAAGCCAACCTGTCATTTATGAAAAACATCCGACCGTCGATGGCAGCGGTCAGGGAGACGATCAACATTTTCGCACGATTAGTTGGGACGACGCCTATAGACGCATCAACCAAGCCCTCAGTGAAACACCGGCGGACGACAGTTTCTGGTATTTCAGTGGCCGCAGTAGTAACGAAGCTGGGTTTCTACTGCAACTCTTCGCGCGGTTGTATGGCACGAACAACGTCAACAACTGCAGCTTTTACTGCCACCAAGCCAGTGGCGTTGGCTTGACTAGCAGCATTGGAAGTGGCTCAGCAACGGTCGTGCTTGCTGACGTGGAGCAAGCCGACCTCGTGTTCATCATCGGCGGCAATCCGCCGAGTAATCATCCCCGTCTCATGACTTCATTGATGCATGTAAAAAATGCGGGGGGTGAAGTGATCGTCGTTAATCCGGTGCGTGAGGTTGGATTGGTTAACTTCAAGATCCCCAGTAATCCCTATAGTATGTTATTCGGCACTCCCATTGCCGACCAATATGTACAACCTCATATCGGCGGCGATCTGGCCATGCTCAGCGGTATTGCCAAAGCCGTCGATGAGATGGGTGGCACCGATCTCGAATTCCTACGCCAATATTGTGAAAACAGTGACGCCTGGCTCGCTAGCATTCGCAAACTCAACTGGCAAGAAATCACCTACAAATCGGGACTCACCGAAGAGGCCATCCGCGACATGGCCGCTACTTACTGTAATGCCGAGAACGTCGTTTTCTGCTGGACAATGGGAATTACCCACCACCAACACGGAGTGCAAAACGTCCAAGCGATCGCCAACTTGGCATTAATGCGGGCCATGGTAGGTCGCCCTCAGGCGGGCCTACTACCGATTCGCGGACACAGTAATGTACAGGGCATCGGTTCCGTTGGCGTGACACCAAAATTAAAAGCTGCGATTTTTTCTGCACTTGAAAGTGAACTCGGCGTTTCACTTCCGACCACCAAGGGACTCGACACGCTCGGCTGCATCGAAGGCGCGGACCGCGGCGATCTCAAAATTGGCTTCTGCTTAGGTGGAAATTTATTTGGATCAAATCCCGACCGTGCTTTCGCTAAACAAAGTCTTCAGAAACTGAAAACCATCGTCTATCTCAGTACGACACTCAACACCGGGCACGCCCACGGCTTGGCCGATCAAACAATCATCTTGCCAGTTCTCGCGCGCGATGAAGAACCACAACGCACTACCCAAGAATCAATGTTCAACTTTGTACGATTGAGTGACGGTGGTCCCACACGGGTTCAGGGACCACGCAGTGAGATCGAAATTATCGCAGACATTGCTGACCAACTCCTGACGGATTCAACTCCCATCGACTGGAAGATGATGAAACAATCCGTCAACATTCGCACAGCCATCAGCAAGACCATCCCTGGGTTTGAAGCGATTGCTAAAATTGAAGAAGACCAAGGGGAATTTCAAATCGCCGGTCGTACGTTTCATCAACCACAGTTTGCCACTCCCTCAGGAAAAGCCATTTTACATTGTCATGAACTACCGGAGTTACGCGGCGACGACCAATCGCTGCGTTTAATGACCGTTCGCAGTGAAGGACAATTCAACACAGTTGTTTACGAACAACAGGATATTTATCGCGGCCAAGAACGACGAGACGTTGTCTTAATTCACTCCGATGACCTGCAACGATTAGGACTTACCCATGATCAAATCGTGACAATCCAAAGCGAAACTGGTGAATTAGACAATATCCGCGTTCGAGCATATGACGATATTCGGCAAGGGAACGCGCTGATGTACTTCCCAGAAGCAAACGTCCTGATTCCACGCCATGTTGATCCTCAATCACAGACTCCGGCATTTAAGGGGGCGTTGATTAAGATTTTGGTAACGTAAGCCTAATCCTCTCTTTGCCGTGCCAGGCTGAACCATGCCCGATCTCACAACCAACATTAAGCGATTTTCAGCCGCGACAATATTGTCCAGCGCGCTGCTGCTCTTTTTGATTCAACCCATCGTGAGTAAATCCATTCTTGGTTGGTTCGGCGGTGCACCCAATGTATGGACAACATGTATGCTGTTCTTCCAATCCGTATTGGTACTTGGCTACGCCTATGCACACCTGCTGAGTTCACTGCCAATGCGGCGTCAAGTTGTGATACATTTGTGCGTGCTCGTGGCAGCGCTGGTGACGTTGCCCGTCGTCGCCGATACATCTTGGCAACCAGACCCCTCGTCTAATCCGACGCTAGCGATTCTGCAGTTACTCCTGATTCACGTTGGCATGTCCTACTTTGTACTGTCCACGACCGGACCCCTCGTGCAAAGCTGGTTCGCCCGTAGCCTCAACGCGGGCACACCCTATCGATTGTATGCTTTATCAAGTGTCGGTTCTCTGGTCGCATTAATTGCCTATCCGCTGTTTGTCGAAGTCATGTTCGATACCACCCGGCAGGGCTGGATTTGGTCCGCAGGATTTCTAGGGTTTGCAATATGCATCACGATTCTCGGTCGATACTGTTTTCGTGCCGCTCAACCATATCAAGCAACTCAAGATAA
>Ga0208879_1001670_pt1 | contig 20535 bp, 11 predicted proteins | sample Knorr_S15_td_Bot_FD_185605 | JGI IMG/M metagenome (GOLD analysis project Ga0208879, IMG submission 185605) | Marine microbial communities from Southern Atlantic Ocean transect - Knorr_S15_td_Bottom_ad_5009_LV_A (SPAdes) (version 2) | ecosystem: Environmental > Aquatic > Marine > Oceanic | place... | reverse complement strand
GGTCGTCTACGAGCTCAGGAGGGCTCGGCGGTAAGCCGGCTCTACCTGCCCTTCTCGTTTGCCGATGCGATGCTCAACTCCTACTCACAGAACAGCAACACTGGAAATTCCCAAACCTTGTCAGTAGGTAGGAGCCCATCTACCTTCAGCACCCTTTACCGCTCTACCAGCGTGATGCGTGTCAACATCTCAAGCATCCCCGTACCAGAGCCTTGGGAGGTTGTTGATGCCTCACTCGAACTCCATTGCACAGGCTGCGGTGGACCCTCATCTACACCTCTTGATATCGCGGTGTCTGCCTTGGCGGTCGACTTCACCGAGATGCAGACGACCTTCAATCGTCCGGCAATCAACCAGACTTGGCCTAACCCCATGTCGGGTGGCATCATAGACGAGGTCATTGTCTCTGGAGTCGGCTGGTATGGCTGGAACATCACTCAACTCGTCCAGTCAGCGAGATTACGCGGTGACGACACCATTTTGCTTCACTTCACCGCACAGGCTGGAACTTCTCTCATCAAACAGTTCTACAGTTCGGAATATTCTGTGAATCCGTCGCTGAGACCGGTGCTTAACATCACCCACCGCATTGGCACGCAGTGGCTTCCTGCTGATGCCACCTTGCCAATACCTGCGAACGCTTCGACTCTTTGGCAAGCGGCGGAACCTCGGCCGACCGGCCGTGACCCGGTGACTCTACAGTGGGCACACCCTGCACCATCGAATGTCACTTCATGGCAGTTGGAGTTGAGTGAGGATGGAAACTTCGACCCTGACGAAACTCGTCGCCTCGACTCCGGTGATTCCAACTCCTACGCGGGCAGTTTCTCCGGTGCGCCCCTCTCCTACACGCTGTCAAATCCCAGTGACTTGCCTAGTGGCACCGATTGGGGAGACCGCTACTTCGATTGGCGTGTCAGAGCCGTAGTAGGCGACATGTTTGGAAATTGGACCCGAGGTGGAATGTTCCGTGTCCCCGCCGACCAAGGCAGTGACGACGGCCTTGGCAACCATACGGTCACATTGTACCGAGGCTCAGTCTTCGTACAGAGTGGGATGCTGCCTTCCGTTCCGGACACTTGGGTCGATTCGACTCCTGGTGCAGGTACCTCTGTGAGTCAGGGGGGCAACAACACTCTCGTTGTAGGCGCAAGTCCATTCCAGGCAGGTCAGGAGTCGGTGTCACTCATTCAGTTTGACCTTGGAGAATTGCCGTTCCCATCGTCAATGTTGGCGACCACAGTCTCGCTGAAGATGTACCGTGTTGGCTATTCACAGTCTGGAAACCCGACGGTCACGGTTCACGAGTGTTCCTCATTCTCGGAGTCCGACACATGGAGTTCCTTCTCGGTTGCTAACAACTGCAATGGAACGGCCGCCTCGTCCGTGAGCCTCCCTGCAAGCGGCTTCGGCGGTGTCTGGTATGACTGGGATGTCACACCACTCATCCAGTCGGCGGGATACAACGGCATCGTGTCGATAGCATTGAAGGCCAACTGGACCGGCTACCTTCAGTTCTCCTCGTCGGAGAGCACAGGTTCTCAATATAGGCCACAACTGGTGATTGGCTACATCGACAATCTCAACGGGACATCTCCGCCGGCGACTCCGGTTCAGATTTACCCACAGGATCAACAGGTGCTCTACGCGGTGGATGAATACGACGACTTCCTGCTGGAGTCTCCAGTTCGACCAACCCTCACTTGGCAGTATGACGCTGGAACCACCGGCTACATTCTGACTCTCTTCAACGGTACTGTCACCAACACCGTCTTCTCTTGGAATGCGAGTTCCTCGATTGGGAGTTTCGGACAGGGCAACTTCACTCCCGCTTGGGATATGGCGGCAGGTGAGGCTTACTACTGGAATGTACAGGCCATCAACGGCTCAGTGCTCGGGCCTCGCTCAAGCACCAGGTCGTTCGCCATCGGTGATCCCGACACCTCGGTTCTCGGCAACAACATTTGGAGTGCAGAATATCAGGAGGGTGGAGACGCTGAGGTTTTCAATTATCCTCAGGTCGAAGACACCTACATCAGCGAGGGAGACCAGTCCTCAACTCACGGCTCGGACCAGATTGTGGTCGGTTCCGGGTGCGATGGCGGACCGGCCAGCCAGAACGCCTGCATCGGAATCTTCCAGTTGGACCTCGGTCAACTTCCGTTGACAGCAGATGCGAGGTCCCATTCGTCGAACCTCAAATTATGGATTTTAAGTACCGCCACCTCGACTTCAAATTATATCGACATTAAGGCGTATGCGTTGCTGAACGGTAACTTCTCCGAGCATGAGGCTACTTGGATCCAAGCATCACTAGGCCATGCCTGGGGCGGTACCAACGGCGGCCTCCTTGCAGGCGTAGACCGTGGCGTGGTTTTACTCGATACGGTCAGCATCTCATCGACTACGACCGGTTGGGTCAGCTTCGATGTCAGCGGCGCGTTGGGAGCGGCACTCAACGGGACCATCTCAGTGGTCTTGATTGGAACTCCGGGACCATTTCCGCAGGGGATCCCTCAATTTGAGGTGACGTTCGACAACTCCGAGTCGTTGACATCCTCGCAGCGACCCCGCCTCACTCTCAACTACACCAGCGTCGTTGACATCACCGTAAGCGGGCACTCAGTCACCATTGCTGACACACCGGTGCAGTTCAACGCGACTCTAACCGATGTCGACTCAAACATAATCACCGGTACAGTCGAATGGACCACCACCGACGGCACGATATCCAGCGGCGGACTGTTCACTCCCGACCACAACGGAAGCGTCACTATTTCTGCGCGGTTCGGGCGGGTCATCGTCGACCACATCATCATCGTGCAACCGGGCACTCCGGTCACCTTGATCGCCGGGCCGATCGCCTCAACAATCACTTCTGACCAAACCGTTTCATTCTGGGTCGATATCCTCGACGCAAACGGTAACTCGGTCCCCGGCGAGACGGTGATATTCACACTGACCAACGGCTCAATCGCTGGGGGAGCGCAGCAAACAACCCCGGTGGGAAGCCTGACTTACATGCCGTGGAGGACCGGTATGCAGTGGGTGAATGTGACCTGGAGTACGGAATCTATCAACATGTTAGTGATAGTGACCGAAGGAAATCCGGCATATCTCGTGATGGCTGGCGACGCGCAGGTGCCGGCTGGAGAAACTCGCGACTTCAACTGGACTGCCTACGACTCGCACGACAACCCGATTACTCCATTCAGGGTGGGCTCGGTCAACTGGAGTGTCGAGAATGGCTCCATCTCATCAGTTGGTGAGTACTCGGCCTACGCTGTCGGATTCTGGAATCTCACATTGATGACGGGCATCGGTCTCAATTCGACTCAACTCGTTGAAACCACACATGGCCTCATCGCTGACCTGGAGGTCAACCCCTCGAATAATTCGCTGACGGCAGACGGGGCGATAACCTTCGAGACGGTGCGCATTGACGTGAGAGGCAATCGCCTGAATGTGACTTTGCCGCTATCTGCGTGGTTGTGGTCAAACGGTTCGTTGTACGCTGAGGAGCCTGTGCGTTGGACACCGTGGGTCTCTTCGACTCAGTGGGTAGAGGCGACCTTGGAGGGGGTGACGACGCATGTTGTCATCTCCGTTCTTCACGGCGAGGCGATTGGAATCCGCCTCAAGACCCCGGTTACCACCGTGGTTTCGGGCGGTGCAGTCACTTTGAACGCATTCGCATTCGACCAATTCGACAACGAATGGACCGGTCTGGTGGATAGTTGGGAAATCGTCGAGCCCATGGCAGGCAATTGGCTCATCTTCCAATCCGAATCCTCGTATGCTGACTTCGATGCGGTCATCGTTGGAGATTGGACAGTCAAAGCGATCTACATGCACGAGGGAACCCAAGCAATGTCTGATGAGGTTGTTTTCACCGTCATTGCCGGTCCGTTGACGAGTATTACCGTCTCCGGCCACGGCTCACAATTGACGGCAGATGAGAATGTCACTCTCAATCCGATAACCCGCGATTTGAATCAGAATATGTTGGCCAGTGACATGTTGCGTTGGTTCGTGTGGGATGCCACCAGCCCAACCACTCAACCATCCTCCTGCGTAGACTGGGGCAATGAGTTGACCAGCGATCTGCAGGCGAATGGATTCGTCTGGGAGGCGAGCTCCGAGGGGATTTGGAGAATCTGTGCTTCGTCTATCGCTTATCAGGCCATCATCGAGGTTAATGTGGCACATGGTATCGCTGCTGTATTGAGCGACGAAAGCACGGGTGACACATTGGTTGCCGGCGCCTCTCTCTCCATTCAGATCACTGCCACCGATGGCGACGGTAACAGTTTCCCGGTAGAGGTCTCTTGGAGTGGAAATGCGGCTGACTTCACCGACAACGAGGATGTCGGCTCATACGATTGGGCTGGCACCGTCGCCGGAAACCATTCGCTGATCTACACCCATGACTCGACCGGGCTCACCGGAACCTGGACTGTGATAGTCACCCCCTCCGTTCTCGCCTCCTTTGAGATGGCGGTCACTCCGGGAACCGCAGTCGTGCAGCAACAGACGATCACCGTCGACATCACGGCGTTTGACGGCTTTGGCAACGAGATATCAGTACCATATACAGCCTATCTCGACAAGGGCAATGAACTGCACAGGGAAACCAAGGAGAACCGTTCACAATGGACTGTCTACATGTTGGCAGAAGGGACGACCACGATTACCGTCGTCGCAGAGAATGTGCATGTGTCACGGGATATCACAGTGCAGGGAAATCTGCTTGGCTACTTCGAGGCTGGCGGCTGGCTCTACTACCTCGGCGCTGCGCTCGGCGCGTTCATTCTGATCGGCATCATCGTCGTATTGGTTGTGCTCTTACGCCGCGCCGGCGATGAGGAGGATGAGTTCGACGACTACTTTGAGGAGGAGGATGAGTTCGCCGATGAGCCCGCAGTTGACGCCTATGAGGAACCTACCGTAGGGGAGGCGGGCTATGGCGGCGTCGAAGAGTTCGCTGCGGAAGACGACTTCAACAAGTCGGCCACTGATGCCGGCACAGCCGACCCATCGATATCCGTCGACGAAGATGGCACCGAGTGGTGGGAAGACGAAGAGGGCGTCTGGTGGTACAGGTCTGGCGACATGGAAGACTGGGCAGAATGGGAAGAGTGAGGCCACTTCGAGAGTAATTCGAATTGCCAGAATTTCCACTGAATCTCGCCCGCCTACGGCGGGCGATACGCCGCTGACTTGATGAGTGAGAGCGTCGCTCACCGGTGAGGCGTAGCCATGTCTTCCCGCTCTATTGTCCCGCTAATCGCCGCGATGTTGCTGCTGACATCGTGGGCCGCGATGCTCCACGAACCACAGGTTTCGGTGTTCGAAACAACCGTCGGCCATGCTGGCGGAGCAGAGCCTTCCGGAGGCACATTAACAGACAATGGTGATGGCACTTCGACCTACTCAATAACTCTCGACAACTCGTCCGAATTGTATGACACCTGGCTCAGCGCGGCACAGTCATCGACCAACTTCGGCAATGACAGCAAACTGAAGGTCGGCTACTCGAACAATGACAGCAGTCGCTGGACCACTCTCTTCGGAGTTGATCTCGATGCAGCCGGCTTCTGGACGAACACCTCAATCCTGCAAGCGGACTTGGTGCTTCACACTCGGCAGGTGCAGGGCACACCTACCGTCCGCAGTTGGGTCTGCTATGACTCGGCATGGCAGGAGGACAGCGTGACTTGGAGTGGGTGGCAGGTCGGGGGTGCACTCGGAAATCTCGACTCTGGAGGACTGATGGACGAGAAGTCGGGCTTCACCGGCCTCAATTTCACTTCGTTCGATGTGACCCGCGCTGTGGACATCGCTCACCACAGCCGCTTCGGTGGACCGTCAGAGCCGGCGAGCATCCTTCTCACAGGGCCTGCGTGGGGCGATGAATGGGTTACCTTCGACTCCGTTGACTTCGTCTTCGCCTCCGAGCGACCCAAGTTGAACATCACCTTCACCTGGGGTACTCCTTCCTCCCTTCCGACGACTACCCAATGGGTTGACATCTATCCGAAAGAACCCCATCGAATCGACGCTGACAGCCAACTTTCCCTCGAGGCAACGGCACGCTCCGGCGAAGGGGATGAGATGGGCGGCACCGTGACTTGGTTGACTGACATCGGTTCGATTGACGCCGGCGGACAGTTCACGCCGGACATCACCGGCGTCGCCAAGATCGAGGCGATTGTCAACGGTGTTCCCGGTGAGATGAATCTGCAGGTTACGGCAGGGACGCCGGTAAGTCTCAAGATTTCACCCGAGACGGCACAAATCACAGTTGATGACAATATCAGTTTCAGTGCCTCTCTGCAGGATGCGATGGGCAACGAGGCCGAAGGTGCAGCCATCACTTGGCACTCTGACAATGGAAATATCGATGCGAATGGAAACTACACTCCAATCGCCGTCGGAGATGATGTCGTCACGGTCCTCTGGCAGTCGTTGTATGACTCCGCAGACATCACCGTCTCAGCCGGAGTAGCGGCGAACATTACCTTCGGAGAGGGGCTCACGGTCGCCGCTGGTGAACAACTTCCGTTGATTTTCACGGTGTCTGACCGAAATGGAAATCCATTACCGAACGAAGCCGCAGGTCCCATTTCATGGGTGGCAGAGAATGGATTCATCGATGGCATCGGAGTATTCACTGGAGATGCTGTCGGTACCTGGGGAATCAATGCGACCGGAAGTTCCGGGGCGGTGGGCCACACCTTCGTGGAGGTCACTCAAGGGACTCTCGCTGACCTCGAAATAGTTGAGCCGAATGGCAGCCAACCAGCCGACCAACCCGTCCTTCTGGTAGTCCTATGGCTCGACATCAGGGGAAATCGGGTACCTGTCCGGATTCCACTCACCAACTGGACCGCTGAAGATGGCAATTTCCGAATGACTCCCGACGGAGTAGAGTGGCTGCCGAGGCGTGAGGGTAATTGGACGGTCGGAGTACATGTCGAGGATAGATGGGTGAATCTCACCATCTCTGTGGTTCACGGTAACGCAAGCCGGCTACTCATCGTATCCGACTATGAGACCATCACCGCCGACGACATCATCGAACTTGAGTTGCAGGCAGAGGATACCAAGGGCAACCGCTGGCTCATCGCTGGCAATTGGACAGCGATGGAGCCTCAAGCGGCACCTTGGCTCTCGGACACGCCGAACGGCGCTGTATTCGAGGGAGTCATTTCCGGAATTTGGACAATCCGAGCTGAACATGACTCTCCGGACGGATCATTCTCGACCTTCCTCATGCTGGAGGTTTTGCCAGGCTCACTGGCACGGATAGAACTTGAAGGACATGGAGAGAAGATTTCGGCGGACGGCTCGTTCGACTTTTCACCACGGTTCTTTGATGAGGATGGAAACGAACTCGAGGAGGTCACACTCAACTGGACATTCCGCCACCAAGGTGAGGCATATGACCGGACGGGGGACCTTCGATCCAACGACGCGGTTTGGTATCCAGTCTTGGCGGGACACCACGAAGTGGAGGTCCAGGCGGCGGGAGTCTTCGCAGCGATTGGGATTGATGTCGAGCCGGGAATACCTCACACATTGAGGGCCCTTAACGAGGGCGTGGTTGTCGTACGGAGCGGAGAATCAATCCAGATAGACATCAACGCGACAGACTTGGATGGCAACGATTTCGGTTCAGATGTATTGTGGTACATCCCGACAGACTCCGTCGACATGGCGAATGGAACGCGCGATGGAGCATATCTGCTCCGCGGGCTGAGAGAAGGTACCCACATCCTGCGCTTCACATCCGGGCTAGCGGAAGGTGAGATTGTGGTCACCGTTGAGTTGGGAGAGCCGGTGCGAGTCGAGTTACACATACCGGACCACGCCATCAGAACTGGCTACCAAATCGACATTGAGGTTCGGCTCTACGACTTCGGCGGAAATCGGATTTCCTCCAATCCTGACAATGTGCTTCTCACGAGTGGTGTCGGCACTTTCGTTCACGATGTAGGAGATCACTGGCAGTTGCATCTTGAGAATTCGGGTGAGCAGCAACGGGTTCAAATCGACTATGGGGTAGTGGGCGGCGAGATTTTCATCGATGTCGAGGCCGATCCGCTCTACGCCTTTGGCGACTCGTCGCTGGCCACCGCACTTTGGACAGGAGTGGCTGGAGTAGTCCTTCTGTTCGGCTTGCTGCTGATGCTTCTGAGGACACGCTCAAGGCGGGAGGAGGAAGCGATGTCGGAGTACTTCGAAGAAGATGAGTCACAACTAGTGGATGCCGCGGCTGCTGAACTCGCAGCCTACAAGCCGTCGAAGAAGGCGCGCAGGGCGGCGAGAGAGGCGTTCCAGCAGATGACACAGACAATGCCCCAACAGTACGCTGGCCAACAGGCTACACAGCAGGTGACGGCACAGCAGGTGACGGCACAGTACGCGGCGGCACAGCAGGCGGCAGAACAGCAGCAAGCAGAAGCACACTATTCCGTGGCTCAACAGACAGTTTCTCAACAGGAAGTTCCCCTTGAGGCGATACCCACTGCACCGGCAGGTGAAGTGTGGACGACCGAGCAGTTGTGGGCGTGGGGTCGCTCCCAGGGTTGGTCTGATGAACAGATCGGAATCTACGAGGAGTACTACGACAGCTCGGTTCGGAAGACATCTACACAGACATCCCCCGCTGCCGAGCAGAGCACTGAGACCGTTGGCACAGAGCCGCCGCAGGAGGAATTGCCGCCGCAGGAGGAATTGCCGCCGCAGGAGGAATTTTCGATGGCCAACTCAACCTCACCAGTTGCGCAACCCGTAACCACGGAGAATGTGACAGGGCCCTCTCCAACAGAGGCGGACCCAGCGCTCGAAGTAGTGTCGGAATCGGCGTCAGAAACGGTGCCGGAAGCGGCCCCAGAAGCGGTGTCAGAATCAGTTCCGGATTCAGCAACTAAGAAGAAGGTAGACATTCGGGAAAAGGGCATCATGAAGGCAATGCCAGGCACTGAGCAGGGGCAGGCCGGTTGGTATCTCGATGGTGAAGGAAATCCCTCTCGGTGGGACATCGACGATGACGGAACTTGGCACAGGACGGGGTGAAAGGATGGAGAGAAGAGCAATCATTCCTCTCCTTCTGGTTTTGTTGCTGATGCTAACTCCATTCGACACCGCAGTTCCCGATGAGTACGAACCGACCTTCGGCTCCGCTTCCGGTCGCGCTTGTGGCGGTCCCGTTGCAACCGACTCCATCACCATCCTGCCTCCCGGTCCAGTCACTCTTCCTGCCGACCAGAGCCTTCTGTTCAATGCGACACTCTACGATTCGGATGGCTTTGAATTGGGTGGAAATGTTACTTGGGGAACTGATGACGGTAGTATTCAGGCGCAGGGTGGCGGCGGCGCCATCTACTATCCCAACTCACTCGGAAACCACACAATTTGGGCTTGCGCTGCAGCAGTCAATGCTTCAGTTGTGGTGAATGTGACGATTGGTGCGACACAGTCGATTGCGTTGTTCGGCAATGTAGATAATGTCACCACCGACGATGAAATTGAATTCCAGGTGGTTCAATTTGATGTGCACGGCAACTCAGCACCAATCTATGTGTCTAGTCAGTACTGGACGATTCCAGCGGGTTCGACAATCGTTTCGCCCTCTGGCCAACCGGCACTATGGACGCCCGGACCTCTCGGCAACTTCCTCATCGAGGTTTCTGCGGGAGGTTTAATCGCCCAGTTTGAGGTGAATGTCAGCAGGGGCGTCGGTCAGGATTTGGTTGTGACATACTCTCAATCTCTCATTACTTCCGATGACACCGTGGCACTGACAATGGAGATATCTGACGCGGCAGGAAACACATGGGCAGTTGAGGGAGATTGGTCAACACTTCAGCCCGAAGCGGCAGAATGGCTGACCACAGACGGAACCGACGCGCTATTCGATGGCCACACCATCGGAAACTGGACCGTGAGAGCAGACTACAACGGCCCAGAAAACGGTTTCATCAACATGTCGGATGAAGTCACAATCGATGTTCGAGTGGGCCGTATTTCACTCGTCATGATTGACGGTCACGACACCACGATACTCACCGGAGAAACACTTGAGTTTAATCCGGTAGCGACCGACCTTGACGGAAATGTTGTGGAAGGGGCGACTTTCAACTGGTCAGTGGATGGCGTTTCAGGAGATGATTCAATCGATGGAGATGCGGCGTCCTTCACACCGACTGGCAAGGGTCAGCACACCATTTTCGTGGAGTCCGGAGGGAGGCCATCTTCAGCCCGTGTGCAGGTGGAATGGTCGGAGCCAGTGGATCTCAATGTGACGACGACGGGTGGGGACTGGTACCTCACCGTGATCACAGGTGAATCACTTCCTCTCCATGTTCTCGGCCTCGATGTGATGGGGGAATGGCACTCCTACGATCCGGTCTGGCAGGTCGAGGAGGCGTGGGGTACTATCGAAGAGGCGGGCGGAGATGGCGACTATCTCTTCCACGCGGCGGGCGTGAATTGGACGCAGTTGCACGCCTTTGTCGGCGAAGACGAATACACGGTTCTCGTCTATGTCACTCCGGGGCAACTTGACCATCTGACGGTCAGCATCCAAGACTACGGAATCCAGGGCGAATCCGCCACTTTTGTTGTGGAGGGGTTCGACGTCAGCGGGAACGGAATTTCGATTCCCATCTGTGATGTGACGATCGATTCAACTGCTGGCAGAACAGAATGTCTCGATGGACAGTGGACACTGATGCTGGACCATGACGGGGAACAGCAGTTGGTAACGGCGAGTTATGACGGGAGTGAGGGCACCGCTTTCATCGATGTCAGGCCAACATTGCTCGAAGGCCAGTTTGGAAGCAGCACTCAGGTCATCGTGGTGGGCGCCGGTCTACTCGGGTTGATGATTACAATGGTTCTTCTCTTCGCCTATGTGCGGGTTAGGCAGTTGGCAAAGGAATTCGATGAGGAAGAGGAAGAAGAATCGGAGGATCCGATCACACCCGCCATCATGCCGAGTCCCGTGTTGGGCGCCTTCCCTCCGCCGCCGTCCATTGCTGCAGGAGGTGTCGCTACGATGCAGGTTAGGCCGCCACCGCCATCACCCGCAATAATGGGCAAGATGGGGAAAAGGCGGAACAAACCCGCCGCCGCACCACCAGCGTTCATGTTCGGTCAGGGATTGGCATCGAATTCTACTGGGACCGCTCCCCAAGCAGGAATCTTCGTACGCTCAGACCCTAAGTATGGTTGGGGTGACCCAGCAAAAGCTCCTGCAGAGGGGTATGGTTGGGAAGGTCAAACAGGCCCGCAGTCAAGCGCCGTCATCGGCGCTACCGGATTACCTGCAGGGGCTCCTGCCCCTCCGCCGGGATTCTCTCCCGGCCCACAACCCGCTGCCCCGCAACAGACTGCACCAGCGCAAAGTGATGCTTCTCCTGCAAGTCCGGCCCTGAGCGACGCACTCTCAACATTCGGTTCATCCGAGGTGGAAGAAGAGACCGAGCCTGAGGCCTCCTCACTCGATGCTGCACTGTCCAAGTTTGGTTCGTCGACGGCGGAGGAGGCTGTAGAACCCGAAGAGTCTGAGGTTGAGGAACCGAAGGTCGAGGTGGATGAATCAGAAGAGAACTCTGAAGCTGAAGTGAGTGACGAGGAGGTGGTGCCGGAAGAGCCGGAATCCGAGGAGGCTGAACCAGACGAGGTAGTTTGGGATGACGCAGAGCCGGAGCCAGACTCAGAGTCGAAGGCAAAGTCGGATGAGCCGTGGGATGACGGCTGGGAGGCTGAGTGGGGGGAGCCCTCCGCGGTTGAACCCGGGCTCGGTCCACAGTTGGACGATGGAAGCGTTTTGAGTGCGCTGCCAGGGACCAAAGCGGGTGAATCGGGTTGGTATTTCGATGGAGATGGAAAACCTTCACTTTGGGAGTTCAGACCATTCGGTTGGGAACGCATCGAGTAGACTTTTCCCGGAATCCGGTAGAAGAACGGGTCTTTTTGGGTCGGTTTCATCACCTCATAAGGGGTTCAAGCCCGACGAGGGGAACCTAAGGAGATTTTTCTTGAGGGCTGTCGCTAGGTTCTCAGAAGTAGGATTCGTCGTCGTTGGGGAAGTCACCACTTCTCACGTCGTTGACATAGTTCTCGACAGCACCTGTGATTTGAGTTGAAAGTTCAAGGTAGCGTCGTAGGAAGCGTGGGCTGAAGTCCATGGTGATTCCTAGCATGTCGTGGAGAACCAAGACCTGACCGTCAACATTGGGGCCGGCACCAATCCCGATTGTCGGTATGCTGACCGCTTCGGTCACCTTTTTTGCTAGAGAGGCTGGAATCTTTTCGAGAACGATGGCATAACAACCTGCCCGTTCAAGGATTTTCGCGTCGGCAACCAACTTGTCCGCTTCATCGTCTTCCTGTGCACGGGTGGCGTAGGAGCCGAACTTGTAGATTGACTGGGGGGTCAGTCCGAGGTGCCCCATCACCGGGATGCCGGCGGTGAGGATACGCTGAACTGATTCGACGATTTCTTCTCCTCCTTCGAGTTTGACTGAATGTCCGCCGCTCTCCTTCATGATGCGGATCGCAGAGTCGAGAGCGGTCTTGGAGTCGCCTTGGTAGGAGCCGAATGGCATGTCGACGACGATGAGCGCTCGGTTCACCGCGCGAACTACGCAAGTTGCGTGGTAGATCATCTCGTCGAGGGTGATTGGAACCGTGGTTTCGTTGCCTGCCATCACATTGGAGGCAGAGTCACCAACAAGAATGACGTCGACTCCGCCGCCATCGACCAATTTTGCCAGCGAAAAGTCGTATGCGGTCAGCATGGTGATTTTCTCGCCGGCCTCCTTCATCTCCTGCAGAGTTTGGGTCGTAACCTTGCGAGCCTTGCCTGCGATGGACATACTGAACCTCCTCTGCAGCCCCTCGAATCACTCATCTCGCTTCAATGACTCGGCGGCGCCGGTGGGCAGAAATCGAGGTATGTGTCAGGAAAAGAGGATGTAGGCGCCGATTCCGAACATAGTGACATCAACTATTGCGTGTGAGAGGAAGCAGGGCCATATGCTGCGGTAGCGGAGGTAGAGCCCTGACCAGATGACGCCACCGCAGAACACGCCTAAGGAGCCGAGCAGGGCCGCCCACAGAGGGAACATCGACCACATTCCGAATAGATGGTGGGCAGTGAAGACGAGCGCGGCGAGGACGACTGCGACCCTGCCGCTGACAAATGTCTCGAACTTCTCAAAGATGAACCAACGGAATAGGTACTCTTCCATCACTGAGTTGAATAGCACCCAATAGCAGAAGGCAGCGAAGTAGAGCCATGGATTCAGAAGACCGAAGGGTTCCACGAAGCCACGAATCTGTTCCGAGTCGAGTTCCCCCCGGGCTAGCCACCAGGCGACGAACATCACCGCGCTCATACCAACTCCGAGCAACGCCCCTTCGCGAAAGCCGCCCTGCAGGGCCGGTGACAGGGAGCGCGCCTGCCCTTCCACCTTCAGGTGCCAGAAGGCAGGCAGGCCGAGTTGCCACACCTTGCCGCCAATCCACACTGCGGTGCCGAGCAATCCCCCGAACAGGGTTGAGGTGAACAGTGCTACGGTGGCGGCTGGCGCTGCGAGGATGAGGGCGACTGCGTCACGCTGTCTTTCGTCCACTTTCACTTTCCATCCTGTCTGACTTGCCGGTCTCCTTCCCGATTCACTCCTCTTCGCTCCCATTTGGTGGCATCAGGTGGGAGAACAGCAACGGCGCGAAGGTGACGGTGATGATGGCGACCAGGATGATGGCTGAGTTGACTGCCGCGGTGATGATTTCCAAGTCGAGGGCGATTAGCGAGGCGGCGATGATGAGTGAGAGTCTAGCCGAGAGCAGTGAGCCCGCTGCGAAGGTCTCTCTCCAGGTGAATGAGATGCGGAAGATCAGCGTCGGGACGAACTTCACGACCATCGCCGCAATGAGAAGAACGGGTACCAGCAACAGCGCCTCGTTGGAGGATGTGAGCTCCCTGATGTCGAAGCCAACTCCCACGAGAATGAAGAAGATGGGGATAAAGAAGGAGAAGCCGAATGCCTCCAAGTCCTTCTCCACCTTGCGTTCTTGCGAGGTGGTGAGCATCGAGACGACCACACCAGCGATGAAGGCGCCGAGAATCATCTCAGCGTTGAGTATCTGTGCCAGCACGATGAAGCCGACGAGCAGGGCGAGTGAGGCGCGCAACTTGATCTGGGCAGTGGCGTGTGAAAGCTCCTCGATGAGGTGCCCGAGTCGGCTGCTGTGTTTGATGAGCCGGCCGGTTCTGTGGAGCATGGAGAAGGCGAGGAAGAGCAGGAAGACCAACAGCATCTCCACATTCAGGCCGCTAACGAGATAGGTGGCTAGCAGTGAGATGAGGAGCATGGTGACGAAGTCGGCAAAAAGGGCCGATATCAACACGGTCTGGCCGAATCGAGTCTCAGACAACTCCCTCTCCTTGAGTACCGGTAGAACCACTCCAAGTGAGGTCGTTGAGAGGATTAGGGCGACCATCCACTCATTCTCGACCAGCCCTCGACTAGCCAGTTCTCGGGAGATTGCGACGGAGAGCAGGATCGTCAGAAGGAAGGAGGTGGCCGCTAGGAACACCGGATGGGAGGTGACCTTGGCATGAGCCTTCTCAGCTGCCTTGGAAATCTTGCCTATCATGTTGAAGTCGATTTCCATCCCAGCGATGAACATCAGGTAGGCGAGTCCGAATTCGCGCAGGAAGTCGAAGACCTCACCCTGCCCATCTATGATGCCGAGAAGGCTAGGTCCGAGGATGATTCCGGCAAGAATCTCGCCAACGACCAAGGGAACTTTCACTCGCTGCCAGCGGGACAGTAGAATTGGGACTAGAAATGATGCTAGAAGCACCAGCATCAGTGATTCAAATGGGGTCCCCTGAAGTGTCGGCAAAGTCACCATGGCCTTGGCTGCCCAAGTCGTCCATTAGAGGTTATCACCGACAGTCGGTGCCATAGGCACCGTTCACAGATATTCTCCAGAGGCGGGAGCGTCTGCTAGAAATGGTGATTCAGCTTCAATTAAAGGGCGCCAGAGAGGGATGAGATGGCGCGAACTGCTCACGCCTTGGCGATGACCTTGAACTCGACTGCGATTGCAGTAGGTAGGGCTGAGACTGCGACTGTGGTTCGGGAAGCCATGATTGATTCGAAGTATTCCCCATAAACTTCGTTGAATCCCTCGAAGTCACGCTCCATGTCGACTAGGAAGACGAGGCAGTCGACGACGTTCTTGAGGCTGCAGTCTACCTCATCCAGAATTGCCTCAATGTTCTCGATGACGGCGCGGGTCTGGGCGCGGATATCATAGTCGAGGGGAATTCCGTTTTCGTCACAGATGGGACCGCCTTGGATTTCGTTGGTTTCTGGGTGCCGGGGACCGATTCCGGATACGAAGATGAGACTGCCGACACGGCGGGCGTGAGGGTATGCACCGACCGCTTCAGGAGCGTTTTCGGAGACGATTGGACCATCCTTGCTCATCAACTTGCCAACAGCCTTCTTTCCGACTATTGAGCCTGCAACACCTCCCAAGGGGCCACCGGCCGCCATTCCAGCTGCCGCTCCGACTGCGCCACCTGCGTGGGTAATCACGGATGAGCCGTATTCGTCGTAGAGGTCATCGATGACATCGATTGGATTGGGCCAAGAGTCCCCATCGTCCTCGGAATCATCGGGAGACACCTCATCTTCGGGGGATTTCTCTTCATCGTCCTCGGGCCTTCGACTCATTCGAGCATCCCCTTGTCGAGCACATTGCGGTCGCCGCGGTAGTATTCAACATCGTCCTCGTCGAACTCCTTGTCACCGATTGAACCGGCGGTTGGAGTCAGTTGGATAACCGCACCACCAGCGCCGTGAAGAGCGGCGTAGGCCATCACCTCACCGTCGTAGTTGTTGTGTTGACCCATGGTCGCAGCCATCCACCAGGCGGGCTTGTAGGTGACCACCTTGTTGACCCTCATCTGGCCGTGGATGTCGCGGCTGAGTTGGCTGATGTCCTCGAGGCGGCCGTCAGCGAAGAACTCAAGAATCTTCTGATTCCACTCCTCGTCCTTGGCGCTGTGGATGCGGTCCTCGGAGGGCTCGATGTGTTCGGTGAACATCCGGTTGGAGAGGCTGGACACCACCACCACAATCGCCTTCTTTCCCTGTGCGACGAGAGTGTCCCGGGCAGCCTTGCCGAGCACGAGGGTCTCGGCGCGGTTGGAGTAGATGTTGGACGAGACGATGCAGGCGGGGAGTCGGTTGTCGGGGTTCAGCAGGCTGAGGGCGACGACCGAGCCGGTGTCGATGGGGAAGCCGTGGTAGGCGACGGTCCGGGCGTGCAGGCCTCTTGCGTCTGCGGCCGCCTTGTAGCCGTTGGCGAAGTCGACATCCATGCGGAACTTGTAGGGCATGCTCCCTAGAAAGTGGAAGTCGTCGTCGACATGAGTCCATTCCGGCTCTGGATGTGCTTGGATTTGGTGGCCGACGATTGAGGGCCAAGTAGTCGAATAGACAAGGATGATGTCAGCGTCTGATTCCTCGATTCGCTGGCGAGCTGTGTCAAAGGCAGCACGGAGTTGGGCATACCCGTCATTCCCATCTGGGGAGAGAAGGGGTTGAGGGTGGGGCGGGACATAGAAGCCAAAGAGGACGGGCTCGTCACTCACAGTACCAACTCCCGGGTGGATTCGTTTGGGTCCCAAGCGGCGATCACATTGCCGGTGCCGATGACAGACTGGTAGCCGTATATCTCGGCGGAGTAGTCGGGATAGCCCATCGCGGCCATCAGCCAGGTCAGACCACCACCTTCTGTCTCTGCCATCGTCTGCTCGGTGAATTCAGGCATCAGGTCGATGACCTCCTGCATCTTACCGTCTCGCATCAGTTCGACGATCTTCATGTCCCAGACATACTGGCTGTGGTTGTAGATGTGCTCGCGGCTCATGTCCTCGGGTAGAGGGGCCTCCTCGACGAAATGGCGGTGACTGAGGCTGTGGCTGGCCACTAAGATGACCTTCTTGTCCGATTCCTCTATCGCCTTCAAACAGGCTTTCCCAAGTGCCGTGGCCTGTTCGTTCATCACTTCGACGGAGTAGTAGTGGCGGTTACGATTTGAGGAAATCGTGACAATCGGCTTGTCCCAGTCGGGGTTCAGCAGATGGCAGGAGGTGATGGTCCCATAGTCGACTCTGAAGTCAGGATTTTCCATCATCTTGGTGACGATGCCTGCATCGGCCGCTGCGTCACGCATTGCGGTGGCGAGTTCGACGTCGACCGTGAGGTCGTAGTTGTAGCGGAACAGGTTGGGGAAGATTGGGTCCACCGACTTCGACTTGAAGTTGGGCAGACCGAGAAAGTGGGTTCCGATGTAGGTCTGCCAGTGTGGCGTGAAGATTACGATGGCGTCGTAGTCGACGTCCTTCAGCTTGCGTGCAAGTCGCTGGTAACCCCAGCGCAAGGTCTCCCAGCCGCCTTCGGAGACGGGCTCGTTCTGTTCGGGATTGTCAGCGTAGACGAGGTGAGGTGGATGTGGCGCAAGGCAACCCATGACGATTTCACCCATGATATCACGCCGCCCACTGGGCGGCGCTCTTTCAATGCGCCGCCACTCGCAAAGACTCAATTCCCGCCGCCCCCGCAGCCCGAGTAATGTCCGGCGACGACGAGACGGTGGAAACGGTGGACGAGCCGGTCGCAGGACTGGATACTGAGTCTAATGATGAGGGGGAGGAAGTCACCGTAACTGGAGGGGAGTCGGCCGCACCAGTAGGAGTGAATTGGCAGGTTTGGGTGCCTGTGGTGCTCGGTTTGGTCTCATCTCTCTTGTCAAAGTTGACCTTCGAAGCCCATGTAGCGCCGATGCTTGGATTGACCAGCGATTGGTGGCTGGCGAATGGAATCCTGTTGTTCAGCGGAGACATCTTCACATTCTCGCTGTTCGTATTCTCAATCAAGTTGTACGCTGATTGGGGAAGCCGTGTAAAATTCCTGCTCGGAGGAACACTGACTGTCTCGCTCTGCCTGCTCGGTGTGGTCTACCTCAGCGTCATCTGTTGGGGATTCATCATACTCGGTTGGATTCTCGTGACCGTGGTTTGGGGACAGTACAGACTATCTCCGCCACGGACAGGCATTTGGCTCGGTTTCGGTGGCGCTGTCGCCATCGTTCTCGGAAATCTACTGACCTTTTTCATACTCTGAGCGAGGCACTCATTCGCTCTCGCCATTGTTTGGCCAAGTGTGGCTCGGCGTGTTAGTAAGCCAGTGGACTCCGCTCTTCTTCATTCGGTAGAGCCGATGGACGACCCAAGCGGTGATCCAAAGCGATGGGATGCTGAGCAGATAGGCTTTCCCAAGCGCATCTTGATTGTAGTCGCTGAGAACCTTCACCTCCATGACGCCGGCCTCCTCCTCTCCAGGGTGGTGCATGATGACCAGATGCCAAACCCTCGGCTGGGTCACTTCCAATTGAATGGACTCGCCTGGCCCTGCCTCAATCACCGCCCAATTCTCGGCTAGTCCGTCCCAATTGATGTCGCCCGCCTCCATCTGTTCCAGAGTGTTTTCGGAGATAACCAGAATCACCTGCAATGTCTCTGTCTCATGCCAGTTGGTGAGGGTTAAGTCGACGGTCTCGCCGTGGTCGAGTTTCTGCACGATTTCAAAGGTGGAGTCGCCGGGTCCAAGTCGGAACGAAGGGCGCTCATCACCAGTGTCGGCCTGGTAGGATACGGCTGCCATCATCAGGGCGACGATGAGAATCGTGACTATTCCCTCGACGATGAAGTGGTTGCGCCAACGCTTGCCGGTCATTCCCTTGAACACCGAGCCGTAGTCGTTTCTGAGTCTCGGTTGAATCTGATGGATGAAGAGCGCACCGATGGCACCGACGGCCATGCCGAGCGGAATGTCCACTATCCAATGGATTCCGAGATAGAGAATCGTGAAGCAAAACAGCACCGTGTTGGCGAAGATGAAGACATGGTAGCGATAGTGCACCCAATCCCTTACTCTGATGCCTAGATTTCGACAGTGCATCCAGTTCAGCAGCAGGATGCCGAAGGGGATTGCGACATGCAGCGAAGGAACTGCGTTGTCGAGTGGGTCGTGGCTGACGTAGAAGGCGGTGTACATCCCGTCATGGTAGAGCAGTGCCTTCATCTCGGGAATCCAGGAGGAGGTCACCTCGACATTGAAGAAGAGGTAGTAGGGGACCGCGATGGCGTAGATGAGGAGGTAGTTCAGGGTCACCTTGTCGGTCATGTCCCGCTCGCCGGCGTAGGCGTAGTAGACGGTTGTGACATAGATGAGAAACAGGTAGATGAAGAGGTAGTGGAAGTTCAGAAACGAGGTTAAAGTGGCGTTCTCAAAGGTCTGCTGAATCCAAAGTACGGGCTCACCCTCAATGGCGTACACCCAATCGGTCCAATGGCCAGTGGCTCCCTTGATGGGCTCGTTCAACTTGTCAGTGATGCCCTTCCAGACGATGATGACGATGTAGCCAGCCATGTGAAGGTAGTAGCGTTGGTCGTGGATCATCTGGCCGACTTTTGACATCGGGGTGCGGAGCTCCTTGCGGTGGAGTGTGAAGAGCCAGCAGATGGCTGGCGTGAGAATCAGGATGATTCCCATCATCACCCAGTAGGGGCTTGCCATGGCTTCGGCGGTCTGTGTGCTCTCCTTGATGGTTGCCCCAATAGGGGCAAAGGTTGGGGAGAGGGGATTTTTTCCTCAATCAGTCCTGCTTGATGCAGATGTTGACGGCGTGTGAGTAGAATTGGAGGCTCCAGCGGCCGCCTTCCCTGCCAACTCCGCTCTCCTTCACTCCGCCAAAGGGCACTCTCAGGTCGCGGTGGAGCCAGGTGTTGACCCAGACCATGCCGGTGTCGATGCCCTCAGCGATTCGGCGGCCTTTTTCGAGGTCGGAGGTCCAGACGCTACCGGCGAGTCCGTAGTCGGTATTGTTGGCGATGGCGAGTGCCTCTCCTTCGTCGGCGAATGGGTGGAGGGTGACGACTGGCCCGAAGATCTCCTCGGTTGCGGTCCTGCTGTCTGGTGCTAGCCCGTCGATGACGGTTGGAGAGAGCCAGTTTCCGCCGGCAAATTCCTCGGGCATTCCCTCAGGGGTGGCGCCGCCGGTCAGGATTGTGCCGCCTTCCTCTTGGCCGAGGGAGATGTAACCTGCCACCTTCTCCAGATGTTCCTTCGAGATGAGTGCGCCGAGCGTGGTGTCGGGGTCTGAGAGGTCACCGATTTGGAGTGATTGGACTTCGGTGAGCAACGCTTCGACGAAGTCGTCGTAGATGCCCTCCTCGATTAGGATGCGTGAGCCGCAGAGACAGACCTGACCTTGGTTGAGGAACCCTGCTCTCACCACTCCCGGGACGGTCTTTTCGAAGTCGGCGTCGGCGCAGACGATGGTGGCGTTCTTCCCGCCCAGTTCAAGACTGAGCTTCTTGAATGACGAGGCGGCGGCTGCGGCAACCTTGGCGCCGGTCTCGGTTCCACCGGT
>Ga0208879_1001669_pt1 | contig 20540 bp, 16 predicted proteins | sample Knorr_S15_td_Bot_FD_185605 | JGI IMG/M metagenome (GOLD analysis project Ga0208879, IMG submission 185605) | Marine microbial communities from Southern Atlantic Ocean transect - Knorr_S15_td_Bottom_ad_5009_LV_A (SPAdes) (version 2) | ecosystem: Environmental > Aquatic > Marine > Oceanic | place... | reverse complement strand
AAAATAAAAAAAAAAATATGGCGGCAATTGCAAGTTCTCGTGCAGCATCTGAATATAATTTAGAAATTTTAGATATAAGTATTGAAGATAATAAAAACAATTATACACGATTTTTATTAATTGGGCATCAACCATGTATTATTCAAAATGATATTAATTATAAAACATCAATTGTTTTTTCTTTGAAAAATGTCCCAGGTGGTTTACATAAAGGATTATCAGCATTTGCTTTAAGAGATATTGATTTAACAAAAGTGGAAAGTCGACCAAATCGTAGTAATTCTACTCATGAAAAATATTCTTATTATTTTTATGTTGATTTTATTTGTCACCCAAATCGAAACGAATTTACGAATTCACTTCGTCATTTGAAAGAAATTGCTTCATTTGTTCGTATTTTAGGAACTTATCCAAAAGAAGGGGAAAAACAAATACTTAATAAAAATAATATTTTAGATAATAAACTAACAATAGGAATACTAGGTTTTGGTAGATTTGGACAATTTTTAGGAAAAGAATTCGTTACAAAATTTAACGTTATTGCAACCTCACAAACAAATTGTGAAATTATTGCTAATAATTATAATATTAAATTCTATGATACATTAGATAAATTTTTTTCAAATAAAATGGATTATCTAATTGTTTGTACAAGTATTTTATCTTTTGAAAAAATTATACAAAATATAAGTAAATATGATTTAAAAAATATTTTAGTAATTGATGTTTGTTCAGTTAAAGCATTTCCAAAAAAAATAATGATGAAATATTTAACATGTTCCGATATATTATGCACTCATCCAATGTTTGGTCCAGATAGCGGTAAAGCATCATGGAATGGATTACCTTTTGTATATGAAAGTGTTAGAATTCAAAATCAAGAGAGAGCAGATTATTTCATAAATTTTTTTGCTGAAAAAGGTTGTTCTATGTTAGAATTAACTTGTAAAAAACATGATGAATATGCTGCTAGTAGTCAATTTATAACACATTTAACTGGAAGAATTTTATCAAAATTAAATTTAAAAACCACACCAATAAATACTAATGGATTTAATATGTTATTAGGATTGATTAATAATACTGAAAAAGATAGTTTCGAATTATTTGAAGGATTATACAAATATAATAAAAATTCTGAAATGCAATTAAAAAATTTTAAAAACACATTATTTGATATTTATAATAATTTAAATAAAATTATTATATCTAATCAATCCTTTTCACAAAATGTTTTACAAATAGAAGAATCTAAAACATCTAAAATACATGAAAAAATTATTCAAAAAAGAATTAATGGTATTAATATAATATCGTTGGCAATTGGACAACCAGGATTTTTTCCACACGAAAAAATCTCAATGAATGGAATAAAAGCTATTATTGAAAATAAAGTTCAATATACTAAAGTATCTGGTATTATTGAATTACGCAATAAAATAAGTAATTATTTAAAGAAAAAGAGAAATATTATATATGAAGCAAATGAAATTATTTGTACAAATGGTGCTAAACACGCCATATTTCAATCTTTACAATGTTTATGTAATAAAGATGATGAAGTAATTATTCCAGCACCCTATTGGGGCTCTTATCCAAATATGGTTAATTTACTTGGTGCTGTTGCAAAAATAGTACAAACAAAAAAAGAAAATAACTTCTGTTTAACTGCTGATGAATTAGAAAAGGCTATAACAAATAAAACAAAAGTATTAATTTTATGTAATCCAAATAATCCGACAGGTGTTGCTTATTCTAAAAGTATTATCAATAATATAGTAAATACTTTACAAAAATATCCAAAAATATATGTAATTACAGATGAAATATATGAAGGATTGATACATACAGACGAATTTGTAAGTATTAGTCAATTTACTAATTTGAAAAATAGATTAATTATTGTTGGAGGATTTTCTAAAATGTATTCTATGTGTGGATATAGACTTGGTTATATTGCTTCCAGTCAAGATATTATAAAATATATAAATCGTATTCAAGGTCAAACAATTGGTTGCCCTTCGTCAATTTCTCAAAATGCTGCTCTTAAGTGTTTTGATAAAAGTGTAGATGATTGGATAAAAATTCAAAAAAAAGATTTAAATAACAAGAAAAAATACATTATTGAAAAACTTGATAAAGAGGGAATTACATATATTGAACCTAATGCTGCTTTTTACATATTTATTTATATTAAAAAATATTTTTCCAATTCGGTTTATAATTCAGAAAAATTTTGTGAATATTTACTTGATAAATTTAATTTAGCATGTACTCCTGGTTCTGTATTTGGAAATGATGATTATATACGTATTTGTTATTCTATTGATAATGAACAATTAAAAAAAGTTATTTTAGATTTTATAAAATGTGTAAAAAGTTTAATATAAAGTTAAAATAATAATATTAGATATACAACTACATTGATGTATAATAATATCATGTTAAAATTTACTTACTATATTAAATCTATCTTTGTAGATGATAATGTTATAAATAAATTAAATCAATTAGAAAAAAATAATAAAACTTTTGATAAAACATATAAAAATTATTATAAAAAATTAGATAACATTGAATTAAACATGAAAAATAAAATTGAAGTATTAGAAAATAAAGTTTACAATAATGAAAAAAAATTTGAATCTCTTTCAACCGATATTTTAAAAAAAAATGATGATATAATTATTCTAAAAAATTATATGAATACTAATATTAACTACAATACTCAAATTAAAAATTTTATCGAAAAAGAATTTAAATCTCTTTTAACAGATATTTCTAAAAATACTGATGATATAATTATTATTAAAAATAATATCAATACTAATATTGAAAACAATATTCAAATCAAACAACGATTAAATGTATTTGAAAAAGAGCAAAAATCGATTGAAAAAAGTATTAAAAATATGGAAATTAATAATTTAAAATTAATCGATAAATTAAATAAAAGAATTGAAACATGTGATAATGAATGTAAACTCAATTACCAAAATTTATACCAAAATTTAGATAATATGAAAAATGTTAGAAAAATGCTTGTTATGAATTAAATAAATAATTCATAATATATGAATTATATGAATTATATGAATTATATAATTCATAATATATGAATTATATGAATTATATGAATTATATAATTCATAATATTTTAATTATATGAATTATATAATTCATAATATATATGGATTTTTTACCAGGTATTGCTGCTGCAACTACTGGAATTTCCATTGGATATCCTTTTGATGCTGTAAAAATTAAAATGCAAACAAATATGTATCCTAATAGTCTAGCCTGTATTAAACATATAATACAAACAGAAGGCATAAATTCCTTATATAGAGGTGTTGTGGCTCCGTTAATTTCACGAAATATTAAAAGAGCCTTTCAATATAATATATATGAAAAATTATTAAAAAATAATAATAATCCATTTTTATCTGGATTTTGTGTTGGATGTATTGGACCAATTATCAGTTGTCCGACAAGTGTATTAAAAATTAAAATACAAACTCAAAAAAATACCTCTTTGCAGCAATGTATCAAACATATATATAAAAATTATGGTATTAAAGGATTTTATCGTGGATTACCAATCTATAGTATTAAAGAAATAACACACGGTACTCTATATTTGGGAATATATGGAACTCTTAGAGAAAAATATGGAATAAATCTACTACCAACTTTTTTTTCTGGTTGTATTGCAAGTGCAATAACATGGACATTCTTATTTCCAATAGATATTCTGAAAACATCTATACAATCATATAACACTAAGGATATTTTTCATATTAAAACTATCATAAAAAATAGAAATTATTTAAAATTATGGAGGGGATTATTTCCAACACTTTTAAAAATAGTTCCTGTAAATGGTTGTATTATGTTATCTTATGAAGCAGCTAGATATTTCGTTAATAATTATAAATAATTATTAAAAATTAATCTAATATATAATCTAATATATAATTTTTAAAGAATTTGTATCAACTTTTTTTCTTTTTTTATTTTCATTTATATAAAAAAAGATTTCTTCTTGTCTATATAAATATGTACTTTTGTGATTACTTATTTTATATTTTCCTATTATTTGTTTTTTTTGTTTTTTACTCCCTCCTTTACTAATTGTTTCTATTTCGACTGTTACTATTTTTTTCTTTTTTATAGATTTTTGTTTTTTCACTGATGTATCTAAATTATTTGTTGATATAATTGAATTTATATCTTCTACTTTATTAGATACATGTTCTAATATAGCATTTTCATCTTCTATTAGTTTATCAATCATATTATCGGTTGATTTCAATTGTTTTCCTTGGTCATCTATTATTTTTAATAAATTTGCAATTTCCGCACTCAATAAACTTACTTCTGGCAAATTTTCTTGAAGAATTTGGGATACTTCATCTGATACAACATCCCCAGATAAATCCGACATATTTCTTCTTTGGGCTTTATCAAGATTAGTATATGAATCCTCAGAAGTTGATACTGTTTTCTTATCAATATCAGTATCAGTACCAACGGTATAAAATTCAGACATTGTATACCAAGATAGTGCTTGAGATGGATCTATTGTTATATTGTTTATTGTCAAGATTGTACTCTTAAAACCATCAGAATTATTTTGTTTAAAGGTATCTATTATTGAAAGTAATATATTTAAAAATTTCTTTTTACCATTTTCATTTTGAAAAGGGGTATTTTGACCTACAGGTATATCTTTTGTATATGCTATTAATTGAGCATTTGTTATTGGGTCATTACCTGTAATTTTTTTGGGTAATACTGAACCAATACTAATTATATCATACCTTTTATCTAAAAATTGTTCTAATAGTCCCATATTTGAAATATTTATTGATGTTTCTGACTTAATCGAATCTAATAAATTTACTTTAAATGTTGTATCCAATTCTTCAAAATTATTCGTACTACTATCTTCAACTAATACAAATCCCTCTTTTGCAGCATCTTTTACATTTAACTCAACCATTTTTTTCAAATAACTATAAAATAATTTATTAAAATGTTCATTTTCATACAGTTTTTCTATATTATTTCCTGGTTTTCTACGTGTTTCTAATAATTTACCTAAATTTTCTAAATCTCTTTTCACATAACTGAATTCTTTTTTAAATACAGGTTTTCCAGTTTTTTTATTTATTGGAGGTGGAGTTACTATTGAAAGAATTTTTTCATTAAATTCAGCAGATGTTAAAAAAGTTCTATGTGTCATTAAATCTGGAAATACTTCAAGAATTTTTTCTAATAAACGAAGATAATCTCCTATATTTAAAAATGTTAGCCAATTTATTATTTCTCTATATAATCCTTTTTTAATTTTATCAAAATATACATCAATTTTTTTGGCAGAAAACATATTCTTTAAATTACTAAAAAATCCAGATTTTTCTTGCATATTAGCAGCTGCTGTTCCAAATAAAAAAGGATATGTATGATATATTAATTTTTCAAATGCTTCCATAAAAATTTTTGGATAATTTGTTTTTTCAACTTCTTCATCTTTATCACTTCTTTTTTGGTCTCTCATATGTTGTCTAATATATTTCATCCAATTTACGATTTTACCATTTTCATTTTTGTTTCCATATAATATTTGTTTCATGGTATCATTATTAACTAATGAAGGAAAAATTACATAAAGATCGTGAAAATATAGCAATTTTGTTAGAATTAAATGATAATGTTCTTTCTTAAATCTTTGAGATTGAGCTTCCTTACCTATTGCAGCATCAGTTTTTAACCAAACTAAAGTTAAAGTTATTAATTGATTTATACTACAAGTATTTCGAAAATTTGGCATTTTTTCAAAAATTTGGTTTAATATTATCATATATTCCGCAGGTGTTGATTTAGCGGCATGTACTAATATATTTACTATTAATTCACATATATTTAAATTTTGTAAAATTGTTCCATCTTTTTTTATTATATTAAAATTATCCGTAATAATATCAATCATTTGAAAAATTGAAAATACTTTAGCATCACTTGGACCTGTTTTTGGAGAATTTTTTTCTTTCGTTTTTATATATTCCTTTATATTTGGATATAACATATCATAAAAATCTTTATCATCATATATTCTCATAGTTCCATCATCCATTTCTGAATTACCTGTTGGTTCTCCAAATACTTTATTTAAATTTTCTATAAATACTTCAAATCCAAATTTAAAAGCAGGTTCTCCTTTTTCTAATTTAGCATCTCTTGCAATATATGTTTTTATTTGACCTTGTCCGAATAAATCAGCCCATTGTTTTATAATACGATAAAAATCTTTTTTTTCTGAAAAATTACTATTTATTATATCAGTAATATCAGCTTTTTCCTCATCTACTAATGCTTTAAATTTCTTTTGAAATGTAAATGCTTTTCCTTTTTGAATTGTCCCTAATTCAATTTTTAATTCTTTGTTTATCTTACTTATATTTTTTTGGATTTCAGAAGTAAAACCAAAAATACCTCCATCTTGGACATTTATTACACGTTTATCCATTTTTATCTAATATATTATATTAATATATATTTTTTTTATTTTTAATCATAAATCGATTTATCATTATTTTAATCAAATTTTTATTTTTAAATAAAATAATGTTATTTCGTATATATTTTTTTTTTTTTATAGTATATAGTTAAATAAGATGCTTAATATTTTTTCATTATATAAAAAACAACACGAAAAACAAAAAATTAGGATTAGTATTTATGAAAAAGTTCTCTTAAAATGTCATAGAAGAATCAAATATGTGGCAGATTACAGAAAACAAGAAACTTTTTTTATTGTTCCGGAATACTTGTTTGGAATTCCATTATATAATCAAATTGCTTGTGTTTGCTATTTAATTATTAAATTAAGAAAAAATGGTTTCAAAGTCAAATATACTCATCCAAATTTTATATATATTTCTTGGAAACATTACAATAATGAAGCTCAATATAATTATGAGCTCAATATACCACAAATTGAATATAATTCTCCATATACTAATACTATTAAATATAAAGATGAAGACTTTGATATTGAAAAATTACCTACAACCATTTTAAAAAAAAATAATATCAATCATTATAAAAATTTAAATGATAAATTAATATCTGATATTGATAATAATTTCGAATTTGAAAAATTAAATGAATTTAATAAACAAGATAAATTAGAATCTACTGGTTCTGTCGATTTATCTGAAAATATTCCATCAAATATTCCATCAAATATTGTATTTAAAACTAACAACAAAAATTCATATATTACACAAAATAATACGGAATTAGCTAAACATATGAATGTATTAGAACAACTTAATCATACTGCAAAATTTATATCAAATTAATTTGATATACATATATTATAGTGGTGATCATAACATTTTGGTCCAATTTTTGTTGGACCACTACATTCTTTTGTTGAAAAATTTGAATTATAACACTTATATGAAATTTTACCTGGCATACTACATTCCTTTTTTGAATAATTATCACATTCTGGATCAATATTTTTAAATATTTCAGAATGTTTTACGGTTTTAGCAAGAGGAAAATATAAAATTATACAAATAATTATTACTATAATTATTAATGCTACGAACATTATTAATATATACTTATAAATTTTTTTATTTTTTTGGTAAAGTTTTTTTTATCTTTAATTTTTTTACTAACTTTTTCTCTTTTGATTTTTTTACTAACTTTTTTTCTTTTGATTTTTTTGGTAAAGATTTTTTTATCGGTTTCTCCTTTTTTTTATCATCTATATTTTTTTTTGAATCTTTTTCCTCTTTCTTTTTCTTATATTCTAAATACGATTTTATCGATTTTACACAATCATTTTTTGTGAGTTCATCCTTTAATTTTTTCTTGTAATCCCAATGAAGTGGATAATTATTATCATGATATTTTAAATAAAATGCTGACCTTCCACTCCCATGATGTATCATTATTGGATATTTAAGATAAGTTCCAATATTTTTGGGAAAAAATCCAATAGCATCATCCAATGTTAAATCTGATAATAATGTTCCCGGTGTTACTGGTAAATATTGAGTATCATCTTCTCCAAATTCACCATATCTAATTCGAGGTCCCCATTTAGAACTAAATCTATACAAATTTTTCCCATTATGTTCCCCTATTAAAAAACGATCAACACAGTTTGAATTTTCCTTACATTTTTTACGATTTTTGTAATAAGATGTTTTTAATTTTGTTACTGTTGGCATAAAAGTATTATAATATTTTTCAACTACATCTGTATTCCATTTCTTATTACCATCAGCTATTATATCTAAATCACTTTCTATATTTGATGTATAATTATAATCCATTATTTGAGGAAAATTATTAATCATATATGTTGTTATCTTATCCCCTAATGGAGTTAATATCAATCTATTATTTTCAGAACCAATCGTTTCTTTTATTACTTCTTCCTTTAATGTTTTTGGTGTTAATGTTATTGTAATTGAATCAACTTCTTTTCCAGGAACATTTCCTTTATTTACATAATTTTTATAAACAATATTTGATACAGCACCACCATATGTAGACGGACGACCAATACCTAAATTCTCTAATTTCTTTATTAAAGCACCTTCTGTATATCTTCCTATCGGTTTAGTATAAATTTGTTTAGATATAATTGTTTCCATCTTTACTTTTTCATTTTCTTTAATTGATTTACATATTAAAATCTGCTTCTTATCATCAGATACTACATATAGTTTTTTCCAACCATCAAATATAGTTTCATTACAAATTTTTGAAAAATATTCCTTATATTTTTTTATATTTATTTTTATAGTTTTTGAATTATATATCCAATCACTCATTTGACTTGCTACTGTTCTTTTCCAAATAATTTCATATAACTTTTTATTATCTGAACTTTGAATATCACTCGCTTTTTTATCTATATCTGTTGGACGAATACACTCATGAGCATCTTGCGAACCTTTTATTTTTTTTGTATATTCCCTACCAGCTACATACTTTTTACCATATTCCTTATCTACAAAATCTAAAATCTTTTCCTGAAAATCTTTTGATATAGCTGTTGAATCTGTTCTTATATATGTTATAAAACCACCTTGATATAATTTTTGTAATACTTGTGTTGTTTTACTTACACTATATGGAGAAGCTTGATTTATTGTTGATGTTATAAAAGGGGCTGGTGGTTTAGATTGTTTTTCTTTTGATGTTATTGAACCTATATAAAAATCACCCTTTTGTATTTTTTTTAAAAAACTTAAAACCTTCTTTTTATCTTTATGCTTTATATTCAAATCACATTCACTTAAAATATGCTTAGATACTGTTTTAAAATTACCCTTTGTAATAAATTCATATTCTTCTATATGCTTATCTATCTCCTTCTTTCTATCATATATTATACGTGTTGTTACTGATAATACTCTTCCAGCACTTGCTCGCTTTTGTACTTCTCTCATTGTTATATCAGAAATTTTATATCCTATTAAACGATCTAATACTCTTCGTGCAGTTTGAGAATCAACATATTTTTTGTTTATTGTTTTTAAATTATTAAAAGCATTACATATTGCAGACTTTGTAATTTCATTAAAAACCATTCTATTTTTATCCTTTATATTCAATTTCAATAAAGTTGCTAAATCAAAGGCAATTCGTTCACCTTCTCTATCTTGGTCCGTAGCTAAAATTACATTTTTATATTTACGAGATAAAGCTTTTATACTATTTACTGTTTTTAGATTATTTTCATCTGGGATAATACTAAAATCTGGCTTAAATCCATTATCTACATCTATAGATAATTTTTTATAAGGAAGATTCATTATATGTCCAACAGAAGCAATGCACTTAAATGTATGATTTTTAAACGATTCATTCAAATATGTTTCTATTTTTTGACACTTTGATGGTGATTCGACTATTATTAAAAATTTAGTTTTTGTCATTACTATTTGTTATTAATACTTTAATATGAGAAATCAATTTTTTATAAATTATATATTATCTTGTTAAATTATAGAAATATTTCTATTATAATTAATATACATTATGAACGATATAGATTCTTATAAAATTTATAAATTTAAAGAAGATTATGAAATTATTGTTGAAAATAAAGAAAATAATTTTACACAATTTGTATTAACAAAAGAAGATCATACCATCGGAAATGTTATTCAAACCGAATTACTTGAAAATAATAATGTTATATTTTCTGGATATAGAATACCACATCCTTTAAAACCTTATTTAAATATTAAAATCAAAACTAAATCTAACACTACTCCACAAAAAGAATTACAAAACTCTATTACCAATTTGCAAAAAAAAATAAAAACTATTAAAACTTTATTTAAAACCGAAGTATCCAAAAATTAATTATTATAATCTTTCATTAACTAATTTTAATGTATCTGAATCATTAACATTTGTTAATTCATATTCTTTATCTTGTGGTAAATTATACGTTTCTATATTTATTTCTTCACCGTTTTTTATTATTTCTATCAAATCCGTTAAATAATATTCACCCTGAACATTTTCATTTTTTATATCATTAACATATTTTATGATATACTTATTTGTAAAAGAATAAATACCACAATTTACATTCGTTATTTGATATTCATCCGGAGTACAATCCTTAGCCTCAACAATTTTTACAAATTTACCATCCTCCTCTATTATTCTACCATAATAACTTGGTTGTTCTTTTATTACTGTCATTACTTTTACATGCTCAAAGCTTAACATTGGAATTACTGTTTCTGCTGTCATTAAAGGACAATCTCCTTGAAGAATTAAAACTTTACTTTCTAAATCTTCCTTTTTTAAACTATTTACACAACATTGTATAGCATGACCCGTTCCTAATGGAATCTCTTGAATACAAAATGTAATATCATCCATTGATGTATATTTTAAAATTGTTTGCTCTATAATATTTTTATATTGACCAACTACTATTAAAATTCGTTGAGAATTTAATTTTCTTGCCTCATAAATTACTCGAACTAACATTGGTATATTTCCAACCAAATGCAAAATTTTAGGTAATTCCGATTTCATTCTCTTTCCTAATCCACCAGCTAATATTACAATTATTGGATTCATTTTATTTATTAATAATAAATAAAATTAATATCTATTAAACGAATTTATAGTACAAAACTACTATAACTTTGAAGGTAAATTATCAGCATATTTTTGAGCACTTCGTATCGCAAAATCATTTAATATTGATTCAGCTCCACCAGGAATTGAAAAAGCATTCGCATCACGATATATTCTCTCAACTCTTTCACCTTTACCACCACGAACATATCCACTTCCACCAAATATTAGTGTTGCTTTTTGAGCTACTGTTACCAATGTTTTTGTAGCCTGGACTTTCAATAAAGCTATCGTATCACCTAATGTAATCATTGCCTTCATTTTAGACATTCTTGTCATCTGATAAGTCACATTCTCCAACCACGCATGTGTTGCTTCCACTAATCGTGCCATTTCAGATATTTCCATACGAATATGTTGATGTTCTATTAATCGCTTACCAAAAGTTTTTCGCTCCATCGCATATTTAAAAGAATCTTCCAAAGCAACTCTTGCTAAACGATTTGCCATTATTATTAAACCCCATCTCTCATGATTGAAATTATACATCATCATTTTAAAACCATCTCCTTCTCTACCTATTAAATGTGAAACTGGCACTTTTACATTATCAAACGTAATAAATCCAGTTCCAGATGATAATACACCCTGACATTTCATATGTTTTACTGAAATACCAGGCATATCTTTTTCTAATAGTAATAGAGATAAATCACCTCGCTTTTTACCTGTGCGAACAGCGACAGTAAAAAAATCAGCAAATATAGCATTCGTAATCCATTTTTTTAAACCATTTACTATATAATAATCTCCTACTCGTTTAGCCGTAGTTTGAAGCCCAGCTACATCAGAACCTGCCCAAGGTTCGGATATTGCTAAACATATCACTTTTTCACCCAATAAACAAGATCTAGCTACCTTTTGTTTAATATAATTAGAACCAAAATTTAAAATTGGAGGCAGTCCGATCATTAATCCACCACATATTCCCCAAGCTATTCCACCAGAACCAGTTCGCGTAACTTCATCTATTAATATTAATTCATGAAAATTATCATAATTATCTGGACCAGCCATACCTATAAATTCCTTCGGCCAATAACCTACTACTCCTGCTAATAATCCTTGTTTACCCATGTCATGAATTACTTCCTTGGGAATTCTATAATTATCTTCCCACTTTTTTACATTAAGCATTAACTTACTCTCAACTAAATCTCTTACTATTTTTCTCCACTTACGATGAGAATCTGTATAATAAGGTGAATCAAATCTTTGATACCAATTAGGATCTGAATAGGGAAACATATCACCAAATGCTTTATCTTTTGGTAAATTTACGAGTTTTAAAATAGGATGTTCCTTTTCTTCTTTTATTTCCTTTTTAACCTTTCCTATTCGTAATTTACCATATTTATGTAATACTTGGTTTACATTATGAAATTGATTAAATAATTTACTAGCATCTTTTCCAGCTACATTTAATATTGCCGCTCTACCACCAGGATGAAATTGACAAAATTTTGTAACATCATATACATTTCCGTTTATTATTATCCAACAACTATCTTCATTATTATGTTTTGATATCTCATCATATGTATATAAATTATTCATTTTATATTTATATTTAAAAATATATAAATTTTAAATTTTAATTAAAAAATTTTTAATTATCTTACGATTTTATGATGGAATTCCATAAAAAATATATAATTGCCGTTCTGGTTCATTTACGGATGAATATCTTCTATGACATAGAAAATTGAAAAGATAACTATTTTGACGAATTGATTTACTAAATCTTATTTCATAAAATATTATCATATATATCAAATAACACAATAAAATAAATATCATAACATTTAAAAATCCTGATATTGATTCAAATATAAAATTATAACATAATTTTATATATTCTAAAGACTCTAACATTTAGAATTTTATTATTTATAGCTCTAATTTGTTATTCTTATAAAGATGAAATATCATAACTATTCGAATAATCCGTTTTCGGAGCAAACATTGGTCGTCCTGTATTATATATATCTTCCCACATATTTTCATTCTGTATCATTAATATATCCTTCATATCTGACATACACATACCCCAACCTCCTCTTGAGATTTCACCTAATAATTGGGTTCTATTCCATCCAGCAAAACCTAAATAACAATTCACTTTTACTCTTTTTTTTGTCTTTTTATAATAAAATCTAACTAATTTAATTATATTTCTAATTGGTCCAACTATTATATTTTTATTGTTGTCATTTAATGTTGGAATTATTTTTGAAATTTTAAATGTTATTGGATATTTTGATATATCATCTAAAATACAAATCCCAGTACAATATTCCGGATTGCAAGGTCCACCTATAAATAATTCCAAATCTAAAAACTTCATTTCATTTATATCGGAATAATATTTTTTCCATATTGATCGTAAGTGTATCACTTTATCATCTAATGTAAATACATATTGGGGAACTATCTTTATCGGTCTTGTCAAATCTATAGCACAAATACCATCACTTGGTTTTATTATATTATCCTCCTTTACCACATTTGTTATTAAATATAGAGCATTTGTCCAATGCTCTATATTACTTATTAATTTTAAATCTTCTTTATTTTGTTCCATTATATATGAATTATAATTTGATGACTCTTTACCCGAAACGATCAAAAAACCTATGTCTAACATGTTTGCTAATTCTTGACCCGTAAAACCTAATATCATTTTATGTCTACCCTCCGGTTTCACTGTAAATTTTGATAAACATACATTACATCTCTCATCTATATCTGTCTGATATTTTGGATGAGTTGATTGTGTTAGTAATGTTGAATATTGCCATTTCTTTAAACAATCTAAATGAACATACTTGTTACTACCCTTACACTCGCAAGGAGAAACTAAATTACCATCTATATCATAACAATATCGACACCTTTCTATACTTTCATTCTTATCTTCTACTATATCTTCATAAACATTTTCAAGAATTTCATTCGTATTATTTTCAAATAAGTCTTTAAAATTTTCAATCTTTTTATTAAATTTTAAAGACTTTCGAGCATATTTCTTTTTTTGTTTTTCTGTTGTTTTTATTGATCCTGTTGTTATTATATCTTCATACATAAAACTCATTATACCAAGTAATATTGTTGATACTGACCAACTTGGATTCCAACTTTCTGGATGAAAACTTGACATTGATAAACAAATCTTTGTATTTGTTTCAAATCTACCACTTGGCGTTATCATAAAAATATCAGGAGGCTTCATTGGATATTCACTTGGAAAAATTAATTTTCCATAATAAATACCATCTTTATATGGATGTTGAATTGGTTTTAAAACATAATACCATTCAAATATATTTTCTTCCAATGGATGTGCTTCAATACATTCAACTGGCTCTTTCAAAATTTTTACATATTCTTTCGTTAATCGCTTTAATCCAATTGTTTTCTGTGTCATTGGCTCTTCTAATAATATTTATATCGAAAATAATTTCAATTTTTATTACCTTTTCCATATTCCTTTATCCAATTCTTCTAATGCAGTAGTTTCATCTACAAATACTATTGTATCATATTGTTCACCAATCTTTCCCTTTTCATAATGACTTTGTAATTCAGTATCTGGTCGATAATTTACACCAACATATCGTTGTAAATATGGTGTTGTAAAAAATTCACCTTCAACTTTATTTGTATTTATAAAAAATTGTTTTATGTTTTTTGATAAAGCAACTTTGTGAAAAAAATCTTCACAAGAATTATCTAGAGCTTCTTTCAGTTCATATTTTTTACAAGATTCATTCCACTTACTACTTGCTGTTACCGTCCCTTTATATGTATAAAATCCAAATATTTTTACTTTATCTTTTCCAAACATACTTCTTACCATTTGACCTAAATTCCAAGCATTATTTTCATCAAACGATTGACTACCATGCTCTGTAGCAATTGCATCTTTTACATGAGAATTATGTGCCCATACTATTATCTTTTGTTCTTCATGTGTTTTCGAAATCTTCTTTAATTGTTCTTGCAATCTCATTATTGTCATTGTCATATGTTGGTCACGAGTATTCCAACTCGCATTTGAACCAGGTGGTTCTAAATATAATTTACGATAATATTCATCAGCATTTACCATTATTTCACAACATTGTTCAGCCGATATTACAGCAAATTTATCTATTCCTAATTCATCACATTTTTTAAAATAATCATCCATTTTATCCCATTGAATTTCAGATAAAATTTTCTGAAATAATTCTTGAATATAACTTTCATGTTGTCTTAATTTTCCATAAGTAACATCTTTTCCATATTCATTTTCATTTTTATAATCTTTCAGAAAAGATAATTTTTTTTTTATTATTTGAGCATAATCTTTATCAACTAATTTTAAAAATGCTATTAACCATTTTTTTGATTGAATTAACGAATAACAATCTAATCCTAACATTCGAATCGAATCTTGATCTTTATGTAATTTTAAATTATAATCTTGTAACCATTCTATTAATTCTGAAATTATATTATTTCTCCACATCCATAATGGATATTTTTTTATTCCATCCATTGCTTCTATTGCTGTATTATCAGATGATTTTTCACTTGTTATATATTTGTTTATCTTATAAAAACAAGGCCAATCACCTTCTACTAATATTGTTTTAAAATTGCGTTTCTTTATCAATAATTTTGTCATTTCTGACCGAATTTTGTAAAATTCATGAGTTCCATGCGTTGATTCGCCTAAAAGAACAAAACGAACATCATCCGGTATTGTATCTACTAATTGTTCTACACTTTCTAAATTTATTATATTAGATTCTAAATTTATTAAAATTTCTTTTGTATTTTCTTCGACTATATTCATCTTTTATACACTTTTTTTATTATTAATACTTAAATTCTTATTTTAATTTTTTCTTTTATAATTATATAAGAAAAATGACTTTGAAAGAAAATTGTTTATATAGAACATCTAAAAATAAAATTAAAAAACAAGATTATCTGTTTGTTTTTCTAGCTTCACTAATATGTGCTTGCGGATTCGCATTAAATAGTGAAACTGTTATTATTGGAAGTATGTTAATTTCACCACTTTTAAAACCAATAATTAATCTAGCAATATCTATTCTCAAACGGAAACAAAAAGTTATTGGCATCAGTTTGATACATATATTAGGAATGTTTGTCACATCTATTATTACTGGATGTATAATCGGTTTAATTTTTTATGAAATATTTCCTAATTTACGTAATACTTTTAAAAATGCAATGCAAGACGAACAAAATGAACAAAATGCTACTACTATTTTAGGAAGAGTAGCACATGTATTAAAATGGCCACCAGTTAATAATTTTTGGTATATTATTCTTATCGCTATAGCAGGAGGTATTCTTTTAGCAAGAACGAATTGTACTGAATATTCAGATTTAACTACTGCCATTATTGGCACTGGTATTGCAACTTCTATCTTACCACCTATTATTGCTGGGTCGATGATGCTTACTGTTAATAGTGAACATAGTTGGAAAAAATTCGGTAATGGTTTGTTATTAAGTCTTATTAATATTTTATTCATTTTTATATCTTACATGGCAACTCTTTTTTTTAGTTCGTAAAATTGAGTCCACTATTTATATAACTTATTCATCTTCTTCTTCTTCTTCTTCTTCAAATTCTTTTCTACATAAAGCACAAATACAACATTTACCGTCAGCAACTCCGTGTCCACAAATATCATCAGAATTATTAACTACATCTCCACATTTACAATAACATTTATCTTCTAATTCTGAAATTATTTTGGTATTAGAAGATAATTTCATATCATTAATTTGATTATTCAAAGACATAATTTATTATATTTATCCAAATATTTTATTAATTTATCCGAATATTTTATCAATTTTTTTTTTTATTTCAATTCTAATTACTTAATATATAATTAGAATTGAAATATTTAAATTTATATTAAAATTAATTTAAAATCAATTTAATATGAATATTGAAAAGAAATTTATGACTGAATCTTATAAAGGTAAGAGTTTAGATATTACCTTTCAAGATAAAAATCGTTTTATAAATGATGATAAAACCAATTGGATATTCGATGTTCGTCAGATATATGTAAAGAAAGTTAAAGTTGGTTTATTTGCCGTCTGCGAAGTCGTAGATGATTTTAAAGATATGATTCAAAAATGTAAAAAGAATATTTTTCTTTGTACAAATTTTAAACAATGGCTTTGGTTAAAAAATACAAACGAATATAATATTGAAGTCGAAAATATGCGTAAAACCGTTTGGGTTTGTAAAATTTTAGAATTTCAAGATTTCCTTGAAATTCTAAAATTTCAAGGTGATTTTTCTAAACAGGCAAAGCAGTTTTTTAATTCATTTGAAAATATTGAAATGGTTCAAATTATTTATGGTCGTTGTGTCCCTTCAATGAAATGGTTCGATGGTATCAATCGTAGATATCTTAAACGACATAAATTTGCTAAAAATGAAATCGTGGCAATTACAGCAGTTGCTGGTTCAGGTAAAACGACAACTTTACTAGAACTTGCGGAAACTCATAAAAAAAAAAAAATTATATATTTAGCGTTTAATAAAGCATTAATTAGTGAAATTCGAGGTAAATTATACCATAAAAAAATTCGTAATGTTTCTTGTTGTACGTTTGATAGTTTAATGCGAGATATTTTTATCAAAAATTCTGGTATTAATTCTAATAATATGAATATCATTGATTTGAAACCTCAAACAATTGGAAGTGTTTATCCTTGGTTGGCGAAAAAACCTTGGAAAGTGAAAAACTATTATTGTACTTGGTTGGCAAAATTTTGTAAACAAGTTGAATATTCATCGATTAACGAATATATTAAAAAAAATTTTGGAAATCAAAAAAAAACAATATTAACAAATTTATGGGAGAAGGTAATGAAAAAAGAATTCTTTACATTTGATAGTATTCGTAAGTTAGTTGAGGTGAAACATTGGGCTAAAGGTTATCTTGATGATAATTATGATATGGTATTTTTTGATGAAGCCCAAGATTGTGATCCTCTCATGTTGAAAATGCTTTTAAATGATACGACAATTCCTAAAGTATTTGTTGGTGACCCTAAACAGGCTATTTATGAATGGCGTGGTGCGATTAATGCTTTTGAAAAGTTACCAACTAATACATTTGTTATTGAGTTTTATAAGACTTTTCGTATTGGAAATCCTGCGTGTAAGAAGATATGTAAGGAATTTGATGATTTATGGATGGTATCTGGTGTAAAATGGAAAACTAATATATATTATAATACTGAACCTCTAACAAAATATGTATATTTATTTAGAAGTTGGCGGAGATTGTTAACAGCCGCCAGAAATATTGATAAAATTTGGATTAATAATTTTGATAGTCAAGTTGCTTATATGAAAAAATTACACAATAAGTTAAAATTTTCTAAATTAAGTGAAGAAGAAATTGCTGGATTTGCTGATGATTTACCTTCATTTTTACTTAAGTTAAGTGAAAGTGAATTAAATAATTTAATTTCTGATATTGAAACTAATTTGGTTCAAGATAAAGAACAAGCTGAATGTATGATGTACACAGTTCATTCATATAAAGGTTTAGAACATGATATTATTAGGATTTGTGATGATGTTGATATTGAAAATGAAGAAAATATTTATTATGTTGCAACTACTCGAGGGCGAAAACAAATTATCTTTGACGAACCAGAAGTATATTTTGATGAAACAATACATGAAATTAAAGACAATTCAGTTTTAGATAATATGTATAATAGAAAATTTGAAACTTTAGAACAATTTATTACACCAATCAGAATTTAAAATCTCCGTAGAACCAGTTCCAGCCTCATAAAATTTTTACTTAAAATAAAATTGATTTTGTTTTTAATAAAAGCAATATAAAATGTTAAAAACTTGTAATAAATGTAAAGAAGAAAAATTATTAGATGAATATTATTATAGACAAAATTATTGTAAATCTTGTAAGAATAAAAAAAATAAAAAAGATGGCCAAAAAAATTGGTCTACAAGAATGATTATAGATTCAAGAAAAAAAGATAAAAAAAATTTTAGTTTTGTTACAACAGTTACAAAAAAATATATTTTAAATCAACATAAATTACAAAATAATGAATGTTATTATTGTGATTGCGAAATGGAGTATGGTATTGGTGTAACTAGATTTCATAATCCAGTTGCCATTACATTAGAAAGAATCTCAAGTGACTTACCACATACAAATTCGAATTGTGTATTAATTTGTTGGCATTGTAATATGATGAAAAATTCAACAGAATTTAAAAAATTTATTGAAAAATGTACTTATATTTCTAATAAATTTAAATATGTATATGATTAATCCGAAAAAACCTTGTAGAATCTATATTTAAATTAAAAATAAAATAGTTTACTTTTAATTTAAGTATATAAATAATAATGTCAAAACGAGAAGAAATTGTGGGGAAATCTTATTCAAAGTACTAACCAATTACACTATAGCACTATAGCACTATAGCACCATAGCACCATAGAAATATACATGCGTCAACAAGGAATCGAACCTCGGCCATACCGTTGGTAACGGTATATTCTACCATTGAACTATTGACGCTTATTGCTTTAATTAAGTTATTTTTAAAAAAATTAATTTAAAAAAAATTTAATTTTTAAAAAAAAGTGCATCAACGGGGAATCGAACCCCGACCACATACTTGGAAGGCAAGTATTCTAACCATTAAACTATTGATGCTAAAAGTAAAACAGTATAATTACTGTTTTTATCACCCCCGTCAGGGATCGAACCTGAAACCCTTCGATTAGAAGTCGAAAACTCTATCCAATTGAGCCACGGGGGCATCAATATATATACGATATATTAAAATCTTTAAAATTATCCAGGATTTGAACCAAAATAATTCATCACTACTTTTTTATAAAATTCATACTTTTTATCTTATACAAATCTCATAAACACTTACATATAATATTATTATTATATGCTTAAATTATTTATGAGTATATTTTACTTTATTGTAAAAGTGATCAAATAAATAATATCTAAATTGGACACTATCAGAATTTAACTAAATAGTAACCATAAGGCTATTGCCACAATAGCGACACCAACAAGATTCGAACTTGTGCGGGAAAATCCCAATTGATTTCTAATCAATCGCCTTAACCACTCGGCCATGGTGTCATAAAAATAAATCATATAATTTTTATTTTATTTTATTTTTATTTTTTATTTATTTTTTATTTTTTATTTATTTTTTATTTTTTATTTATTTTTTATTTTTTATTTATTTTTTATTTTTTATTTATTTTTTAT
>Ga0208879_1001667_pt1 | contig 20547 bp, 20 predicted proteins | sample Knorr_S15_td_Bot_FD_185605 | JGI IMG/M metagenome (GOLD analysis project Ga0208879, IMG submission 185605) | Marine microbial communities from Southern Atlantic Ocean transect - Knorr_S15_td_Bottom_ad_5009_LV_A (SPAdes) (version 2) | ecosystem: Environmental > Aquatic > Marine > Oceanic | place... | reverse complement strand
ATACACAAAACAATTCAAATCAAAAATAGGATATGTCCCATTTCCTGGAACACTAAATGTCAAAATAAATCAAAAAATTCATCAAGAAGCTATCAAACAATTTGTAAATTTGAATGGAATTGACATCAATAGTTTTTCTGATGGTAAGCGAACTTATGGTTGGGTTAAATGCTTCCCTGCAAAAATAAATAATTCAGTGGATTGTAATTTAATTTTACTTGAGCGTACACATCATGATAATTCTGTAGTTGAATTGATTTCAAAACTTTGTTTGAGAAAAACTGCAAAACTAAAAGACGGTTCTAAAATTTCTATTAAAATCCACATTAATTCCTAAATTCCATGAATTGAATCCCCGTATTCTTTTTCTATTTTAGAACTAGAACTTTCAGGAATTGGAGATTGTAATCTAGCAACTTTTGCATCAAGTTTAATTCTTTTACATCCATCTGTGATGAATTTTTCTTGATGTGCTTGATCATACCCTAATGCAATAATTTGTGGTCTAACGAGATTAACTGTCTTGAAAATGTCATCTTCTTGCCCAATTAGACAAATATCCACTATTGAAAGTGAATTTACTAATTCTTGTCTTTGTTCTTGATCGTGAATTGGACTTCTTTTTTTCATTTTAACTGCTGTACTGTCTGTTGCAACAACCACTACTAGGACATCCCCTAATGCCTTTGCTGCATTTAATGTGTGAATGTGACCTGGATGAATAATGTCAAAAACCCCTCCTGCTAACACTATGTGCAATGAACTTCGTCCAATTTCAGTAAGTGTTTTTCTATCCTCATTTACTAGTTGATTTTTTATCAATCCATCAATTTTTGAATTAATAATATCATCTGGTAACATACTTTTTTCCTTGATTAACTCCATTGATTCACTTCCAATTATTTGAGACACATACATTGATGAGAGAATCATCTTTTCACTTTGTTCCATATTTTTTTCTTTTATCACCCTCTCTTTAATTCATCTATAACTGTCACATTTTTGGATCAAGGCCTTTTGCCAATCTTAATGCATCTACTAGTCCATCAGCATATCCTATACTCAAAATTGCAACTTCATCTAGTCCATCCTCCAGAAATTTCTCTGCGTCTTGGATGTAGAGTTCCGCATTTTCTAAAATAACTTGAAATTCTTTTTGATCCTTGTAGAGTGGTATTATTTCATCTAGTGCGTCCTTTACCATTGGAACATATTTTTCCATCATTTGAATTGAAATCTTTTTTGTTTTCTCCGAATTATCAAAGGGCTCATCTATGCATTGACTAAATATTTTTAATGCATCTGATTCTGTAAAATGCATTCTACCTGGAATGATTATTGTATGCGGTGGCTTTCCAAAATCCTTCTTTTTGAGGCTAGATATTTTACCTGAAATAATTTCTTGATCTTTGAATCCTATTCTTGATGCAATTATTACAAAAGTCGATGTACTAATTACATTTCTTTTTTGTCCTTTTTCTGTTTCCACTAGTCCATTTAATGCATCATTTGGTTCCAAGAAAAAATCTTTGTCTTGATTGTACTCCAAAAGAAGTACAGTGTGGTTTCCTTCAATAATATTTTTGTAAATTACATAGTACGGCGTGGTAAGTTCCATTTCACTCATTATTGTTGCAATCCTCCCAACTTTGTAAAAATGCAAACCACATTCGCCTATCATTGAAGTAAGTGATGATGCTGCATGGATTGAATATGTTTTAATTTTTTGCTCAATTGCTCTTGTTCTTAATTCAATATGGGTAGTTGCAATGTATGGATCACCATAAGATAATAGTACAACTTTCTTTTTCTTTGCATTTTTTAAAATCTCTTTACCATCTTCTACTACCCATCTTTTTGCAGGTTTGAATTCTCCTTTGGTTGCATTTTTGATTTTAGTTAAATCTGATTTTCCAATAGGACTGGTAAATTGTTCTAAATACACAATGTCTGCTTTTGATAAAATATCTAGTGCTTCATTAGGAATTGATTTGAATCCTGAAATTCCTAAACCAATAAACCACAGCATTATTGCATTTTTTTGTCATGTAGTCTTTTTAAATGCTGTAAAGTTTTCTTAAGAATTTCAATACCTTTGAGATATTCTTCAATTGAAACTTTTTCGTCAATTGTATGTGCTTCATGTGGATCTCCTGGACCATACGTTACAACGGGGATGTTCCATTGATTACCTAGCACATTCATGTCTCCTGTACCTGTTTTTCTAATTAGAGTTGGTCTTGAATGCTCTACATCCATTACTCCGAGAGTAAATGCTCTAACTAATGGCGAATTATGCTCTGCCTCAAATGGTTCTGTTTCATCAAGTATTGAGTAAAATGCCTCTACCCCTCGTTTTTCTGAAATTTCTTTTATGATTGTTGCAATTTTTTGTTCAATGGATTTACAGTTCATGTCTACTGGAATTCTAATGTCATAAGTTGTTTCACACTCTCTTGGAGTAATGTTGTGACTTGTTCCACCTTTAATTTCAGTCATTGTTACGGTTAGTAACATTCCTTTTGTTCTACCTTCTTGACCTTCTTCTAATTTTTCTTTAAGCTCAACTGCAAAAATTGCTGATTCTTGAATTGCATTTTTTGAAAGCCATGGTGCACTTGCATGAGAACTATCCTCAACACTAATTTTGAGATTAATTGCCAATCTTCCTTTGTATGCAATTGTAACTTGTTTAATTCCACTTGGCTCTCCAAAAATTGCATAATCAACATCCCATTTTTTTTTAACAATATTTTTGATTCCAATAGCGTTTCCTTCCTCATCTACTGCTCCCACAAAAGTTATTGTCCCGTTATTATTTTCAATTGATGCTGCTGCAAATAACATTGCCATTAGTGGTGCCTTTGCATCAGATGCCCCTCGTCCATAAAGTGAATCTCCTTCTTTTCTAACTTTGACTTTACCTGGAACTACGTCCATGTGTCCACATAACATAATTTTTGGAGAACCTGAACCTTTTTTTGCAATAAGATTTCCTACTTCATCAATTTGAATATCCTCAAATCCTAAATCATCACATTTGTCAGCTAAAAATTCTGCCATTGGTTTTTCACTCAGTGATGGTGTGTACAATCTAAGTGCTTTTTCTAGCATCTTTGTTGCAAATCTTGAAGTTACTAAATGAGTGTCCAATTCTTACTTGTCTACCTTTATTGCATAATCAAGCATTAGGGATGGGATATCTACATCACATACTCTGACAGTATTCTTGTATTCTGTTGTATTGTTAACTTCATGAACTACTAGCCCTTTCTCATCACTTTCCATCAAATCTACACCTACAATATCTCCTTGAACTGCATTTTTAGCCTTAATGCACATTTCTTCCATCTCTTGAGTAACCTTGCATGGTTCTGCTACTCCACCAAGTGCCATATTTGTTTTCCAATGCTTAGAAATTCTATAAATTGCTGCAACGATTTTATCTCCTACCATTATTGCCCTAATGTCTCTTGGTGGTCTTTTTACAAATTCTTCTAAATAATGTACTTGATAAATTGGATACATTTTCTCTCTACTTTCAATAACTCCTTCAGCTGCATCTCTGTCATTTAATTTTGAAATTAATCTTCCCCAACTTCCAACTGTTGGTTTGATTACTCTGGGAAATCCTTGAGTTTCCAATGCATCCAAAGCTGCATCTTTTGAAAAAGCAACAGTTGCATCAGGTGTTGGTACCCCAGCTTTCTTTAGTAACATATGTGTAAATAATTTATTTCCTGCAAACACTCCTGTGTTGAGACAGTTGATGACTTTAACACCTAATCCTTCTAATGCTGCAGTTGAATGTAAATTTCTGTAATAACTTACACACCTTTGAATCACCACTCCATAGTCATCAGGTTTTTTTTCTAAATTTATCGCTAATTTTTTACAATCTACCATCTGTATGTTGATGTTGTTTTTTTTACCTGCTTCTAGTAGAGCTTTTTCTTCCCAACGGACGGTGTCGTAAAGAATTGTAACGTCAGGACTCACTGCCCCCAATCCTCGCCAACCGTTTGGGCGGGCTTTAGATCGAAACCATCTGAACCTTTTGCTAATTCAAAACTTGCACCACATTCTGGACATGTCACAATTTCTCCTTCAAGTGCATCACTTGGAATAGAAATTACTGCATCACATTCTTCGCATTTAGTCATATTTGTTCTTCACATCTCCTCTTTATTTATCATTAATTATCTTTTTTTCGAGTCTATCTTCAAGTGGAATATCAATGAGATCACCCATTCTTAGATTCTTTAATCCAGCAGCAAGAGCTTTTGCACCTTCATCATCTTTTTCAAGACCTAGTAATGTCATCAAGTAAGCAGCCCCTGTTTTTCCAGCTAATTCCCCAAAAACTATTCTTCTTCTATTTCCAACTGATCTTGGAGGAATGGGCTCATATGCTGCAGGATTTCTTAGAATTGCTGCAAGATGTGTGCCTGCTTTGTGTTTGTATGCCGAAGTTCCCACAATTGGTTTTGAGTCATATGGTTTGATTGATGTGTATTCTTCAATTAATCTAGATAAATCTAGTAACATGTCTAATCTAAAATCATTTGGTGATTTGTACAGATGTGTTAATGCAACTGCAACTTCTGCAAGTGGTGGAATCCCTGTCCTTTCTCCAATTCCATCAATAGTTGTATGAATCTGATCAACTCCTGCATCACATGCTGAAAATGCATTTGCAACTGCAAATCCAATATCATTATGAACGTGTGCATCTAGTGGAACACCTACAACATCACTTACACTCTTTACAAAATTATACATTCCAATGGGGCGTAAAATACCAACAGTATCTGGAAGACTAATTCTATCTACTCCTGCCTCCTCAATTGCTTTACAAACTTTGATCAAAAATTCTGGCTCTGCTCTACTTCCATCCTCTACTGTAAATCTAATTTTAAGTCCATGAGATTTTGCATACTCTACAGTCTCTACTGCTCTAGTTAGTGCTTCTTCTCTTGAAATACGTAGTTTATCTTTTAGATGAATATCTGATATTCCTAAATATGCTGCACACCATGTTGCATCACAGTCTAATGAAATATCTATGTCTGATTTGAGTGCACGTCCATGAGATACAATGTCTGCCTTTAACCCTTGTTTGATAATTATCTTAGTTGCTTCTTTGTGATCATTTGATATTACAGGTGAAATTTCAATTTGATCTACTCCAAAGTAATCTAACATCCATGCAATCTGAATTCTTTGTTTGTTTGTAAATGAAACACCTGGGTGTTGTTCTCCTTCTCTTAGAGTGCTGTCAAGAACTCTAATTTTCTTTGGATTTTTGTCGAATGCATTGTATTTGTTTGCATAGTAATTCGGATCTTTCATTGCTAAAATCGTTAACTTAAATTGATGATATAAACATATTCGTACTAACATCGTAGGAAATAAACAAATTTGATCCTAAACTAGTTTTGAATTTTAATTATGAAACGAAAATCGTTTTTAGATAACTTTTTTCAAAATTATTACTGTGTTTGTATCTATGACTCCTGAAATCTTTCTTAATGCATCAATACTATTGTTAATGTCTGAGATATTTGATGCACTGATCATTGTTGTAATGTCGTATTGACCAGTAATTTCATAAACTGTTTTTACTCCTTCTAATTTTGCAAGCTTTGATGAAACTTTTGATGTGTCAGTTGCAGAATCTACTGAAACAAGAACAATTGCACTAGTTGTATTTTCTTCTCCAAGCTCCACAGTAAATTTCTTAATAGTTCCACTACTTACTAAATTTTTTACTCGTCTTCTTACTGCTGATTCAGAAAGTTTAAGTTTTTTTCCAATATCTACAAATGATTCTCTAGAATCTTCTTTTAGATATTCTGTAATTTTTTGATCTATTTTATCCTTGTACATTTCGCTTTTGTTCCTCTTCAGTTAGTATGGAATCAAGAGCATGTAAAACTTTTGTTACATCATCTTCAGTTATAACTAATGGTGGAAGAATTCTTAGGATATTTCTTCCAGAATATAACATCAAAACACCTTTTTTAATTAATCCCATGAGAATATCTCTAATTTCAAACTTCATCTCTATTCCTATCATGAGTCCCTTTCCACGAATTTCCCTAATCATGGTATGTTTTTCTTTTAGTTTTTCTAATCCTTCTCTAAACAGTTTACCCATTTTTTCTGAATTCTCAATCAACCCATCTTCTGTTAATGCTTTGAGAGCTGCAGTTCCTGCTGCACATGCCATTGGATTCCCACCAAATGTTGATGAATGCTCTCCCTTACTCATTGAAGCTAGAATATCTGGTCGTACAAGTGTTGCACCCATTGGAACTCCACCTGCAATTCCTTTTGCAAGACACAAAATATCTGGTGCAGTATTCCAATGATCACATGCCCATAATCGTCCTGTTCTACCTAAACCAGCTTGTATTTCGTCAAAAATTAACAGAATTCCTTTTTCATCACAAAGCTTTCTTACTTGTTGTAAGAAATTTTCTGGTGCAACAATAATTCCACTTTCACCTTGAATTGGTTCTAAAATAATTAAAGCTGTATCATCATCAATCACTGAAAGAAGTGATTCCATGTCGCCATATGATGCAAAAGAAACTTTCTCTACTAGTGGTGCAAATGCTTTTCTATATTTTGGATTAAATGTTAATGACAACGCACCAAATGATTTTCCATGGTATGATCCTTTCATTGCAACCATTCCTTTTTTGCCTGTAAACTTTCTTGCAAATTTCATTGCAGCTTCTATTGCTTCAGCTCCACTATTGTTTAGATGAACTTGAGTGAGTCCTTTGGGTGCTAAACCGATAAGTGTTTTCAAAAACTCTTCTCTTGTTTTATTATACAGTGAACTATGAACTGTAATGATTTTATCAATTTGTTCTTTAATTGCATCATTGACTCTTTTGTTTTGATGTCCTACTAGTGCAACTCCGTATCCGCCCATACAATCAATGTACTCTTTACCATCAATATCCCAAACATGAGCTCCTACTCCTTTTTCAATTGTAACTGGAAATCTTTGATATAGATTTCCCATGAATTGATCTTCACTCATGTTCAATCACCGTACAATTATCATGTGCAATTGCACTAGATATTGGATTTTCTTTTTGACCATTTGCAATTATTGCTTTTTTGACTCCCATATCTAATGCTTCAGTTGATGCTAAGATTTTCTTCTCCATTCCTGGACCAATTTTTGGTCTGATTTCTTTTGCTTCAGCTAGTGTGAGTTTTGGAACAACTTTGTCATCTATTAAGAGTCCATCAACATTTGTAATGAATAATACTTTGTCACAGCCTACTTTACCTGCTACATAAGCTGCTGCTCTATCCCCATCGACATTTAGGAATTCACACTCTTCACTAATTGCAATGGGCGAAATTACTGGTGTGAGTCCTTGATCTAAAAGTAATTTGATAAATTCTGAATTGATTGCTTTAATCTTTCCAGTATATCCACCATCAATTACTTGCTTTCTCCCTTTTTCATTAATGATTATGAGTTTCTTTTTTCTGTCAGCTTGTATTATTTTGGCATCTACTCCTGAAAGCCCAATAGCATTGATACCATTTTTTTGAAGCATTTGAACAATTGTTTTGTTTATTCTACCTGACATTACCATTGTAAAAATCTCTGCAGTTTCTTTGTCAGTGAATCTGCTTTTGATTCCACTAGGCGATGTAACAAATTTTGGTTCTTTTCCTAATTGTTTACAAACTTTGGTGACCTCTTTACCTCCACCATGAACTAAAATTACACCTTCTGATTCTACTATTTTTTTAATATCTGCAATTGTTGATGGATGTAAATCATCTACAACACTTCCGCCAATTTTGATTGTGATCATTTCTAAACAGGAGTTAATGGGGTGTATCTTAGTCCGCTCATTTCATCAAAACCACTCATTACATTCATGTTTTGAATGGCTGATCCTGCCGCACCTTTCATTAAATTATCTGATGCTGATAGTGCAATCAATCTATTGTTATCTTCATCTATATCAAACCCAATATCACAAAAGTTTGAACCAACTACGAATTTTGGATCTGGGAATTTGTATAATCCTTTTTTATCTCTAATTAGTCTGATAAATTTTTCATCACCATAAGCTTCACGATATAATTTCCACAATCCTTTTTCATCAATATCTTTTTTCATGAATGTGTGATTTGTACATAAAATTCCACGAACTACATCTACTGCATGTGGACTCATTGAAACGCGAATTTTCTTTCCTGCTATTTCACTAAGCTCTTGCTCAATCTCTCCTGTGTGTCTATGTTTTGCTGGTTTGTATGGCCTAATCACTCCTGCCCTCATTGCATGTGCAGTTCCTGAACCAGAACCTGCACCTGATGAACCAATTTTTGAGTCAACGATAATGTGATCTGTTTCAATAATGTCATTACGAATTAATGGTGCTAATGCTAATATCGATGTCACTGCCATACACCCTGGACAAGAAACTAGTTGTGATTTTTTTATTTCTTCTCTATGTAATTCCGGAATACCAAAAACTGATTTTTCTAAATAATCTGGATGTGGATGTTCCCATCCATACCATTTGTCATATGCTTCTTGATCATGTAATCTATAATCAGCACTCAAATCAATTACTTTGATACCTCTATCGTATAGTGCTTTTACAATTTCAGTTGCAGTTCCATGTGGTACTGCAGTAAAAACTAGATCACACTTGTTAACTAATTTATCATAATCCATTTCAGAGAAAGTTAGATCGGTAAAACCCTTCAAACTTGGTTGTACTCTATGAAGATATTCTCCAACGTGTTGCCTTGATGTTACCATCGCAATTTCTACTTCTGGATGATTCACAAGAAGACGTAATGTCTCTCCTCCAACATATCCTGATGCACCAACAACCCCTACTTTCATGATAAACCTACTCGTAATGGAGTATAATTTATTTCCTAACGTAGTTTAGTGCAAATTCTATCATTTCTTTTGGAATATTTCGTTGTGCAACTCTTACCAATCCTTTGAATTCTACTGTATTGTTAACTTCATGTACCACTAGGCCTCGTTTTTCATCTTCCATCATATCAATTCCTAAAATTCCACCACCCATGGCTTTAGATGATTTAACTGCCAAATCCTCCATTTCTTTTGTGATCTCACAAATTTCAGGATCTGCTCCTAGTGCGATATTTGTCTTAAAACCACCTGATGATTTTCTATACATGGCTGCAATAGGCTCGTCCCCAACGGTAATCACTCTAATGTCTCTTGGTGGTCTATTGATCATTTCTTGTAAATAGTAAATTCTATCATGTGGGCTATCTGTAATATCCCTGATTTCAAAAACTGCCTCCATCGTGTCTTTATCTTTAATTGGCATTACTCCTCTTCCCCAACTACCAATTATTGGTTTGATAACTAGAGGAAATCCTACTTTTTCTAAATTTTCTGCAGCACTTTCACTTGAAAATGAAAAGTATGTTTTTGGTGTAGGAATATTATTTTTTTCTAAAAGTAAAGTCATGAACATTTTATTTCCACAAATATTTGCAACTTCAAATTTGTTTAACACAGGAATATCCAAAAACTCTAAACATGCAGTAAAGTGTAATCCTCTAAAATAACTTACACATCTTTCTAGTACAACATTTCCAAAATCAAAATCTTCTTTTTTACTTTTTGTGTTAATTTGGGTAATTTTTGCATCTAACATCAATGCATCGTGTCCTAGATTTTCTGCTTCTTTCTTAAGCATTTTTTCTTCTGACCTTAAACGGTCAAACACAATACAAACTTTTGACATTACTCTCCCCAGTCTTCGCCTACAGTTTCTGCTTGTTTAAGCTCAACATTTGATCCATCTTTTTTTGATATTTCAAAGTCAGCACCACAATCAGGGCAGGAGACTAATTCTCCTACTGAGGCATCGTCTGGGATGTTTAATTTTGCATCACATTCTGGGCAGTTCATGTTTTTGATTTCCTTTTCTTTTGTAATTTATTAGCTGCTGTTGACTGCATTCCCCATAATTCTACAAATCCTTTAGCTAACCTTTGATCAAATGTGGAATCTGAACCATATGTGGCAATTTCATGACTGTAAAGAGAATATTCTGACTTTCGTCCTACAACTCTTAGACTACCTTTGTACATTTTGAGTTTCACAGTTCCTGAAACAGGTGTTTGTGATGCTTCAATGAATCCCTCCAAATCTGTTCTTAGTGGATCTTGCCAAAGTCCTGAATACACCAAATATGCCCACTCATCATCAATTAATGATTTGAATTTGTTTTCGTGCTTTGTATGGACCATCTTTTCTAAATCTGAATGTGCTTCAATAAGGCAAGTTGCAGCTGGAGTTTCATACACTTCTCGAGATTTAATTCCAACTACTCTGTCTTCAATATGATCAACTATCCCAACACCTGCATCCCCTGCTTTTTTGTTAATGTACTCAATTAATTTTTGAGATTCCAAAGTCTTTCCATCAACTTTAGTTGGAATTCCTTTTTCAAATTCAATTTCCAAATATGTGGCTTTGTCTGGCAAGTTTTTTGTTTTAACCCAAATGAATGCATCTTCTGGTGGTTCATTGTATGGATCTTCTAGTACGCCTCCCTCAATTGCACGTCCCCACAAATTTTGATCAATACTGAATTTTTTTGCAACTGAATCAATTTCTATTCCGTGCTTTTTTGCAAACTTTAACTCTGTAACTCTGTCTAAATTTTTATCTCGAATAGGAGCTATGATTGGAAGATCAGAGCCTGAACGTAATGTAATATCAAATCTGACTTGATCATTTCCTTTTCCTGAACAACCATGTGCTAATGCTGAAACTTTTTCTTTTTTTGCAATTTCTAAAACTTTTTCTGCAATTAGTGGTCGTGCAAGTGCAGTAGCTAGACAATATTTTTTCTGATAAAGTGCATTTGCTTTAATTGATGGAAAAATATAATCTTTGACAAATTCTTTTCTTGCATCAATATTGTAATGTTTTTTTACACCAAGCTTCTTTGCTTTGGCTGCAATTTTTTTAGCATCATCTCCTTGTCCAACATCTACAGTTACTGTAATGACATCCATATCATGTTCATCTTGTAGATATTTTACAACAACAGATGTATCAAGTCCACCTGAAAATGCAAGAATTCCTTTTTGAGTCATGAAACATCTTTTCCGTCGTATTTTGGAATTTATCTTTTGTGATAGGCTGAAATTCATTTTTTTTCAAAATTTATTTCGACTAGCTTGAGCTAAAATTCGATGATTTTTTAACCATCAGATATAACGCTGTTTTATGAAAACTCGATCGATAATTTCTGCAAGTATTGTGGGTATTATCGCATTATCCGTACTTGGAATTACTCTAAATTCTGGTGAATCTACACATGAAAACAAGTTACGTATTGCATATTTCCCCAATATTGGACATGTTATTCCTATTGTAGGTATGGAGCATGGTTCCTTTGAAAAAAATATTGGAAACCAGACAAAAATTGAAACACGAGTTTTTGATAGTGGACCTCAAGCAATTGAAGCTCTATTTGCAAATTCTGTAGATATTGCATATGTTGGACCTGGTCCTGCAATTAACGGGTTTTTAAATTCTGAAAATAATGAATTAAAAATTCTTGCAGGTGCAGCCAGTGGTGGTGCAAGCTTTATTGTTCATCCTGATAGTGAAATTAATTCTGTTTCTGATTTTGCTGGTAAAAAAATTGCAGCACCTCAAATTGGAAACACCCAAGATGTTTCATTACGACATTATCTTTCTGAAAATGGATTAAAGTCAGCTGAAAAAGGAGGCTCTGTAATTGTTTACAATATTTCAAATCCTGATATCTACACATTATTTGTAAAAGGTGATATTGATGGTGCATGGGTTCCAGAACCTTGGGCTACAATTTTAGAAACTGAATTGGGAGGAAAACGATTATTCCATGAAGAAGAACTATGGGGTGATAAAGAATTTGCATCTGTTTTATTAATTGGAAATATAAGTTATGTTGAAAAAAATCCAATTATAATTGAAAATTTCTTACAGTCTCATCATGAAACTGTAACTTGGATAAATGAAAATCCTGTTGAAACTAGAATTATCTTTAATAATTTTCTTGATTCTCATCTAGGACAATCTTTGTCTGATGATGTTGTAGATATTGCATTATCTAATATTTTAATTACATCTGATCCTAAACTTGATTCAATTTTTTCCTTTGCTGAAAAAGCTGATGCCTTGGGATATTTAGGACGAAATGGATATGATTTGTCTGGAATTTTTTACTACTTTGATACAAATTCAATTGATGAGGTAACTACGTAGATGACTAAACTCGAGGCAAAAAATATTGTAAAATATTTTACTCATGAGTCCCATAAACTAAAAGCTCTTGGCGGAATAAATCTAAAAATTGAATCCGGCGATTTTGTATGTTTAGTGGGTCCATCTGGATGTGGAAAATCTACTTTTTTACGTATAGTTGCAGGCTTGGAAACCCCTGATGAGGGGCAAATTCTATTTGATGGACGTCCAGTTAGTGAAACTGGTCCTGATAGAATTATGATATTTCAAGAAGGTGCATTATTTCCGTGGCTGAGGGTTCAAGATAATGTAGAATTTGGATTAAAGATGGCTGGAATTCCAAAAGATGAGCGAGCAAAGATTTCTCATAGATATTTGGATATGATGCAGCTGACAAAATTTGCAGATTCTTTTACTTACCAACTTTCAACTGGAATGAAACAACGTGTAGCTATAGCTCGTGCACTGGTAATGGATCCTGATGTATTATTAATGGATGAGCCTTTTGCGGCACTTGATGCACAAACTAGGGATTTATTGTTAGTTGAAATGCAATTAATTTGGGAAAAAACAAAGAAAACAATTTTGTTTGTTACCCATAATGTTGCAGAAGCTGCAGTTCTTGGAACCAAAGTGGTAGTTTTCAGTAATCGTCCATCTATAATTAAAAAAGAATTTGAAAATAATTTTCCACGACCACGAGTCACTGAGAATGAAGCGTTATTGAAATTCCAACATAATATTTTAGCAGAATTAAGACCTGAGGTAAAAAAAAGTAGAGATTAAATATTATGGCAAAAAATTTCACACCTCATAGAATTGCATTTTATATTGGAATTGTTGTAATTTGGCAAATTGTAGCAATGTCTGGTGTGTGGCCTGAAAATATTTTCCCCACACCCTATGAGGTTGCTGAAGATTTGGCATATGGTGCAGCTGATGGTAGTTTGTTTTATGGAATAATTACTAGTATGTGGAGATTGTCAATTGGATTGGCAATTGCTATTGCTGGTGGAGTTGTTTTGGGAATTTTTATGGCAAGAATTGAGGTAATCAACCAAACAGTTGGGTCTCTAGTTTTAGGATTACAATCTATTCCATCTATTGCATGGGTGCCACTTGCAATTCTTTGGTTTGGATTAACTGATGGTGGGATTATTTTTGTAACAGCAATTGGTGCAATCTTTGCAGTTACCATTAACACCTACACTGGTGTCAAAAACATTGATCCTCACTATATTGAGGCTGCAAGAAATATGGGTGCCAAGGGAGGTCAACTAATTACTGCAGTATTGATTCCAGCAGCATTTCCGTACATGATTTCAGGCTTTAAACAAGGCTGGGCATTTGCATGGAGGGGAGTAATTGGTGCAGAAATTCTATTTTCCTTCCTAGGATTAGGTTTCTTACTTAATGCAGGACGCTCACTAAATGATGTTTCTCAGGTGATATCAATTATGATTGTAATTATGAGCATTGGTCTTGTAATTGATAGTGTGGTATTTCAGAAACTAGAACACAAAGTAATGTCCCGTTGGGGATTACGATAATATTTTTTTGTTTTCTATCTTTAGTGATACTACAAATGCACAAATAATTATTGCAATTGCAAAATACATTACTGCAATATAATCAAAGAAAAATGCTATTGCGCCTCCAATTACTGGACCAATTACTGTTGCAATAGATAATGTTGAACTAAAAATTCCAGATGATGTTGAACGAGGATTGTTATCCATAAGATGGAAATTTCCTCCAATAAACAAAAATGCCCAAGTTGCACCAACTAGTGCCATAAATGGCATTGCCATCCACCACTCAGTAACAAATGTTAATCCTACAAAAACAAATGTCGTAGCACCAATACCAATTTTAAATTTGGTGATATTTGAAATGTTAATTTTACTAGCCATCACATTCATCACGATAAATGCTGTCACTGTATTTGCAACATATACAATTGATATGTGATACAAATCCCCTCCCCATTTTTCCATAATCATTAATGGGAGAATTACCCAAACAGCTGCTGCACCAATATGTCTTAGTAGTAATGACAAAAATAGAAATTTATTTTTTGAAATTACTTTTTTTATAGTACCTGGTTTTAGCTCTTTTTCTTGAATTGGATTTGGAAGTTTAATTGTAAATAATAATCCAATAATGAATGCCGCTGCACTAATTAAGAAAATTAATTTTAAATCATTTGTAACTCCAGCAGCTACTATTCCTGCAAGCCATCCTAATGCATGAAATGAAATTACAGTGGCTGCCCTTTTTTTGTCAATATTTGCCTCATAGGCATATGCAATCATTGCAGGTATCATTATCCCAGTAGCTATTCCTGCAGCAATTCTTACTATGAAAAACATGGAAAGATCTGTAGCAAAATAATGCATTCCAAAGGCTATAGCACATCCAACAAAGCCAATTCTGATAAATTTGAGCCTAGTTCCCTTCTTATCTGAATGTCGTCCAAAATAGATTTCAGATAAAATTTGAGCAAAACTAAATGATGCAACTAGTAGTCCAATCTCAAAGATGGAATCAGTGACTCCTTGAGCAATTATAGGCATGAATACAAAAACTATTGAGATTCCAGCATGTTGAAAAAAGGTTGCACTACGAACTAGATTGTTTACTTGTAACTTTGGCATAAATGTACATCAAATCAACTTCTTCCTAATTTCAAGATACGTATCATTATTCTAATTGATATGATGATCTTTCTCAAAAGAGTTAAAATCTCTTAAATCGTCTCAAAAATTAATTGACTGAAAAAGAATCATTCCTTGATGCCATGAATAATAGAATTTTACTTTTTGATGGTGCCATGGGAACTGAAATTCAAAAAAATGATCCTAAACCTGAAGACTTTCCAAATGATCAAGACGGATTCAATGATGGATTAGTCATTACTCATCCTGAATGGATTAAAGAAATTCATAGAAATTATTTAGATGCAGGTGCTGATTGTATTGAAACAAATTCTTTTGGTTCAAATAAAATTAAACTTGATGAATATGGATTTGGAGATCAAACTATTGATTTTAATAAAAAAATTGCAACATTAGCATTTGATGTTTGTCAAGAATATTCTGATAAAGCACGTTATGTGATTGGGTCCATGGGACCTACTGGATATCTTCCAAGTTCCAATGATCCTGACTTGGGACAAATACCTCTTGATGAAATACTTGAAGCATTTGAATTGCAAGCAGAAGGATTGATTCTTGGTGGTGTTGATGCATTACTAATTGAGACAAGTCAAGATATTTTGGAGGTAAAATTAGTAATTGAGGCATGTCACAATGCAATAAAAAAAACTGGTAAAAAAATTCCAATTATTTCTAATACTACTTTGGATCAATATGGTAAAATGTTACTTGGAACAAATATTCAATCTGCATACACAACAGTTTCTGATATGGGCATTGATGTATTTGGATTAAATTGCTCAACTGGACCAATTGAGATGAATCCAAGTGTACAATGGCTTGATGAACAAAATGAACATAATATTCTAGTTGTCCCAAATGCTGGTATGCCTGAAAATGTGGGAGGGCAGGCAGTTTACAAAATGACACCTGAAAAAATGGCTGATGCGCTAGGTGATTTTCTTAATCAATACAAAAAAGTTCGAATTATTGGAGGTTGTTGTGGAACAAATCCTGATCACATCAAAGCACTAAGAAAAGTAATTGACGAAAAAGCCAATTCTCTGAATAGTTAGGTATTTAGAAAAACTGAGATGATTTTACAACATTGACTACCCCTCGAGTAAGTTCAGCAATGAAAGCAGTTGATCTAAAACAGATTCCTAAACCCCTAATCATTGGAGAGAGGATAAACACTCAAGGTTCCAGAAAAGCCAAGAAACTAGTTCTTGCTGATGATTTTGATGGCTTGATGGATTTGGCAAGAACTCAAGTTGAGGATGGAGCCCATTGTCTTGATATTTGCGTTGCAACCACTGAACGCTCTGATGAAAAAGAATTCATGTTAAAACTTGTAAAACAACTAAGCTTGGAAATTGATGCTCCTCTTGTAATTGACTCAACTGATCCTGAAGTTATTGAATCCTCAGTAAAACAAATCCCTGGACGTCCAATAATTAATTCAATTAATCTTGAAGGTGATGGTAGTAGATTTGCAAAGTTAGCACCATTGATGGCAAAGTATGGCCTACCTGCAATTTCTCTTTGTATTGGACCAGGCGGTATGGCAAAAACCCCACAAGAAAAATTAGAAACTGCTGAACTTCTTTATGAAACAGGAAAAAAATATGGATTAAAAATTGAACAATTTATTTTTGATGTACTTACATTTACTTTGGCAACAGGTGAGGATGAATTCATTAATGCAGGAAAAAATACTCTAGATGGAATTCGACTAGTAAAAGAAAGATTTCCAAATGCGTTTACCACTTTGGGTCTTAGTAACATTAGTTTTGGTCTATCCCCATATGCTAGAAAAATTCTCAACTCTGCTTTCTTGTATCATGCAGTAAAAACTGGACTTGATTCAGCTATAGTCAATGCAAAGGAGATAGTCCCGTATGGTGAAATTGATGAAAAGGAACGAAAGCTTGCAGATGATTTAATTTTTAATACACATCCTGATGCCTTGTCTGACTTGATTGCGCATTTTGAAAATCTTGGTCCTCAAAGTAGTGCTGCTAGCAAAAAAGTTGATGTTGATCCTTCCTGGCCTCCTGGTAAACGTGCAAATTTTAGAATTCTAAATAGACTCAAAGATGGACTTCAAAATGATGTAGTATCAGCTATTGCTGATAAATTGGGAATTGAAAATCTCATAAAAAATAATGATGGTGTATTATCCATTGATGCTTCACAAGAAATTACTCATGATGGTGCTTTACGAACCCTAAATGAGGATTTACTTTCTGCAATGAAGGAAGTCGGTGATAAGTTTGGTTCAGGGGAACTAATTTTACCATTTGTTCTCAAATCTGCTGAATGTATGAAGGCTGCAGTAACTGAACTTGAAAAATATTTGTTACAAAAAGAAGGAACTAGTAAAGGAAAATTAGTTTTAGGAACAGTTTATGGTGATGTTCATGACATTGGAAAGAATCTAGTTAAAACAATTTTTCAAAATAATGGCTATACTGTATATGATTTGGGTAAACAAGTTCCATTACAAAAATTTTTAGAGAAAATTGATGAAGTAAATCCTGATGCAATTGGATTATCTGCATTACTAGTTTCTACTTCAAAACAAATGCAATTTTTTGTCGAACATGTCAGGAAAAATAATATGAATGTCCCAATTTTATGTGGTGGTGCTGCAATTAACACCAATTACATTAACAGAATTGCAAAAGCTGGTGGTATCTATGAACCTGGAGTCTTTTATTGTAATACCATGTTTGAAGGACTCAAAACAATGGATACACTAGTCTCTGATGAAAAACCCAAATTGTTATCCCAATGGAAAGAAAAATTAGAAAATTGGAAAGAAAAATCAACTGCAAAAATTGATCCTGCAAATATTCCAAAAAGTGAAATCAAACCAGTTTCAGCTCCTTCTCCTAAAATAATTAATGAACCAATCCGTCTAAACTTGGACCAAATCAAAATGGATGAAGTCTGGCAAATGATTGACAAAAAATCATTATTCAAATTATCTTGGGGTTTGAGGGGAAAAGCAGGTGCTGAATCTGAAGAGGAACATGAAGATCTACTCACCCAATGGAAGATTCGATTAATTAGAGACAAACTCTTTGAGCCTGAAATTGTATATGGATATTTTAGATGTCACAACAAAAATGGAAAATTACTAGTTGAAAATCCTAGTGGCGATGATGTAGAATTTGATTTTCCACGTTCCACCAAACCTGAACATTTGTGTCTGACTGATTATTTTGGAGATGATGATATTGTTGCATTTCAATCAGTAACTGTTGGCAACAAAGTATCAGAAATAATTGAAGAATGGAATAAGGCGGACAAGTATACTGATGCCTATTACTTGCATGGACTGGCAGTTGAAATAGCAGAAGCTTTGGCTGAATGGATTAATCAAAAAATAAAATCAGAATTAAATCTGGATAGAGGTGGTCTTAGATATAGCTGGGGATTTCCTAGCTGCCCTGATGTCGCCCAACATCATCTAGTGTGGAAATTATTACATCCTGAAAAATCTGGAATGACTCTAACTGAATCTGGCCAAATAATTCCTGAACAATCTACTGCTGCAATAGTTATTCATCATCCTCAAGCAAAATATTTTGTGATTTAGTTAATTGGTTTTTCTAAAAAGTTATTCAAACCAGTAAAGTCACTGGGTGATGTAAGTAGTATGTCTCCTGTAATTTTGTGTACTTTGTTTACAAATTCATCAAAATTTTTACTATATTCTGTCAAATCCATATTTAGAAATTTTGCTGATTTTTCATTTTTATCAGAAGGAAATAAAATAATTGGAATTATTAAATACCCTTTTAGATTATCTGCTAAATTTTGTACTTGATCAATATTTTGAACTACTTGTGTCATGAATCCTTTGGGTTTGGCTTCTAATTTTTTACTAATTTTAGAAAAGTTTGGTTTGTTTGACATTGAAAGATACAAGTCAATTTTTGAATCAACTCCTTGTTCTCTTAATCTTTTTACAGTAGCACTAGGAATTTGACCTAAATCTGCTTTTCTTGTTTGTGATGGGTCACCCATTAGAATTAAAATTCCAGAAAATCCTATGGTGATACAATTATCTACAAATTCTGTAATCTCTTTTTCACTCTTGTCTCTAACCCTTAGACTCACTGTAATTGGTAGATTCGGAATTTCTTTTTTGATAATTTCGCCAACCTTGATTGGTGACACTCTTTGAAAACCTAACACATTTTCTGTAAGGTGTATTGCATCACATTTTTTTGAAATTCTTTTTATTCTATCAATAAATTTTACAATTGATTCATCTGTATTTACATCAGGCAAAATCTTTGGGGGATTTGCTTCATACCTGACTGTCATGTTTTTTAATTTTGCAATCCTTGGTTAAAACCTTTGAATACAAAAACCCATATGGATTAGCAGAAATTACATTATGTGGATTTAGCTAATTTGAAATCTGTATTTTCTACTCCAATAAATCCTGAAATAACTAATGATGGGAAATATCGACTTGCATCAGTACTTGTTATAATTTATGGTAAAGAACCAATTGTTGTAATGACTAAAAAACCAAAACACATGAAATTTCATGCAGGTGAAATTTCTTTTCCTGGTGGCAAATTAGATGTTAATGATTCAAATCTTTTAGAAACTGCATTACGTGAAACTAGTGAAGAAATTGGATTAACAATTACTCGAGAACAAGTTGTAGGACAACTAGAACCTGTTGTGACTTTGAATTCTGGTTTCTTAATATTGCCTTTTGTTTCAATAATTGATGAGATTCCACAACTTGAAGCAAACTCTGAAGTTGAAAAAATTTTTCATATTCCACTAGAATCATTTTTAAAAACTATGGCAAAAGATCCTGATCCAACTCATAATCTTATTCAAGAAATGTATACTTTTGAGTATGAACATCAAATAGTTTGGGGAGCTTCTGCTAGAATCTTAAAACAGATTCAAAGTTGTCTTCAATCCTGAGATTCATTTAAAAAGAGCTCTTCGTGCCTGAAAATCTATGGCTGCGCGCAAGTCCTCACCAAGAAAGATTCGTCTATTGAAAAAAACTAGACAAACAAAAGCGGTGCCAGCTTGGATTATACTCAAAACAAAAAGAGCAGTTAGAACAAATCCAAAACGTAGGGCTTGGAGATCAACTGATGTGGAGGTTGGATAGTTGTCTCAAGAATTAGAACGAGTTTATACAATTCCTCTTGGAAAAGTAAAACTTTCACAATCCCAACACAGAGCAGTTAGAGCAATTAACATGATTAAAGAATTTGCACGTCATCACATGAAAGTTGAAAATATAAAAATTGAAGAAGATTTAGCAAAACAAATTTGGGCAAGAGGTGTTCGTAGACCTCCAAGAAAAATTAGAGTTAGAATGAGTAAAACTGATGAAGGTTTTATCCTTGTTTCCCTATATGATGAAGAAATTGAAGCAGCAGCAAAAGCAAAAGATGATAAAAAAATTAAAGATAAAGTAAAAGAACCAGCTAAAGAAGCACCAAAGAAAGAAGAACCAGCTAAAGAAGCACCAAAGAAAGAAGAACCAGCTAAAGAAGCACCAAAGAAAGAAGAACCAGCTAAAGAAGCACCAAAGAAAGAAGAACC
>Ga0208879_1001665_pt1 | contig 20569 bp, 31 predicted proteins | sample Knorr_S15_td_Bot_FD_185605 | JGI IMG/M metagenome (GOLD analysis project Ga0208879, IMG submission 185605) | Marine microbial communities from Southern Atlantic Ocean transect - Knorr_S15_td_Bottom_ad_5009_LV_A (SPAdes) (version 2) | ecosystem: Environmental > Aquatic > Marine > Oceanic | place... | reverse complement strand
GAGTACACTCTTCTTTGAAAAATGGTACTGAAATTCCAATATTTTTGAGAGAAGTAAATTCAAAATTTTCAATTTGAATAATTTTGTCTTTAATTGTGATTTGTTTTTTTTCAGGATTTTTGTTAATCGAATCATCTAACTGTTTTTGTGTAAAATCATCCCAAATGGGGCTGTCTTGAGGCCATCTATGCACATGAATCTTATCAGACAGATATTTGATTTGAGAATCAGACAATAATCAGATTCATTTCTAAATCAAATTAAGCGTATCTTTGAAATTCAGATTTTTATAAAATAAACAATTCTAGAAAAGCATGGAAAAGAAAAAAGAAGGAAAAGAAGCCTATGCAACTGATGACCCAACTGATACATCTGCAAAAGAACAAGAAGACATGGTAAAAGAAGCAATCAAGAAATTCAAGTCACTAGGATAAGCCAAACTTTCATTAGCTATATCATTTTGTAGAAATTATGGGACTATTTGGTTCAAAAGTGAACCCAGAAGATTTAATGTATCAAGCAATGTCTATGATGGAGAAGAATATGCCAAAGGCTGCCATCTCGTTATTTAACAAGATTCTAAAGCAAGACTCTGAAAATGTTTCAGCATTATTTAACAAAGGTTTAGCTCTAAATCAAAGAAAAAAATACACCGATTCAGTTACATGTTTTGATAAATTATTAGAGATCAACCCAAAAGATGCTCAAGCGTTTAACAACAAAGGAATTGCAATGGCAGAAATGGGGAATATTCAGGATGCAGCAGAATGCTATGACAAAGCAATAGAGGCAGATCCAAAAAATGCTGCATCTTATTTTAACAAAGGAGTATTGCTAGATAAATTACAAGAACGTGAAGAAGCCATAGAATTTTTAGATAAAGCAATTTCCATAGAACCAAGAAAACCAAATGCAATGGTCTACAAAGGAATTGTATTAGGTAAAATGAAAAAACATGAAGAAGCTTTAAACTGTTTTCAAAATATTTGCAAAAAATACCCTAACAATCAGGATGCATTTTTTCAAAAAGGTATTCAACTGGCAGAATTAGGACAACATGAAAAGGCACTTAATGTGTTTGATGAGATTCTTGTAAAATTCAAAGATAATGTAAATGTGATTTATGCAAAATCAAGAAGTAAAGCAGCATTAGGAATGTATCCAGAATCATTAGAGTTGTTAAAACAGGCAGTTTCTAAAAGTCCTAAAGTAATTCGTGGATGGGCAAAAGAGGAAAAAATTTTTGAGAAACTATATGAAAATAATCAATTCAGAAAACTTGTTAAACTATAGAACCTTTTTTCGTACCGCATCTATACGGATAATACCAACCTTCTTTTTTGGGCCAAACAGTCTTGCCTCAAAGATTGGAACATAAATTTCTGTAATTTCGCGCAGTACAAACTCACCATTAAGTTTTCTTACATCGGCATGTATTGGTTTTTTTAGTTGGGATTGGAGTTTGATTATTGCAGCATCATACTTTAGTTCTGGCTTTTTGACATTTGGTTCATTTTTTTCCAATAATCGTTTGGGATAGTTTTCAATTGTTTTTGAATTTATTTTGAATGGAAATTTTAGATCTCTTCCATGATGATCAAATGTTAATTCATCTTCTTCTTCAATAAAGACATGTTCTTCTAATTTCAAATCAACCTTGTTTTTACCTCTCTTTCCACCAAATGCTTTCTTAAAGCCAGACTTTGAGCGTACAGGAAAAATCCCATCACCTAATACAACTTCGTTTACATTAGAATCAACTGAAATAGAATGAGTTGCTTTTCTGTAATAATCTGCAATATATTTTCCAGAAATCATCAAAATGCACTCATAGTATAATTTCATAGAATGAACATGAACATCTTCCTTTTTTGGTCGTGAAAGTAATGATTTGAAAGGTTTTGTTTTCTTTTCTTCTACAATATGCCTTGCTTCTTCTTCGTCAATGTTTTTTCTTAGAACAATTATCTTTACATCATAAGCAGTCTTTGCCAAAACTACACAAAGTATAAGATTCCATCTATTAAACCAATTCGGCTAGGAAAGAAATAATAGATTTGAAATGATTCAACAAGCATGGGAACTTCAAAAAAAGGCGGATATATTGAAAAATTACTAAAAAAAGCAGATAATGCACTGCAAGAAGGAATCAAAAAAGCGGATGAAGTATTAGATAATGCAGTAGAACTTGGGATAATGACTACAAAACAAGCTGGTAAGACAAGTAAAGAACTTCGTAATAAAGCAAAAAAAGAAAGAAGAGCATTACAGGAAAGAGGAATTGAAAAAATCAGTGAAGGAATTTCAGCTGCAAAAAGTATAACGTCAGATACTCAAAATGACTTGGAGACACTGAAAAAACTTGGCAAGTTAAGGAAGGCTGAAGTAATTACAGAGAAAGAATTCCAAGCAAAGAAAAAGAAAATTTTGGATAGAATATAGTATGAAAAAATCAAATATTTTTGGAGTAGGAGATAAAAGAAAAGTAAACCCAGATTGGTTTACAAATAAAACATGGATGAAAGTTCTTTCAGAGAAAATAAAAACAAAGGAACAAGATATCTATCACGTTCATTTTGAAAAAGGGTCTAGAACAAAAATTCACGCACATAATGGAAATCAGGTGTTAATTGCAACAAAAGGTAATGGAAGTCTTGAGATTTTTCGAAGATACGGTTCAACTAAAACTAATTTTAGGATTAAAAGAACAGAGAAAATTACCCTCAATGAAGGAGATATAGTACATATTCCAACCAAGACACTTCATACTCATGGTTCAATTGACAAGAAAAAAACATTCTCCCATATTGCAATAAACATCTTGCCTAGAAAAAATGCAACGTACAAAACAATATGGTATGAATCAGATTTCAAAACAAAAGTTTCAGAAATCATTTAGACAATATGTCATTAAGAAAAAATTCTGAAATCAAATCTATTCAGGGAGATGAAGGAACTAAAATTAAACAATATTTTCACCCACGCAACACACTAAATGGAATTAATTACAGTATAGCACAATTTACCCTAGAACCAAGAAAAAAATCTAAACTTCACAAAATGAGTTCATCTGAGATCTACTATATTTTAGAAGGAAGTGGAATGCTAAAGATCAACGAAGACGTATACCAACTCGAAAAAGATGATTCTGTATATGTTCCTCCAAATTCCAAGCAGTTTATTGAAAATACAGGCTCGATTAATTTGAGATTTTTATGCATAGTAGAACCTGCATGGAAAGCAGATAATGAAATTTTGTTAGAATAAACATAATTATTTTTAACATAGAACAAGTCTCTACAATATATGGACACATATCAGGCATTCAGAATATTGAACGTAAAACAAGACTCATCTCAAATTGAGATCAAAACAGCTTATCGAAAGATGGCACTAGAATTACATCCTGACAGAAATAAGGACAAAGCAGGAGATGTACAATTTAAGAAAATTACTGAAGCATACAACCACCTTAAGAAAAATCACAATCAAAATAATAATTCAATACATCAAGAATTTACTGAAAGTAAATCAACCCCAAAGACAAACTTTAAGAGAAAACCTCAGTGGGGAGCTCCAGGGGATGGAAAAATTCCTGAACAAGATTGGAGTAAATATACCCGTGAATTTGAAGAAGGAGACCCTGATTTTTGGAAAGAATATGAAAACAAATTCTGGAAAGAATACAATGCACGTATTCGACCAGATGGTAAAAATGGAGAATATGACAAAGCAAAAGAACCTAACAAACAACCAAACCTTTTCGTTGATGTAGACAAAAGTTTGTGTATTGGTTGTTGTAGTTGTGAAACTATAGCCCCAGGGGTTTTTGAAATAAACAAACAAAGTAGATTTAATCCTAAATCATCAGTAATCAACCAAAAAGGTGCGGGGATTAACAAAATAATGAATGCTGCTGAAACTTGTCCCACAAAGGCAATTAGCGTAGAGAACAAGAATACGCACGAGAGATTGTATCCTTATTGAGATTAGATTTTTAACTTTTTGTAAAGTTCTTCAATTTCAGATTCGGATAGTTTCAATGTAGAGTCAAACATACTATGAATTGTACCTGCCGAATCATTTGCGCTTCGTGGAACTAGATGTACATGAACATGAGGAACTTCTTGTCCAGCTTCTTTTCCATTATGCACTGCAACTAAAGTTGCGCCAGTTAAAGTATCTACTTTAGAAATCATCAAATGAACAAGAGAGAACAAATCAGTATTTTCTTCATGACTCATATCTTGAATTTTTTGATGATGATTTTTTGGGATTACAAGCACATGTCCCTTTGCAAGTGGAAATGCATCTAAAAATGATATACTGTTAGAAGTTTCTTTAAGAATTTTTGCTGGAATATCACCCACAATTATTTTACAAAAAATACAATCCATAAAGTTTCAGCAAGGTTTCAAAATATTAAATCACCGATTGTAAGTTTAGATTCCATTTTACCATAGACCGCCATCACCGGCATTTGGATCTAATTTCTTTTCAGGGACGTTTCCGTGTGCTTTTTTCATATGTCTTTTTAAACGCTCAGGATCATGCAATTCGGTACCACATTTTTCACATTTTGTTTGGATTTCATTATCTTTTTTATGTTTAAACAAACCCATTACATGATTGTATTTTAAAATACATTAAAAGTGATTCGCAAAGTCCTTTTAAATTTAATTCTCAAGAGAGAATGCAAGTCTAGTCATAAATCATTAATTCTTTTTCTTCAAGCATACTATGAAGATTGTTTACTGAGCGATAGACATCTTTCTCAGTTTTGGCTCCAGTACAGACTAGTTTTCCTGAGGAAAAAATTAGAATTACTGTTTTAGGATCAAGCATTCTATGAATGACCCCAGGAAATTGTTCAGGTTCATACATACTTCGAGGCAATGTTCGTGCAGCTAGCTCTAGATGAACTCTGCCTCCAAGATTTATTGAGGAAACAATATTTTGAACGGTTACAACTGCATCTTTTTTGATTTTAATTCCATCTTTTCGGAGTTTTTGTACAACTAACTTTACTGCCTTTTTTGCCATGTCTTCCGATTTTGAGCCAGTACATACCATTTTTCCTGTACTGAAAAGCAATGTTGCTGTTTTTGGATTTTTGAGGCGAAAGACTGCACCAGGAAATTGATCAGGATTGTACTCCACACCAGGGAACTTTTTTTGAATATCATATAGATCTAATCTCTGATCTATTGTAGCTGATGCCACAACATTTACAATTTCAATTATAGGTTTTGTAACGGGCATAGAAATCTGTTTAAATATGGTATATTTAAAGAGATTTAAAACAGATTCATAGACTGATTTTATGGTCACATGTGAGAAATGCAATCATGAATATCATGATCAATGTATGGGAAAGGCAGGAATGTTTGACTGTGATTGTAAGTGTGTTAAAAAATAGATTTTTTGGAATTATTTTTTAATTTCTAGCAAAATATTTTCGTCATGCCAGTTGATTTGTGCTAAATCATCAAAGTTTTTCTTGATATTTTGTTGGAATATTTCTAGAGATTCATCAAAGGTTTCTTTGTCGTAAAGGGCAAAGGTAGAATAGTGGTTATTCTTTGCTTGGTGTACTAGCCTATCTAGGCTAGAAGTTCTAGAGTACCCAAACACCCTGCTGGAGCATATATTCATGTCTGCATTTTTGATATACTGTTCTAATTCATTCAACTCATACAAGCGATCTTCCATATCTACAAAAAACGGAAAATGTTCTCCCCAAATACTTCTGGAATTTTGATTTCGTAGTCGGGTATAGATAAAGAGATGTCCATCATCTTTGAGTGCTCTCATTGACTCAGATAAAAACTTTGGAACATCAAAATGATGTATTGCATTAAAGGTAACAATGCAATCCATTGAATCATTATCTAGTGGTAGTCTGTTTGCATCTCCTTGTCTTATACAGAAATTTGTAATATTTTGCGCTGAAAGATTATCTTCCAAGGACAGTAGCATGTTTTCGTTGTAATCGACACAGTGAATGTAAAATGAATCATCAAAGCATCTCAAAAACTCTAGGGCGTATCGTCCATCACCGCAACCAACATCTGCCATACTGATTTTAAATTTTTCTTTTAGTTTATCTTTAATGTATAAAATCGGCTTTATATCGAGTGTTCTTACACTTTGATATTTTGAGGCAATAGTTGAAAAGTGGTCATGCATATTTTGTGACTCTAATTTAATTTCATTTTGTATTTTTGACAACATATAAAAAAAAAATTTACCATTTATAAATGCAATACATGTCTTGTAATTAATTTAATATCGAGAATAAAGAGATAATATGCAATACAGTGTAACATAGTCATGGTACTTTTATGGATTGGAATTGCAGTAGGAATTCTTTTAGTAATAATTTTAATTGTTAAGGCAGCTAAAACACATTCTCTGGAGGTAGTAGGGATTGATATGTTTTGTAGAAAGTGTGGAATTAAGACAAACGGACTAAAGTGTCCGAAATGTGAAAAAACAAGCCAGTCATTTGGTGTTTAATTTTAGATGCATCTCCTAAAAATTACAAATGACGAATAGTGGATATTAAGATAAATTATAAAGGATACTCAATTTTTGAAAAACAGTGACAATAAAAAATATCACAGTTTTAGGTTCTGGAGTGATGGGACATGGTATTGCTCAAGTTTCAGCAACTGCAGGATACAATGTAGTGTTACGAGATATTGAACAAGAGTTTTTGGATAAAGCGATGGAGAAAGTAAAATGGAGTATAGATAAACTAGTTTCCAAAGAAAAAATTTCAAAAGAAGAAGGTGATGCAATTTTTGCAAGAATTACACCTATTGTAGATTTGAACAAGGCAGTAAAAGATGCAGAATTAATTATTGAGGTAGTTCCAGAGATCATGGATTTAAAGAAAAAAGTGTATGCAGAATTAGACAAGGCTGCAGCACCAGAAGTAGTCTTTGCATCAAATACAAGCTCATTACCAATTACTGAAATAGCAAATACAACATCTCGTCCTGAAAAATTCATAGGAATTCATTTCTTCAATCCACCACAATTAATGAAACTAGTAGAAATAATTCCTGGAGAGAAAACATCACAAGAAGTAATTGATTTGACACAAGAATATGTAAAATCAGTTAACAAGATAGCAGTAATATGCAGAAAAGATGTTCCAGGATTCATAATTAACAGATTGTTTATTCCAATGGTTCATGAAGCATGTTATGTAAAAGACAGAACTGGAGCAACACTTGAAGAGATAGATTCGGCTGTTAAATTTAAGTTAGGATTTCCAATGGGTATCTTTGAGTTAGCAGATTTTACAGGGATGGATGTAATTCATAAAGCTACAGTAGAGATGCACTTACGAGACAAAAAAGTAATCAATCCTCACCCACTAGTTGAAAAAATGTTTGATGAAAAAAAACTGGGACAGAAATCAGGACAGGGATATTACAAGTATTCAGATGACAAGTACGAAAGAGTTTCACTTTCAGAAGAATTAGCAGAAAAATGTGATCCAATTCAGATTGTTGCCAATATACTAAACAATGCAGCATGGCTTGTCACAAATGGTGCAAGTGATATAGAAGAGATTGAAAAAGCAGCACAGTTGGGATTAGGACTAAAAAAACCATTATTTGAAACAGCAAAAGAAATAGGCATCAAAAAAATTGTTGATGAACTTAACAAACTTGCTGAAGAGCATGGAGAGTTTTACAAGCCAGACCCATTACTTGTGTCTATGCAATAGTCAGTATAATGTTAACCTGAACTCTTTTGAGCCATTCTTGAAACTTCACCACTCTTAATTTTATTGAAATCATCAAGGATTTCAGCATCAGTTGACTCTGTGTAGTTGTTATGTGATTTAGTAATTAATTCTAAAATTTTCTTTACTGCATCTCGAGGAGTGTCAACTCCAACAATTTTGATATTTTCTCTATGATCAAGAAAACCATCAATGTATGGTTCAATAGAACTTTTTATGTTTCTGATTGCAACCATGGGTTTTTTGTACATATATGCAGCACATACTTCAGATAAAGTACCAGAACCACCACCAACAATAATTACTCCGTCAGCAGTTAATGCATTTAGAAAATCACGAGCAAGTCCCATACCAGTTGGGATTACAATGTCACAGAATTCATTGGCCATTGTAGCATCATCCTGAGGAATTATTCCCACAGTCAATCCATTTGTATCATGAGCTCCATGTGATGCGGCAGCCATTACTCCTCCCAATCCACCCGTTATCAAAACAGAATCAGATTTTGCAATTTCCACTCCAATCTCGTATGCAAGTTTTTCATGTTTTGGTGTACATCCATTTGTATTATTTCCAATAACTAAGATCTGACGTTTCTTTGTCATTCATTTTCTCCTTCATGAATTAATTGGAGTTTTTTGGTAAGGAAACTGTGGAATGTAATTTCCATTGGAGTTGATGAATTTACAGTTATTTTCTGGCTTTGTAGAATTTCGTTTTCCAATCTTTCGCGTATTGCCTGATCAGTTAAGATTTGATGTCTTAATGAAATTGCTTGTTTTCTGTTACCAGTGTATATTTGAATCCAGCAATAACCTGTTTGGCTATCATCAATTTCTATTTCAGTTATTTTCATATTAGAGTTATTGGATATTTGCTTTATAGAGTTTCAATTTTTTCCTAAAGGAAAGTCGGGATTATTTGATAAAATCATACACACAAAAATCCCCTTGCCTGAAATTGCTTGTGCACTATGTCTAATTCCCTTTGGAATGAATATGGTTGAAGGTGACGTCACTTCATAGGACTCGTCTTCCAATTGAATCTCATATGTCAAGATAGAATCTTCAGATAGTATCAAATTAATTTCATCATGGTTGTGTTTGTGTAATTTACTATATTTTGGAAGATCTTTTGAGACATTAACAAAGTGAACTGCAATATGGGTATCTAATGTAGGAAACAAGGATTTACTTAACATTGAAAATCGTTTGATAGGAGCATTGCTATGAAAAGGAACCTTGTCAAGTGATTCGATGACTCCTTTTTTGATAAATTTTTGATATTTGTTCACGAATCAATTAATCATTCTACTAATTATATCAGTTGGCTATCCTGTGATCATATAAGCAACAAAGTCCAAATAATATTATTGCAAGTAGATAGAACATCAGAATGGTTTGTTCCAAAATTTGGCTCTAAAAAATTTCGGATTAGCATAGGAATTTTGTTTTTACCATACACGAGTATTGTTACTTGCTTTGCGGCATTAGGAGCAATTTCAGGACCACTGCAATTAGAGAGAGTGGCAGCAATTTGTGTGATTTACATTTTAGCACTTGGAGTTGGTGCACACCTACTTGATGCAGTAGGAGGTAAAACGAAACCTTGGGGAAATTTACCAAAAAGAAAGATTTGGTTTATGGCATTAGTTGCGGTAAGCATTGCGTTTTCTGTAGGCATTTATTTTGCATTTTTGGATTCTCCTTGGCTTTTTCTAATAGGAACTATTGAAGGCTTTTTTCTATTTGCATATAGTTTAGAACTGTTTGGAGGTAAATTTCATAATAATCCATCAACAATATTTTCGTGGGGAATTCTACCTGTTTTTGCAGGTTCAGTCATACAAACAAACTCCATAACTATTGAAACCATAATTATTTCTACAATTACTGGATTCATTACCTATGCCTTGATTACTACATCTAGACAATACAAGATACTCAAGAGGGACAATGGAGACCCATGCATTATCAAAAAGAAAGAAGATATTCTGAAATTAATAACAGTTGGAGTTATTGTAGGAACTATTATTTTTTTTATCATAAAATATTATAATTATATTTGAGAAATTCTAAAAATTCATGAGTAATTAGTGCTCAATTTGATTTTAAGTAAACAAAAAGGATATTAGTTAAAAATACAGATTATATTTATGAAGAGACGTTCAATACCAGTTTGTTTTACTGAAAAACAATACAAAATGATCGAAGAATATGCTAAGAAAAATGGTATGCTAAATACAAGTCAAGCCCTTGAAAAAATCTTAAAACAATAACAGATTTTGGTTATTTTTATTTTTATTACTTTAGTTATGTTGAAGTCATGAAATGTTATAGTAAGCAAAAGATTATTGCTTCAGCTGGTGCCTTTCTTTTGTATTACATTTAATAGATTAAATTATTTGAAATCCTATAGAGATTATGGTACTATTTAGTAGAAAGCCAGTGTTTTGCGCTGTTTGTAATAAACAACTAACTCACAAACACAAACCAAAGAAAGAGTGGGGTATGAAAGGCCTACTTTGTGGAGATTGTCATTTTGATAAATCAAAGGAATACTTTGAAGGAAAAATTATGCAACCATGTGTTGAATGTGGAATAACTAAAAAGATCACAAATTTGTGGGAACCTCGATGGCAATGGGACATGGAAGGTTTGTTATGCAAAGAATGTTTTGACAAAAAAGAAGAAGACCATGCTAAAAAGAAAAATTTTTGTGCATTATGTGGAGGGAAGATGGGATTAATTAGATACAATGCAAAAGGAAATTGGAAGATTGAAGGTCAGCTTTGCAGGAATTGTTGGGATAAAAAGAAAGCAGAGTTTGGATGAAAGTGGGTTTTTTTAAAAAAATTAGCTGCGATATTTGTGACAAAAAATTTTCAAAAGAAGAAGAGATGATGAATCACAAGCAGATTGTTCATGGCAAAGATTTACCATATGATTGTAAAGAATGCAACAAGTATTTTTCAAACATGGAAGATATGAGAACACATTTACAAAGAGTGCATAGTTACAAAAAAGACAGATAGTTAGATTGCTTTTATTGTTTTTACTACCGGAGGTCTTACCTTGGTAAATACTCTAAATCCACAGATGCATTTGATTTCAGGTAAGCGAGATAATTCAGTATTGGAAACATTCGTTGCACATCTAAGACAAGAGTAGATTACATCAAATATCTCAGCAGGAGTCTCTTCAACAGTGGTTTCTTGAACAGAATCAGAGTTTTCTTCAACCATATTTATCATCAAAATTTCGATAATTTAAGGATACCAAATTATGTCAAAGACAATTCAATGTAGACATCATCAGGAATTTTAAGCCTCATTAGTTGTCTAATTGCTTTGTCATCAGCACTAATATTGATAATTCTCCTATGCATCTTCATTTCCCATTTCTCATATGTTTCAGTACCACTACCACATGGAGATTTTCTAGTAGCAACATGTAGTCTTTTAACAGGAAGTGGAGTAGGACCTTTAATTTTAATTCCAGTTTTTTTACCAATTCCCATAATCTCTCCGCAAACACCATCTAACTTACTCAAACTGGTGGATGTTAATTTAACACGAGCAGTTTGTCCCATGAAAATCGCCCTATGGTTTGTACTCTTCAGTAATTTCTTTAACTATTCCTGCTGCGATAGTTGCACCCATATCTCTGAGGGCGAATCTACCCATTTCAGGGAAGTCTTGGAAAGTTTCAATACAAGTTGGTCTAACAGGTCTAATTTTAACAATTGCTGAATCGCCAACTTTGAGGAATTTTGGATTTTCTTCTTCAACGGCACCAGTTGCTGGATTAATTTTTTGTAAGAATTCAGTAACAGTTGCTGCAACTTGTGTAGTGTGTGCATGCATAACTGGCGTATAACCAGGAGCAATTGCTGTTGGATGGTGAATAACTATAATTTGTGCTTTGAATTCTTTTGCAACCATTGGTGGTTTATCAGGAGTTCCAAGAACATCTCCTCTCTTGATGTCTTTCTTTTCAATTCCTCTTAGGTTAAAACCAATGTTATCACCTGCTTCTGCAGATGGCATTTCTGTGTGGTGAGTTTCAATTGATTTGATTTCACCTAAAGCACCAGAAGGCATTACAATAATTTTATCGCCTGCTTTCATAGTTCCAGTTTCAACTCTACCTACAGGTACTGTACCAACACCAGTGATTGTATAAACATCTTGAATTGGAACACGTAGTGGTTTACCAGTTGGTTTGTCTGGTATTGTAAAGTCATCAAATGCTTCAAGGAGTGTCTTTCCAGTATACCATGACATATTCTCAGATTTTTTAACTAAATTATCGCCTTTCCATCCAGAAACTGGAATAATTGCTACATTATCTAATTTGTAACCTACAGATTTTATCAATTTTTCACCTTTTTCTTTGGCTGCCTTGAATGCGTCCTCTTTATAGTCAACTGAATCCATTTTGTTGATTGCGACAATTAGTTGGCTTACACCGAGTGTTTTTAGTAAGAATGCGTGTTCTCTTGCTTGTCCACCTGCTGCGATTGCAGTATCAGTTTCACCCTCTTTTGCTGAAAGGACTAAGATTGCTGCATCTGCTTCAGAAGCACCAGTAATCATATTTTTAATAAAGTCCCTGTGACCAGGTGCATCAATTAATGTAAAGAAGTATTTTGCAGATTCAAACTTTTGGAAAGCAAGATCAATAGTAATTCCTCTCTCTCTTTCATCTTTAATATTATCCATAACCCAGGCATACTTGAAAGTATCACCTTTTCCAGTCTTTTCAGATTCTACTGCATGTGCTGCGATTGTTCTTTCATCTACAACGCCTAAATCCATCAAGAAATGACCCATGGTTGTTGATTTTCCATTATCAATGTGACCAGTTACAATCATGTTCAAGTGTGGTTTGTCTGCCATATGGACTGCCTATCTGAGGGCATTTATTAGCGTTATGAATTTTTGAAAAAAACTCTATTTTTTTTCAATTAATTTTAGATCAGAAGGTTTTGCCAAAAGCACATAAATCAAGGAGGTAGAAAGAGAAATTATGAAGATTACAGTATCAGTTATCAAAGCAGATGTCGGTGGAGTTGGAGGTCATACAAAACCAAGTGATGCTTTAATTGAAGCAGTAAGAAATACCGTCAAAAATTCAGCAGATCTACTAATTGATTATTACATTGGATATTGTGGTGATGACGTCCACATTGTAATGTCTCACACACATGGAGTAGACAATGAAAAAATTCACAAAATGGCATGGGATGCATTCATGGCAGGAACTAAAGTTGCAAAAGAAGAGGGTTTGTATGGTGCAGGACAAGACTTGCTAAAAGATTCTTTTTCAGGAAATGTGAAAGGTATGGGTCCAGGAGTTGCAGAATTGGAATTTGAAGAGAGGCAAAATGAGGCATTTACAGTATTTGCCGCAGATAAAACAGAGCCTGGTGCATTCAACTATCCAATTTATAGAATGTTTGTAGATGCGTTAAGTAATACAGGTTTGATTGTGAATGAATCACTCGCTAGTGGTGTTAAGATTAACATAATGGATGTTGAAGAAGGGAAAATTGCTGAATTAGAATTGTGGCAAGACAAACCAACAATTGAAGCTGCATTGATGTATCCAAGTAGATATGTTGTAGATTCAGTCACTACAAAAGAGGGTGAACCAATTCTTGCAGCATCAACTGATAGACTACACAACATTGCAGGAACATATGTTGGAAAAGATGATCCAATATGTCTAATTAGAACACAAAAGAATTTTCCAGCTACAGAAGAAGTTGGAAGTGTATTTAACAATCCACATTATGTTGCAGGAAATACAAGAGGTAGTCACAACATGCCACTAATGCCTGTAAAGCTAAATTCTGCAGCAACTATCAATTTCTGTATTCCAATTGTAGAGGCACTAGTTTTCAGTATGCATAATGGAAAGTTTACTGGTCCATTTGATGGATTCTCAACTCCTGATTGGGATTATATCAGAGAAATTGCAACAAAGAAAGCAATGTCTATGAGAAGTCAAGGATTCATTCATCCAGCAACTCTTGTTCCATCAGAATTAGAATATGCTGAAGGATACAAAGCAAGAATGAGTATTCTTGAGAGTAAGATGAAACCAATGGAGGGATATACCTCCAAAGGTGGAAAGAAAGAAAATTACGAAGATCCAGATTAGTGATTTTGAATTTTCTCATCAAAGGAAATAGTTAATAGAAAAAAGAATGTTGTAAAAAATGTCATGAATTTTTTTCAAAAAATTTTTGATTGGAAAACGTATATTTTCACAGTAATAGCAGTAATCACATTTTCAAATTTTATGGTTGTTTTATTTGGACACACCATACCAGGAGTCTTTTTGACGTTCTTCAAAATGGCTGGCGAATATGTGATTTTAGGATCAGTCTTTATTTTTGCACTAATATGGCTTCTTAAAGCAAGACCTCACAATCGTCCAAAACAATATTCAGTGGTAGTGTTTGATGTATTTGGGAAAAAGAGCCAAATTGATGGCATTAGAACTGAATTCAAAACACATGATGTTGCTTGGAGTTTTATGAAACAATACAAAAATGAATATCCATTATACAACTTTGCACTAGTTTCTGAACAGCCAAATTCAGACAAACCAACAATTTTCAAATACATCTAGTTTCAAACTTTTATTCAGGTTTAAGTAGAGGATTAGAATGGAGTTTTCTATTTTAGCTGATTCTTTTAACAAAATGGAATCAACTAGAAAAAGATTAGAGTTAACACAATTTCTAGTTGAATTATTTGAGAAAACCCCTCATGAAGTCATTTCTAAAATTGTGTACCTGTTACAGGGAAAACTAAGACCAGACTTTGAAGGAGTTGAATTAGGGGTCGCTGAAAAACTTGCAATAAGAGCAATTTCAAAGTCATCAGGAATTCCAATTAAGAAAATTGAAGAGGAGTATAGAAAAGAAGGAGACCTTGGACATGCTGCATCAATAATACTAGAACAAAAAACACAGACAACATTTCTTGTAGAAGACATAACAATAGAAAGAGTATATGAAACATTATTCAAAATTGCCAATCTAGAAGGATCTCATTCACAAGATATGAAGATAAAATATATCTCAAGTTTACTAAATGATGCAAGTCCATTAGAGGCAAGTTACATTTTGAAGATTTTGTTGGGATCTTTAAGATTAGGAATTGCAGAAAATACAGTAATGGATGCATTGGCAATAGCATTTTCGGGGAATAAGGATAACAGAAAAATTTTGCAACATGCATATAATGTCTCAAGTGATTTAGGTAAAGTTGCTGAAACGATAGCAACTAAAGGCATTGAAGGAATTGAAAAATTTGATGTTATTTTATTTAATCCAATCAGACCAATGCTTGCAGACAGAGTAAAAAGTGAAGAAGAAGCAATTGAAAAAATGGGTAACAATTTTGCAGCAGAATACAAGTTAGATGGAGAAAGAGTACAGCTCCACATTGAAGGAGAAAAAGTAGTATTGTTTTCCAGGAGTTTAGAAAATATTTCAAGTTATTATCCGGACATTATAGAAAAAATTCCTAAAGTAATTCAAGCAGACAATGTAATTTTAGAAGCAGAGGCAGTTGCAATTAATGAAAACACTGGGGACTTTTTACCATTTCAAGAATTGATGCACAGAAGAAGAAAATACAAGATAGAAAAAGCAGTTACACAATATCCAATCACAGTAAATTTTTTTGATATTTTGTACTGTAATGGAAAAGTCTGTTTAGAATTAGACTACAAACATAGGAGAGAAAAACTAGAGAAAGTTGTGAAAGAAGATAACTTTGCAAAACATGTCTCAATGATAATAGTCAAAAATGATAACGAAATTAAGGACTTTTTAGAAAATAGTATTAATGCAGGCAGTGAAGGGTTGATGCTGAAAATGCTTGATAAACCATACAATGCAGGTTCAAGAGGGAGTCATTGGTTAAAGCTAAAACGGGAATATCAAAATGAATTAGGAGATAGTTTAGATCTTGTTGTGATAGGAGGATTTTTTGGAAAGGGTAGAAGAACAGGAATCTATGGAACATTACTGCTTGCAACATATGATGAAGATGAAGATATATTCACAAGTATTTGTAAAGTAGGAACGGGATTTTCAGACGAAGATTTGGATCAATTGTATCAAATTTTAAATCCAAAAGTTACAATCAAGAAAAATCCACGCATAGATAGTGAAATGGAAGCTGATGTATGGTTTGAACCAGAACTAGTAATAGAAGTGGTAGCTTCAGAGATTACTCTAAGTCCAATCCATAAAGCAGCAAAAGATAAGATTAGAAAAGATGCAGGTCTTGCTTTGAGATTTCCAAAATTTACTGGTAAAATTAGGGTTGAAAAAGCAGTTGAAGATGCATCCACAAATGAAGAAGTTATTACATTATACAAAGGACAAAAAAAAGTTACCCGTGATAAAAATTTGATATAATCGTGCTCAAAAAATATCAATAATCATATAGATGATTTAAATTACCTGATGATTGTTCGTTTTCTGTTATGTATAGTGGAGAGCTTGAAGTTCAAGCAAAAAGAAAAGCCATAGCAGTTTTACAGGACGAAATTAATAGAATTCTGAACGCTGCCAGAGAACTTGGAACCTTGCCTGATCTTATGATGAAAAAAGATAAGAAAGGTATCAAAAATGCACTAGAACAAATTTCAACCATTGAAGAAGAAGTAGAAAATCTAAGAAGAAAGATTACACGTGAAGTAGCAGATGTTGGAGGATTGATTATGAATAGAGAAAATCTTCTCAATACAGCATATACGATGGATGAAATTGCAGGTTACATTACAGGCATCGCATTCAAACTTTCAAACGTAAAACCAGCTACACTGAAAATCGCAAATCTTGACAAAGAGATTACAACGCTGATTCAATTAGTTGTGGATGAAGTACTCAAGTTAAATGAGATCATTAGAAGTCTTAACACAAACACTGCAAATGCAATTGAATTGGCTCAAGAGACACAGACAATAGAGAGAGAAATTGATATCAAATACCGACAGGCCACAATTAAACTTCTATCTGAAGTATCAAACACTAAAGAATTGTTGTTGATGAAAGATGTGATAGAGGGAATTGAAGAGATGGCAGACAAATGCCAAAGAGTATCAGATTCTTTCATATTATTAGCATTGAGTCTATAAACAAAACAAACCATTTTCCATTTTTACTTTATTTTCAATTCTTTAAGAACAACCATACTCAACTAGAGAATTCATATACGCTTAATGTTTCATAAGAATTATGAAAAGTGAATTAATTGAAAATCGAATCATTGTTTGGAATATTGATGATTCACGTAAGCTTTTTGGTCAAGGATATTACGGAAAACCAATAGGTATTCCAAAACCGAAACTTGAAGAAATAGATGTTCCACTAATTTTGGATCTAATTGAAGGACTATACCTTTTAGAAAATAAGAAAATTACTATTACCAAATCAAAACAAAAAGTAACTATTGATAAAATGATTACGATCTGTAAAAAAGAATATCATGATTTTGATAAAAAATATTTAGTTTACAAAAATTTCAGAGATAAAGGATACATTATCAATCCTGGAATAAAATTTGGTTGTGACTTTGCAGTATATGAAAAAGGGCCAGGAATTGATCATGCGCCATATCTAATTCAAGTATACAATAGAAATGAGTCAATTTCGTCAACAGAAATTGTTCTTGCAGGACGACTTGCAACTTCAGTAAGAAAGCAATTCATTTTAGCAATTCCTAAAGGTAAAGATAAAGTAGATTTTCTTGCTTTAGATTGGTGGAAAGCTTAGATGGATTTTATGTGACCAGCTATTCGGTCATAGATTTCAAAAAGTTCTTTGGTAATACCAAATGCTAGATGATTATCCCATTTACTTCTAATTCTGACTGCCCCTTCAGTAGGTTCAACATAGATAGTAGCATATTTGACGGATTGTTTTGCAATCATTTCGTTAAGTTCATTATCTTCATTTAATTTTGAAGATATACTACCAGAACCACTCCATTCAACTTTAACAACAGTTTTTGCACCAAAATGTCCTTTAGTTGTTAGTTTTGTTTTTGCAAGATAGTCTACAACTGAGGTACCAACATCCTTTCTTACAATGAAATGTGCTTGAAACCTATCTTGTGCGCCCCAATAAAGTGGATTTGGATCTTGCATTTTTATCCCTTTTGAATAATTTGAATTACGTCAATGTTAGAATTCTTAACATCAAGACATCCTCTATTAGTTATCATTCTAGCTGTTTGAGTAAAATATCTACTATAGTAATCACCTTTTTCAACATCATCAGTTCCAATTTCTTTGGACTCTGAATCTACTCCAATCTCCTTTAACATATCAGTAAATTTTTCAGGCAATGTTTGATAGACAAATGTATCAGACTCTGTATCATGCATAAAAAATCATGAGTCGTTCCCACAAATAAAGATATCAAGAATTTATTTCCATATGGAACAATCCAATTAAATATCACAGAAGGTTTGATAGCATATCTATGCTGAAATTTCAACACAAAGTTGCTCTAATTACAGGTAGCGGAACTGGCATAGGTAAAGCTATAGCCAAAAAATTTGTAGAGAATGGAGCAAGTGTAATTCTCCTTGGAAGAAGGAGAGAGCCATTAGAAGAAACATCAAAAATGTTAGAAGAAATTATTTCTGAAAAAAATAGTAGTGCATCAGTTAGAATTTTTTCAGGAGTTGATGTTAGTGAAGAAGCAGGAATAAATGATATGTTTGAGTCACTCAAAAATGATAAAGTTACTGTGGATTACATTGTTAATAATGCAGGAGTTTCAGGCCCTGTCACATGTTTTGCAAATGCGCCACTAGATGAATTCAAAAGTACTATTGGGATTCACCTTACTGGTACTTTCTGGGGGTCTGTACAAGCACTCAAAGTAATGAAAGAAGGAGGGAAGATCATTACAATTTCAACATTCTTTACTGAAGAACGACCGTTAGAGCAAAGACCATACAGATTTAGAAGTCCATATACTGCATCTCAAGGTGCTAAGAACAGATTAGCAGAGGCAATGTCATGGGAATTAATAGATAAAGGAATTATATCCATCGCAACAAATCCTGGACCAGTACATTCTGATCGAATTTACAAGACGGTTTATCCTAAAGCAGCAGCGGAATTTATGAGAGTCAGTGGATTTGAGGATTTAGTTCCAATTGAAGTAGATGCAGCAAGCAAAGAATTACTACCGTTATTAGGGGAAGATGAAAAAGTAGTCAAAGAAGGAATTGCCAAGGCTGTAGAAAAACTAGCAAACGGAAAAGATGTTTCCAAACTAACTGAGACATTTACAAATCTATTAAACAAAATTCAAACTATTGCTGAAAAAGTTCAAAACAACACATCACATATGATTGCAAATCAAGAATTTTTATCGCAAGGACAAGTCGCAGAGTCAGTTCTTAACTTGTGTGATGACAAAATAGCAAAAATTCTAAATGGAAAAGTAGTTCCGGGAGACAGGGTATTTTATCCTGTTAGACCACATATTGGAACCACAACACCAGGAGTTCACCAACCAGACTTTGGAGGAAAAGTAATCGTGTTTACCATTGATGCAACTGACAAAGCAGATGCTGAAAGAGTAGAATTTTTGGCACAACATGTTGAAAAGAATGGAGGAAGGGCCGCATGTTTTATTTCACAATCAACCCCAACAGAACTTCAGGAATACATCAGTGACAAATGCCATTCCCACATAATGGATATCAAGAATCCTGAAGAGGTGGAAAAATGGCTCAATACTGCTAAGACAAATCATGGTGAAATCCTAGCAGTAGTTCACGTTACAGGAAAGTTGCCAGAAATCTCAAAATTAACTGAATTATCAAGAGCAAAATGGGAAGCACTTACTGAAAAATTTATTTCAACCCCAGCAACTGTAGCCCAAAGAGCACTTGAGCAATTTGTCCCAGGGGGGGATAAAGATCCTCGTCTTTACAAAGATGCAAAAGGTGCAATTATGATTATAGGTCCAGACTTGCCAATAGGAAGAAAAGTAACAGGAACACAAAGAGCTCAAGTAGAAGTTTTCAGAGGTGCATTAAGGCCATTTACAACCACAGTTAACCAAGAACTAAGTGATGTTCTAAAGTCAAAAATTAGAATGTTTACAATATTTCCAGGCACAGTAACAGGTGCAGATCCAAGCAATCAAAGAATTGCAGAGGCAATTAATTTCCTTGTGTCAGATAGTGCAGCTTCATCAGCAGAAGTTATTTTCTGTGTTGATGAATTAAGATAAGATTGAAAAAATCTAAACTTAAAATAGATTAATCGTCAAATTCGTCATCATTTCTTCTTGATGGCCTTACAGGAATGAACATTATTGTCATAAACATGATTTGTAGAATTTGTATTTAATTGAGTCGTAGAAATCATACTAATAATTTGTAAATAAAATACTAGGGAGCCGACTAGTCTCCCCAGCTCTTAGGTCAAAGACCTAACGAACACCATACGTTACGAAATTATTATAAAAGCACAAGGAAAAATTCGAGGCTAAAATCCAAATTGCATGGAACTATCAGATATAGAATCAAAAAAGAGTTTTGCAGCTGCTATCAAGATTACAACAGAGACTAAGATTTTCAAATATCGCTCTTTGATATCCAAAGACAATCTTGCGCCAATCAATCCGCCAATAAAAGAACCAATTGCTAAAAATCCTGCCTGAGTAAAATCAGGATGCCCCAAAATACTATGAGATATTACTCCAGATAATGATGCGAATAACAAAATCAGTTGAGAAGTGGGAGCAGCT
>Ga0208879_1001664_pt1 | contig 20577 bp, 11 predicted proteins | sample Knorr_S15_td_Bot_FD_185605 | JGI IMG/M metagenome (GOLD analysis project Ga0208879, IMG submission 185605) | Marine microbial communities from Southern Atlantic Ocean transect - Knorr_S15_td_Bottom_ad_5009_LV_A (SPAdes) (version 2) | ecosystem: Environmental > Aquatic > Marine > Oceanic | place... | reverse complement strand
AAATGCGGTGAAATCGTAGATTAGTCGAGCTAGATAGGTAAGACTAACCACGTAACTAGCATAACAAACATTACAACAGCATAAATTTCGTTCAGGAGGGACGGTACGTGTCACTCACATCAAAAACTGTGTTCACAACAGGTGAAGCTGCAAAGATTTGTAAAGTCAGTCAACAAACCATCATTCGTTGTTTTGACAACGGGTCGCTCAATGGATTTCGAGTGCCCGGTAGTCGATTCCGCCGCATCCCGCGCGAAATGCTATTCTCCTTTATGAAGGAAAATGGGATACCAACCGATGCCTTCGAAAGTGGTAATAAAAAAATACTCGTCGTCGATGACGATCTAGAGTTGGTAGAACTGCTAGTCGATGTCTTTGAACGCGACGGACGTTTCGACGTAAAAACTGCCAATAACGGATTTGACGCCGGCATGGCTGTTCGTGAATTTCGACCGGATCTTGTCGTACTAGACGTCATGCTGCCGGATATCAATGGTAAAGAAGTTTGTGTGCGAGTACGCAGCGATGAAACACTTGAAGCCGTAAAAATTATCTGTATTTCGGGGATGGTCGAGCAAGACAAAATTGCTGAACTAACCGCCGCCGGTGCAGACGACTTTATGCACAAACCATTCACCGTAGATCGCTTGCTTGACCGAGCGTGTGATTTGTTGGAAATGGAACGAGCGCAGACCAGCTAGTTGAAACCTTGTTTTAACTTCGAAGGTCGACAATCAACTCAAGCTAAACGCGTATCGTTAACCTGCGATTCGCGTTTTTTTATTCATCTTCGCTATCCACACTATGCAAACTTGGCCCACCATCACGATCCAACATCGACGACTGGCTCTGCCCCAAGTTGCCAAGACTCTTAATCGGTATGTGACCGGCGTTATTAAATTAAACCCGCCAGAACGCACCGCTCAACTGCTTAAACTTTTCGCCGACGATCCCTTCTTTACGACTTGGGTATATGCCCTAGCCGCAGCACGAGGCCAACATCCAAGCGATCTTTCGGAACTCGTTCAGTGGATGAACGAGTTCGGACAAACGCACATTGCCGACCTCGACCCAGACCTTGTTGGTGAACTCCAACCACCAGACGCAGCCGACAGCATTACGTTGATCACCGCACTTGTCGCTAATAGCCGTACTGCCGATCATGATCTGGTCGCGGAATTAGCCGCTTGCGATTTTGCCAAACTGCCAGCAACCGTCGACGCAGAAATCCACGATGCGCTAACTCAACTTGCTGCATCACCAACGGAACAAGATGGACCTCAGTTGGATTTTTCCGACCTACAAAAAGTACTGCGCTGGGACACATTGGAAGATTCGTTCCAACAACAACTGCACACTCAAAAGATGCTCGCCATCAAAAACTTCGCCTATGGTGCGAGCCACGAAATTAACAACCCGCTAGCGAATATCTCAACACGGGGACAAGCACTGCTGTACGATGAGACAGATTCGGACAGACAACGATCACTCAGTACAATCGTCGCTCAAGCTTTTCGAGCAAATGCCATGATTGCGGATCTGATGTTGTTCGCCCACCCGCCGACAATGAAACTCGAACGCCAAAACCTGCAGGAAATTTTCCAACGCAGTGTTGAGGAAATGGCACTTCAGTTGGAAGCCAATAACATCCAGACGGAATTAACTGGTGACTCGAACATCCATGTAGTCGGTGACACCAATGGTTTATTTGAAATGTTCAAGGCCCTACTGCAGAACTGCGTCGATGCCATGGAAGCGGGTAACATCACTATTGGCTGGACAGCACAACTCGACCAAGTCCGCATCGAAATCGCTGATAATGGGCCCGGCATTGCCACCGATATTCTACCGGTGATCTTTGATCCATTTTTCTCGGGTCGTGAAGCGGGGCGTGGTCTAGGATTTGGACTATCCAAGGCTTGGCGAATCGCACAAATCCACCATGGTTCTATTGAAGTTAAGAACCTCACAGGTGACAGTGCAAATCCTACGGGAATCTGTGTAACGGTTCACCTCCCCGAGAGCCGTGAATCCTGAGGTGGCATATCCAAAACAGGATGTGCGCTTCATAATATTGCTATGAATTCATCTACTTACCAATACGATGTAATTGTAGTTGGCGCGGGTCACGCTGGCACAGAAGCAGCGGCAGCGGCAGCACGAGCCGGCGCTAGCGTCGCGCTGCTAACTACTAATCTCGATACAGTCGGGCAAATGAGCTGTAACCCTGCCATCGGCGGTGTTGGTAAAGGGCAAATCGTACGCGAAATTGATGCCCTCGGCGGCCTCATGGGATTGGCCATCGATAAAACCGCACTGCAGTTTCGCATGCTCAATCGCCGTAAAGGCCCCGCGATGCATAGCCCCCGCGCGCAGGCTGACAAGAAAATGTATCAGCAAGAAATCAAGCAACTCATTGAGCAACAGGCTGGACTAACGCTGCGACAAGAAATGGTCGAGGATATTCTCACTGAAAAGGTTGCTGAGCGAGTGGTTGTACGAGGTGTCCGCGTAACCGGTGATGCTGTCTATTATGCTCCTCGTCTAATTCTGACGACCGGCACCTTTCTCTCCGCATTGATGCACACCGGCGAATCCCAAACCGCCGGTGGCCGCGCCGGTGAAGGGACCAGTAGCGGCATCAGCAGCGCTTTGAACGAAGCAGGATTTAGACTCGAGCGATTCAAAACCGGCACGCCACCGCGAATCAATGCTCGCACCGTCGACTTTTCCCAAACCGAGATGCAATCGGGTGATGACGATCCGCAACCGTTTTCATTTTTAACCAAACAACTCACGCAAGAACAACTGCCCTGTTGGATTGCGCATACCAATGAGGCAGTGCATGATCTTATCAAAGCAAATCTAGATCGAGCACCCATGTACAACGGCCAAATCGATTCGGGCGGCCCTCGATATTGCCCATCGATCGAAGATAAAGTCGTTCGCTTTGCTGACAAATCAAGCCACCAACTGTTTCTCGAGCCCGAAGGTTATGAAACCGAAGAGATCTACGTAAACGGCATTTCAACTAGCTTGCCGCGCGACGTTCAGGACGCCATGTTTCGGCTAATTCCGGGACTCGAAAACGCTCAGATTATGCGTTATGGCTATGCCGTCGAATATGACTTCGCTCCGCCAGATCAGCTGCGTCCAACGTTGGAAACCAAATTTATTGATGGACTGTATTTTGCGGGTCAAATCAATGGCACCACTGGGTATGAAGAAGCCGGAGCACAGGGATTGATTGCTGGGGCTAATGCAGCGTTGGCTGAAAAGAACGAAGATCCGTTAATTATCGGTCGCGACCAAGCTTACATCGGCGTGTTAATTGATGACTTAGTAACGTGCGGCGTAGACGAACCATATCGCATGTTCACTTCGCGAGCAGAGTATCGGTTGCTGCTGCGGCAAGACAACGCTGACCGCCGTTTAACTCCATTAGGATTTGAAAAAGGTCTCGTCGGTCAACAGCGTTTAGACCAACTACAGCAAAAAGAAGAACACATTAAATTAACACTGGCGGCATTAGAAGCAAAATCGCTTGGTCAAGGGACATTGAGTAAGTACTTGAAACGTCCCGAGACACAATGGGATGAAATTTTGGAGCACTTACCAGAATTGTCTGAGACGTCTGACGACGTTGTGGAGCAGGTCGTCCATGACGTGAAGTACTCGGGCTATATTGCTCGCCAACAGCTTGAAATTGATCGGCAAAAGCGACTGCAAGATAAAAAGATACCCGACGATTTTGATTACGATGGTATCGGCCATTTACGTACCGAAGCCCGTCAGAAGTTAACGAAAATCCGCCCCGTTAGCATCGCTCAAGCTTCCCGCATCAGCGGTATCACACCTGCCGACATGGCACTGGTCCTAGCCCACCTGCGATCATAGTCATCCGTGGGTCAAATTTAGCCCCACTCGTGGAAAGACAACACCGCTTGAGCTATTCATCCGTGGCACCACCCAGCGTGACCGATATTTTATATTTGTTTTGCAGGTGAGCGTGTGCAGTACTCGCATAGGACGCCTTGGGAAACTTCTTACAACACGACTGAAATGCCTTGATCGCCAATTCACGAGCTGTCATTTCCTCATAAGTGTACCCAATCTGCAGTTGAGCCCAAGGAGCTAAACCTTCATGGCCATTTAATATCTGACCATATAGAATCAAGGCTTCTTTGTGTTGTTTCAACGCTCGGTGGCAAGCGGCCATTTGCTTATAATTTTCCGGAAAGTTCTCACATTGTCGGTAGGTACCAATCGCTTCCTTGAGTTGATTCGACTCGTGCTGAGTGGTTGCTAACGCCCATATCCATTTCTGAAAATTGGCCACGTCGGTCTTCACCAAAGCTTGATACCCCTGAATAGCCTGAGGGTACTTTCGAAACTGTCGATATGTTGCTGCTTCTGCACCTCTCCAAGTTGCACCGTTTTCCGCATCGATTCCCGCTAACTGCTTATACACAACGACTGCTTCATCAGGTTTTAATTCCGAGCGAAAACTCTGGGCGACCTTGGACAACCCCGCGACTTTATCCTTGAATTGGCGATAGATCGTCCGCGACTGCTCAAATCGCTTCTGTGTCCCATGATAATCCGCGATGCTCGACAACAAATCATCTCGGTTGCCAAACACTCCCAACATCGTGCGGTAGGCAGCCAAGATTTCCTTATCGCGTCGCGTATATTTCTGCACTTCGAGCATTTCATTCCATTGGCCCAGCGCTTTGGCAGTCAACTGTTCGGTCGACAAATCTGTTTCAATATTCTTCCGTAGAAATCCAATGGTTTGATCGGCAACCTTATAACCCACACTCTGAGTCTCAACTACGGCAACCAAGTCACCAATTGGCGCGCGACTATAATAATAGACATAATGAAAAAGTCGATCGTCTTTATAGTTGGTTTCAAGACATTCAAGCCCGCTCGCAAACACGCCATTTCTAAAATAATACACGGCCAGTGAATTAGCTGCTGTGGCACATGTGCTTTGTATCAATGCAGTCCGCGGAATATCGAATGCCATCCGTTTCCAGATTTTCACCAAACTTGTTTCGTCTTTTTCTCTGATGGCAATCTCTGCTAATCCAGCTAACGAGTAGACTGCTACCGCATTCTTGGGGTAATCTGAAATCGTTTGCTGATATGCTTTCTTCCCACTTGGAACACGACCGATCGCGACATACGTTTTTCCAATGAGGTACGATGCTTTGGCTGCGTCCGCTGATTCTGGCCAATAGTCGATAACCGATTGAAATCCTTCCTTAATTGCAGTGTTCTGTTTACGAAGTTGATTGAGACACAGGCTCCACTTTAGTTGAGCAAACGAGGCAGCATCACTTACCTCATACAACGACAAGTATTTTTCATACTCACTCATCGCAACATCAAACTTTTTTTCCTTATAGTATTTCTCCGCAATGTTCATCTGATAGCGTTCAACTTCCCGCATTTTCGCCCACCGCTCGAGCGACATTTCATCCAACTTTGTCTGTGCGTGAAGTACTTGCAAGTCCATCGTGAGGACGACCAGCATTGCCAACATCGAAAGTAGTAACCATTTCTTTCTGTAACTCATTAGTCTTCTCCATTCGATTTTTGTTGAGCAATTCGCCAACGCGAATGTCCCACATGTGCATAGTTAATAATGTTAGCACCCAAACGGTAACTGCTATTCCATATTTCAGCAGACACACCTGCGTGTCCATCTGCCCAAGCATCACCAATATCACCTGGGTGGTAATAGCATATCCAGCGACCATCTTTAAACCAACCTAAAGCTTGCACACCACCATGTGGCGCTACGATCGGTACTTTCGGAATTTGATACGGTTTCATATGAATGTCATCGTCGGCTGGGATACGTACTGGTTTCACATCACCGGCAATTCGTTGCATCATCGCTAGAAACTGATTATGAAAATGCCGACTGCCACCATTGTCGCCAAAGATCATGCCGTGCTTATCGAAAATGTACTCTCTGAGGATCTTGATGTCATTGTTCCCGAGGGAAATACTCTTTTGGCCTGTTACATAAAGTAGTGGTGGACAACGCACCTTATCAAACGCTTGCAGTTGGCTCGGCGTCACTGCCTTGGATTGTTTAGCCACTTTCTGCCCGGTCAATTCGGTGTATTTGACTAACATATTCATATCACCACCAATTCCGAAATCTTGGTCCCAATCACCACCGCTATACTCAAGCCGAAAAAATCCGACCGATCCTTTATTGGTTCCTCCGGCAAATCCGGCGCCTTCACCTTCCCCATCGCCAATATTCCATCGGTGCGCAGTAACTTCGCTGAGCTCCAATTTAACTTCATCGATCTCCGGCGCGTTGTAATAGATGGCGCTAAAGGGATTGAGGATAAACTTCTTGCGGATAATCTTCTGAATCTTGACGACCTGTTGGACGGTTTCCGTAACTCCACCACCGGCTGGTAAATCGTAATACTGCGTACACCCACGAAACTGGCTCAGAATCATACACACCAAAAAAAATGTGACGCAATAACTAACAAAACTGCTCAGCGATTGATTCAGTCGGGGAGCTTTCTGGCCGTAGTACCATGCTTGCGGGTCGAGTGGGTTCCAAATCTTAGTCTGAGATTTTTTGTCTCTCGTTTTCACGAGCGATTCATGCCGCAGTGTGGCTTGCAGATTAAACGCGTGGCGACGTTCTGCTTCGAGACGCTGCGATATTCGCTCGATGCCCCAGACGACCCACATCAATCCCGTTATGAAAAAGGTTGCCAGTCCACCGCGTGCGATATAGCCTCTCAATACCCCAAACTCCAGCCAATCAGAAAAATAGATCCCCGCCTGCCAAAATACCGGTATAGCAACCGTGAATGCAAACCAAAAGCGGCTGATGTTTTCATGGCGGCGACGATATTCAAACCGCATACGGATTGCCATCGCCATGGCAGCGACTGCAAAAATCAACGTGTGGTCTCGTAATAATCCGCCCCACACCCAGTCAATTACGGCAGCAAACCAAACAAAAGCCACTACGATAGCTGTCCACCGCGTTCGTCGATTAATGTTGCGCCATGTTTCCAACAAAATAGTTCCACCTATTAAACTCAGACTTTATTCAATTCCATCTAACAAGTCATTGTATTGACTATCAAGCGGATTCGCATCTGGGTCCGCCGTTTTCGTTTCACCGACTTGAAGCTTGTCCAACAATTCTTCACCCTGAGCTGTTGGATTTTGTGAAGAATCTGTTCCTACTTGAGTACCAGCATCTGCTGCAGAGTTTGATCCTTGGGCATCGAGGGCATTGCTTGAGGTTGGCGTGATTCCTTGTTGTGTCACCACTTCATCCTCGTGTAGATAAAAAGGGATCGCCGTGAATACAAATAGCACCACTAAAAAACCGATTGTGGAAATCATCAGCCCGCGAATTAACCCGTTGCTCGAGGCAATCTCCATCGCTTCCTGAGGTTTCCGACCCTTTAAACTACCTATAAACTCCCGCAATTCGGTAATCGATGCGGCTCCATTGTGTTTGACACTACGAATATCGCCTGTAATTCCGCCGATACCTTTATCTTGGGTTTGTGTTTTATTCTGCTCAGAACTATTCATGGTCTATTCCTTTTTTTGTTCCAACACATGGACAAGATCCCCACCAACTTCACTAATCGCCGCTATCGCCGGTTCAAAATACATAGCCTGCGCATCTTTATGAACTTTAAAAAAAACTCGTCGGTCGCCTGCAGCCGCATTGCCTAACAGTGATTCTACTTCGCCAGCAATTTGTGTTTCACCGACTTGTTGTCCGTTAATATAGTACTTGTTATCGCTGTCAATCAGCACTGACACTCTAGCCGCACCAGATGCGGTAATCTCAACGGCCGAGGCGGGTTCCCAATGCAAATGACTGTCATCCTCCGCTTGTGCTAAGATTACAAAAAAGATCAACAGGTTGAAGGCAATATCACCCATAGCCATACTTGGGACATCCGCTTTGGAAGCGCGGCGACTTATCTTCATAGCGAAACTCCTCCCAATTTACGAATTTGGCACAACCATTTCTTGCACCTCTTCTGTTTGAATGGTGACGATACCACCGGCTCGATCAATCATCTCGGTAACAATGATCCAATGACTATACGGCGTGTCCGGTTTACTCTGCACAATCACCACGCGATCTTCTTGACGTACTTTTCCTTTTAACGATCGACTTAAAGCGATGGCGAAATCATTTTGTCTGATGATAGCTCCATTGAGCATGACTGCATTCCGCGTCAACTGTACTTGGATGTTTTCTGTTTGCTCTGCGGATTTTTGGTCACTGCGCGGCAACGACTGCTCGCGCCCGCTATCAGGTTGTACCGAGGCACAAACTAGAAAGAAAATAATCAGATTAAAAGCGATATCTCCCGTCGCACTCGCAGGAGGTTCAACCATCAGGCTCAATCGCAATCGTTTTTTTCTCACGATGAACTTCCCTCCGCCGCCGCTTCATCCTCGAGTCCGGCAGCAGCCAGCTGGATTGTCACATTCTCAATAAGTTCCGTAGCCGATTGTTCGACTTGCAACACAAATTGATTGATGACGCTGGTGAAATAGTTAAATCCGACAAACGCTGGAATTCCCACAATCAAGCCGAAACATGTTGTTAACAACGACACTTGAATCCCCGCAGCAGCAGCTTCGACGATATTTGTTTCGCCCATTTGATCCACGATATTTTGAAAAGCAACAATCATACCTTGGACTGTTCCTAAGAACCCTAGCATCGGCGCGACGCTGGACACGGTCGCCAGCACCGGCAAGTGTCGCTCTAAACCGGCGACGATATGCACACTGTAGTCATCCATCGCTTTGACAACTTGTTCTTCCGTTCTGGCAGCATCGTAATTTAACTTTCGCAAGACATAATATTTCCTCAACCCTGCTGACAAAACTGCAGGCACTGGACCGGACTGCTGGTCGCATAATTCCAACGCCTCGGTAACATTGTCATCAAACAATAACTGCTGCACTTGGGCCCGCACCTCATCGTCATCCACGTTGAGCATTTTGAGACTTCGGTATCGTTCAATGATGACACCAACCGCCAAGATTCCCATAATCAGAATGGGCCACATGAAGAGACCACCGTTGAGTAACAACCCTAAGGCCCCCGAGTTCTTAAATTTACTCCAGCTCACACCACTCGCGGCGGAATCTACAGACTCTTCATCTGAATTCTCGGCATCAACAGCGTCGCTACTTGTTGATTCACTAGCACCATTACCGGCAGAGCTATTTGTAGCTTCGTCGTCCACAACCGTGGTAGCGGCGTCTGCCACTGATTGTTCTGCGCTGGAATCATTCGTCGTGTTTTGCTGAGTTGAATCCGATTTGATATCACCGAGAATATCATCTTGAGCCACTGCTGGCTGAGCCAGCAGCACACACAACAAAATGAATAAGCTTAAAGTTAGGGTCGTGTTACCTATAAGTGCAAACTGGTTTAGTCGATTCAGTCGACGAATCATATTCTCGTACTTTCTGCAGTTTCAATTTGAGGGTTATTTCTTAGTTGTCATTCTCAATGCTGTTAGCTTCCGCTTCAAACTGGTTTAGCATCTCCGGGAGCGCTAAACGGCCTCTAGCAAACTTCGCTGCTTCACTCGCCGGGAAATCCCACCGGCAGCGGTTGTAACGCCGAAAAGCAAGTTGATTATTTTTAGCCATGCGGTAACTTTCAGCACTCCAGAACAAGCCATCTGCGCCTAAAGAATCATCAGGAAACAGCTTCGTGAAATTGTCGAAGGATTCAGCGGCTCGGACAAACTCTTCGTTTTTGTAATATGCTTGGCCAACACGAAAAGCCATTCGCTGGGCATGCTCGTGCGCTTCAAATTTCTCCAAGAACTTTTCACCAACTTGAGCGGCAATCACGTAGTTTTCGGATTTATAGAAATGGTCCGAGATGCGAATCATAACGCTAGCAATCAAAGGGCTCCTGGGAAACGTTGCTGCCAATGTGACATACGCTTCAAGTGCTTCGTCGAAGTCCCCTGATTCCTCATAGCATTGCGCCAATTTGAATTGGGCGTCCGGAGCGAGTGTATGATCAGCATATTGTTGCAGTATCACTTCGTACGATACAATGGCTTGACTCCATTGCCCTAACTCTTGGGAAAACTGCCCTAGCAAGTAACTGATCCTCGGAACGTATTTAGGATCGGGATAATCCTCCATCACTTCCTGCAATATCCGACGACCGGATTCCAGATCTACCAATTGTTCCTCGTCGCGACCAATTTCTTTATGGCTTTTGAACAGCTCAAAATAACTTTCGGCGATACGAAACTTGGTTTCAACAGCCAATGTTTCATCATTAAAAGCCTTCGAAAACGCTGCCACTAAACCGTTCGTGCCGACCACCACGGGAATTTCTGTGGTCAGTGCCAACGGATCAACAGAGTCGGCAGACCGTAGATCGTTGTACGTGGCAGTAATCACATCCCCGAAATTAGTTTCAATAATGGGATCGTTCGCTTGCAAATTGCCGGCCACCGGGTTCTCATTCGCTACTAACATAAAAGCACCGGTGAAATCACCGCTGTGCACAGTCGTTTCAATCAACTTAATTGTTTCCCGTTCACCAAGTATTGTCGTTAGCGTGATTTCAACGGAGTCACGTTCGTCACTCACATCTTGGTCCGCATCATTGACACGCAAAAATATCTTCTCACCTACATGTAGCTGTTCCACAGATTCTTCGTATTCTCGATCAGTCACCGCCAGTTCTCCCGTGACTACGAGTCGCGCAGTATGGGAGCGAATCATTTCTTCGTCGGCCGGAGTAATTTCGTCCTTATATCGCAGATTGATGGTATCGGTGCCGGTAACGTTTAAGACCATTGCCACTAATCCTGGCAACAACTCTTGTTCCTCTTTGCCATCGTGAACGCGCCCGATCAATCCACGTGGCATTTCGGCGGTGAGCGGGATGACCGAGGGAGTATCTTTACTGCCGAGCTGCATAATAACTTGCCCCACAAAGCGCCCCGCCAATAATGCTTCATTATCGGTTGTACTCCGCGGCAAATCGGAATGAGCATTGCTAATAACGCATTCAACAACGACCGCAGATCCACCCGTTGTTACCAAAACGACATTCACAACGCTACCCGAGTCCTTGGCGCGGTCTGGGTCAATAACCTCTACGAGCAACGGAACTGCAAAGGCCACGGCCGCCGTTTCTAGCTGACCGGATTCAGTGGTATCAACCGTTTCAGTGGTATCAACCGTTTCAGTGGTATCAACCGTTTCAGGGACATCAACCGTTTCAGGGACATCAGCCGTTTCAGTGGCATCAGCCGTTTCAGGGGCATCAACCGTTTCAGCGGTGTCGATAACATTATCCACATTGGCAGGATCAGAGTCATTGAGCCCACTAATTTTCTTAGACATATATTCCGCCCGAGGTAAAACTGATCCTGCGGTACGATGTGCTAGCGAAGGAATAATTCGTACTACAGCATCTGTCGGTTCATTGACAAATACGCGGCGGACGCGGGGAACGGTATGACCGGGAAAAGTATTCTGGCGATCCAAATATTTCAATTCGACAATGTCGCCTGCGGCTACGACTAAAGCGCCTTCCGTTTCTTCCGCAGCTGTATCAATCTCACGAGTGAACACTCCTGTATTCTTAGCCGTTTCCGTTGCTTCGAGCACGAGGGGTTCGCTGCCATTTACGGTAACTTCGACTAAAATGGTATCGACTTCGTTCGATCGATCTTCATCGTAATCAATTACTTCAATCACAATGCGCTCACCCGGATCGACGCGCATTAGTTCTTTACGCTGAGTTGACACTCCGCCACCACCAGCCCGCCTAAGGTTGTACGCGATCGCATTGATCACTGCATTGTTATAAGTTGCCGTTAACTCCCGCGTTAAAAGCTGACTAGTATCATGTTCGTTTTGCGTGTTCTCATCCGTGTATGTTGCTACTACGTGGTCGCCAGCAGCAATTTCCAAGATGTCGTTGTTAGCCAGCGCTAGCAGGTCATCCTCAGTCGGAATCTGCACGCTATTAGTTTGAACATTACCTATTTCAATCTGATTAATAGCAACCGAATCGCCGCTATATTCATGAATGACAATTTTGGTATAGCGGACTTCATACTCGGGAAAACGAAATTCCCAAGTATTGTCGTGTTGCACAAGTGCATCGCGAGAAATAGGACGGAGCTCAACGCCTTTGAGTTCCATCAAATTAGCCGAGGCGTTTACCGGATTGAATTGCAGTGCATTCTTACTGGTTGCTTCGAGCAGCACGTGTCCTGCAAATACGGATTGATAAGTGTCCCACGAGCCCGTGTTGACCAACGAATGTTCAATCGACTGCTGGTCGAGGTTAATAACGACTGAGTTCGTGCCACCAGCATTGGAATAATCAAGCCACAGTTCATACATGCCAGGAGCTGTATTTGCGAGTTGCAAAGTGAGTCCATCTTCGACGGCACTCCAGTTTTTGGTTACCTTGAATTCACCCTTTTCTTCCACGACAAACGTTTCGGTCATCTTTTGCAACTCGGCCATATCGACATTCACTCGACTCGTCACTTTAGGCGCCGTCAACACTTCAACGGCGACCTGCGGTGGCGCTACAACGAACTGCTCGGACCGCATCGGCTGCACGAACACTTGCTGTGAATCCACACTAGCGATTGCATGTTCCAACGCCCCACCTTGGGCCTGATTGCCAAATGCGCTAAATGCCAGCAATGTGTGTGTTCCTTTTTCCAGCCACACGTCTACCGTTTGCAGACCACCGGCCAAAGGCATTTCCAAAATACCGTTGACCACTAATCCAGTAGTATTGCCTCGTACGCGAAAGCGAACAGCCCCGCTCGATTCCATGTTAAACAACCCTGACCACACCACGGATCGAGCCTTGGCAGATTCACCTTCTGGAATCTCTTCTTGATGCAACAGCGAACCTTGCACCTCAGTCCAAGTCAAACTGTCATTATTGATCAATGCGTTAACTTGATTCCAATTACGATACGACTGGTGGTTACCCATGATCACGGTCTGTTGGACACCAGAGACTGTTTGTAGTTTTACAGACTGGGGTTGTTGCACTTCAATGCGGCGCGGGAAACTGGACATCCTAAACCAAAATTCACCGTCGTAACTGCCCAATACATCGAGGCGAATGGGGCGATTCGATTCGGCGTCTGGCGTGGCAATATTGACTCGTGATATTTCATACAGATCTTTCATGTCGACCGTAAGATTCTTCGGAGTGGCACCGTCGGGCTGACTCAACCAAAATGTATCCGTTGAGTTGTCAATTGCCATTAATGGACTATGGTCGATAGCCGAGTCTGTCGCCAAGGCACCCGCAGGCAATTCAGCAGTTTTCAGAGATCCTTCGAAAATCCCCGTGTGTGGCCCTGTTTCCATCAGTTCGACTTGGACCTCGTCACCACTGTCAGTAACCAGTTTCACGACAAGATTATCTAATTCTTGGGAGCGATCTTGATCGGGATCTTCCACATAGATGTATAGTGGATTGCCCGGTTTGACTTGATTCACGCTGCGAGATTGACTCAACCGCTCATCCTGCTGACCGATTTGTTCTTGAATAAGCGTATCACTAAAACTCACATCTTCTTGGTCCGCATCGATACTACTGGCAATCTCAAACTTGGCATTTGAAGCAATCCGGATATCCACATCCGACAGCGGAACGCTTTTGAACTCCCGGCGGAATTCTTCTGGATAGTCACATTTAATAATGTCCGTTCCTACCAGTTGTAGAGTCCCATCTCCCGGAGTCGGTTCACCGAGATGTGTATCTAAATCACCGCGAAACAGACCTTTGCCAGCTCCCGATGAAATCAAATATACTAACTCTTGATCCCCGCCGCTCGTGGAAACCAGTACGGGGATGCGATTATGTCCGCGGCTAATACCTAAGTCACTATCGTGTACCACGATAGACAAAGGAGAACCGGGATTGTGTCGATTCTTACTATTACGGCCTAGCCGCCCAATCGTGCGTAATAAGTTAAGCTGGTCTATATAACGTTCTTCGACACGATAGATTTCAGCCAAGTTGTAGAGCGTTTGATTTGCGAGATCAACGTCGGGAACTCGTTCCAATACACTGCGGAAAATATCACGTGCTTCATCACGGTCACCGCGGCGAAACGACAACACTCCTCGTAGAAACTCCGCTCGGACCACAATCAAAGTTTCCGTGTTATTACTTAATTTATCGAAAACCAATTGTGCTTGGTCGAACACTCGCTGTTCCATAAATGACTCGCCAATACCAAATTGAGCGTCCATTGATTGCGACGTATCTGGATACCGATTTACCACGGTCGTAAATTCACTGCGCGCGATGTCAAATCGTCGAGCTTGGAAGTAATTGCGTGCCAACAACAATTGCATGGTCGCTTTGGCATCAATGCCAACTTGATCGGATTCGCTATTGTTAACAATCCAAGTTCTAACAAGATCTTCCACATAGTTAAAATTCTCGTCACCCCCCGCGGCAATCAAACGCTGCACGACAAACTCAACTAAATCGACGGGCATCAATGCTCGATGCTCATTGAACAACGATATGTTATCGCTATACATATCAAAGGCTAGTTCTTGATCGCCGAGTCTCAAATACAGAGCGGCTTGTAGCAACGGTGCAATCGGGCTATCCTCATCGATCGTCAAACCGACTTCGCCGATTTGAGTGTAACTACGGCTAACAAGATCACGGACTGCCTTGCGACGATTTTCATCAACGGCGGAAAAGTTGGCCAAGATTCCCGTGCCCAAGATAGTGGCGACAACATGTCGCTGATTGGCTGCCGCTGCCTTTGCAAATTGAGTTAACTGATCAAAGCCTCGATAATCTTCACCCGATTGATATGTCGCTCGCTGAAACAGCAACAAACTCGGCATGATGCCTGGCTGAGTAACATCTGGGTCATTCAACAACAACAATTGAGCAACCGCTGAGACCGTCGTTTGATTTAGTTTGACAAATCGTTGCAGTATTTTTTGGCGTTGAGCAGCGTCTAATGATTCATCACTGCGGACGGCCGACAAGTAACCAACAACTGTATTCGCATCAAACCCCGTGGCGCGAAATGGGGATTCTAACGTGCGCAACTGACACTTCTCGAGTAAGGTTAACACCACGTTCCAATCAACCGTCTTGCCTTCTTCTGGAACCAAATGTATGGCTGTAATTTCCAAGCACAAACCCCCAAACTGATCGGATGGCTTGGCATAGGCTTGTTGCAGAAGTTGAATTTTTTTGGCACGGTCTTCTTCAATCACAACTAAGCGTCGAACACATTCACGACCGTCGGCTGACAAAACCGCGGAATTTGCCCCCGTTTGATAACGTTCTTTCGCAAGGTCGGTTAACTTCAATGTCGTCAACACATCGCCCATCGTGGCTAAATATGCCAAACTCACACCATGCTGTTGTTCTTCTCGTTTAATCCAGCCATAAGTTTGCTTCGCCAAATTAAGGTCTTCGTTGCGACCAGCACAGATCAGCATCCGTCGATTTAAATCTGCGTCATTTTTCGCTGGATTGAATCTTAACATGTGCTGCAAGGCTAACTTACATTCTTCCGGAAGTCCGTAATCCATTGCCATGGCGACATATTGCACCGCAACCAACTCGTCTTTTGGGAACTTCTGTGCCCATTGCGCGAAGTATTTCACGCCATCTGGGCGGGCGGATGTCGGCGCGTAACTGCGATAATAGGATGTCTGCAATGTTAATATTTCTCGCGCCATGATTTCATTCAGCGCTGCGAAATATGGTGCCGCCAGTAATTGCGCGCGGGTACTGGCACCTTGCTTGTTGTTACCTCCTCGTTGAGCCCACAATTTAAGCAAGGGGTCATTATCTGCAGTGGCTAATTCTTGCTTGAGTATCTGCACGCGAGTTTGAAAGTCTTTGTTTTTGCGATTCGCGTCGACCCAAGCTGCTGGGTAAGAAACAAAGTTGGTGTAATGCAGTAATTTTTTGCGGGCTGCCAATACCATTTTGACATCGGTACGAAAACGATTATCGTCCTCAGAGTTTTTGAACAAATAGTCAATCATCACGTGCGTGTCGCTACTATTTTCAGGATAGCGAGATAAGAATTCCCGACATAGTTGCAACGCGCGGTTCTTATTAAATGCTTCACCCGTGTAAATATTGAAGGCCAGATAGCGGTACAATCTGGCCCGAGTCGTTGCGTTTTGAGTTTTTCCAATTGCCGCTCGAAACACTCGTTCGGTGTCCTGCAACTTTGGTAGTTCCTTACCGTTAAGCCCGATAAACACTCCCGCAGCATTGTGAGTTGTCGCATCACCAACTAGGGCTTCACGCATCAATTGCAATGCTTTGGCGGTGTTCATCGCATTTTGATACTGGTTTGCCGCGTATTGTTGTAACAACCATTTACGTTGATCGTTCGGATACAATCGCTTGAACTGCTGTACTAGTGTTTCAGTCTGAGCGGGATTTATGGCGCTGCGATACACATCGATTGTTTGCGCGTAAAGCGCGTCTGCGTCAGCGCGTAATTGTCCAGCACGTTGATAGGCAACTGCGGCATTCGTGTATTGCTGCAATTGTTCATAATTCAGTGCGGTGGTAATGTGCCACCGTCGCTGTTGTTCTGCATCGCCGCTTAACTTGCGTTGAAACAGCTTGGCAATCACCCGATTCGATTCCACTCGCAATGAAAGTCGCGCATACAAATAAATTGCATTTTCTGCCATCTGCTGGGCAAACATACCATTGGGTATTTTATTGAAAGCCGCTTCGGATAACTCCGCTGCTTGGGTCTGCAACGGCACACCACCTTGCAGCTGAAATAAATAAACAGCCCGTTGGACATATTTCTTGCCAATAGGATTATTACCATAACGCTGCCAGACTATTTCAGCGGCGTGAGCAGCGGCTGCTCGATCTGGTGTTTGGTGTAGTACGTCGGCTAGGCGAATTTCCATCTCGGCCGCCTTGGACGATTTAGGATATCGCTGCAGAAACTGCCGAGCGGATATTATTAGATCGTTGTTTCGCGAAAGCACTTGTTGCCCATCCATCAACTGCAACATCATCGCTTCGTGCTGCGGGTGCTTAATGTGAATCTGCGTAAAGCGTTGACAAATTCTAACTAAACCTAGCGTCCGGCCATGTTGATAATACTGCTTAGCAAGCTGCAACATTAATGCCGCCGCTTCCGGCGAGGCATCTTTAAATTTCCCCAGTTCCGATTCCAGCTGACTTAATTGTTGATTAATTTTATCCGTCTCTGCCGTTGCCTCTGTTGATTGGGCATGTAACAGGATTGGGGAATTACCAACCAACGCCAAGCTAATTACCATCACTAATAAGATTCGTTTCATATTCATGTTTATCGTGTTCCTAGTTTCGTCGAAAGAGGTGGAAAACCGCTCTTCACAACTTCCTCTCATTACGTGTATCTGCCGTTTCAAGTTTATTACAACCGCTGGCTAAAACCCTGCTCCTTTGAGAGCCTCAGCGATTTTCTTTGCATCCGGTGCCAATTGACTCTCGGGGAAATCCGCGATCAACTGTTCAAACCGCTGCCGCGCCGGACCTTGTCGATCCATGCGAAACAAGCAGCGACCGTAATTGAATAAAATCACATCTAAGAACCTAGCGTCGGGATGACTGTCCAACACAGTTTCAAAAGTATCAATCGCCCGCGCATAATCTTTTTGCTGATAATAGTGATCCGCCATCTTGGCCACAGCTTCGCCGACTCGACCACTTTCGGGAAACTGATCATAGACTTTCTTAAATTCCTGAAACGCGCGATCTTGCAACTGTGCTACCGCAGCTTCGCTGGTCTGTGCTTCTGCCATCGACTCAAAACACTCAGCAATTCCAAACTGTGCTTCACCACGAAGTTGACTGGTCTTCATGTTGACAAGTCGAGTGTAGATACCAATCGCACGATTCAATTCGCCTTCGACTCGAGCGACATCCGCAAGTTGCAATAGAGCATCATCGACAAACCCACTCGACGGGAATTCTCTTTGTAAACGAGCACACATCGCCGAAGCCAAATTCAAACGGTCCATTTCAAAGTAGATGTGCCACAATTGCACATAGGTTTCCTCCAACAGTCGGCCTCGCAGTCGCTGCACTTCTAACATCATATCTTCACAGATGCGTAGTGCGAGTTCGTATTTTTCCGACGCCTTTTTCTCTAAACCAAATTCTTTGTAGCGGTTACCGATGCGCGTCAATGCGTCCGCGGTCTTCAACTGCGTCTGGACGCGTAGTGCCTGATCTGAAATGAGAGCTCGCGTAACTCGCACGCCACCGATATTTCCTTCTAGACAACGACCGCTCGTAGTCAGAATTGAAACGCCTTCACCAGTATTTAGTTTGTCTTCGTAGGTCACGCGTACTTGGTCGCTCGGTAATGCTTGCAGCACTTGGTCAGCAACGGATGCACCGCTCCGTATCACAGAAACTGTCGCGCGAAACACGCCGCTATGAATCGCTGAAGAAGCAGGGGCAGATTCTGCAGGTACCGCGCCATTATCCGCAGTCTTCGCAGCAGCCGTTGGGTCGTCCGGATTTTGCTTGCCAGCATTACCGTCGGCGTTGCCTTCATCAGTGTCAGCTTCCTGCGGGAGATTAAATCTTGTCGCCAGTTCACGCTGCACGGCAACCTCGGTTAGTGTCACGGAAAACGATTCGATTAGCTTAAACCGATCAATTTTTTGTTCGTCCTCAAACATCGCCAGATCTTCGACGTCGACGAGTGCCTGTGCTGCTTCATCAGCCGTTGGAATTTCTTGCTTGGCAATCAAATCTGCGGTTTCCGTCTCCATTTCTTCATCCGTTTTACGACGGTAAATCGAAACGGTCGCTTGCACTTGGTCAGCCCCCGCACTAGTGTCACGGTCCGCATCAACAACTTCAACGTTAACGGTCTTGCCTAACACGACTCCCTTGATTGTTTCAACAAATGCACCGTCTTTTATTTGAACAATCCCATCACCCACTACCGTGACCGTAGACAACACTTCCACGTTGATTGTTTTGTCAGCAGTATGCGCGTCGATATAAAGAATCTCAACCGTATCACCGCCTTTGACTTCCAGCACTCCATTGCCCGACACCGGAACACCTAATCTGGTCGGGATGGATCCCAGCACGATCCGCACGTTACGCCCAATTGGAAAACACTGTACCGTTTCTTGATCTCCGCCCGATGATTTGCAAATCACATCCACGCTATCTTCGGAGGATAGAACGGCGAGATCAGCGTCTTCAACTTTGATAAAAAATCGCTTTGTCGCTTCTAATTTCTCGTTATTGCTATCCTCAGCAGAGAGGGTTGTCCCGACCTTTTCCAGAGCGGTGATGGCGCGACTATAATGTCCCTGTTGAAAATGCCCCAGTCCGATATAGTAATACGCTTGATTCACTTCGGGACTAACGGGAAACTCTTCAATCACATCCCGCATCACTTGAAAACATTTACCGTATAGCCGTGACCAATAATGGCAAATCCCCACATTGAGCATTGCTTCGGCGCGTTGAGCGTCATCTCGATTGTCTTCCGTCGTGACGGCTTCAAAGTGAGTACGAGCACGATCGTAGGCTCGTTCACGATCTAAGTAATATTTACCGAGACGGATGTGAGCCGTAAACCGTACGCGACTTCGTGGATAACGCTCGATTACCGATTTCCAAATTTCTAGTGCTTTGGTCGTTTCATCGACATCCAAACGAGCCTCACCAGCATCGATTAACTTACGAGCTGCGCGGTCTTCTACCAACGATCCTCGTAAAGCAGGGCGGGCGGGTTCAGCCACTTCATTATCTTGCCCAAGTAGTACGGCAGTTTGGGAAAGACTACCAATTGCCACTGCCAGTATTAGCAAATTGTAAACAATTGTTTGAGCCGGAGTGCGTAACGATTGACGGAAGAACGGACGAACAAAGAAGTACTGCATGGTGTGTTAAAGCCTCGATCAATCTTTAGATAAAGTCACATTCAACAAATCGGACAGCACCCGATTGCTAGGCTCTGCCCGATTGCCTTAAAAACCAATTAATTACGCCCGCTTTACCGGCACCGTTCGACTAGCTAAAAAGCTCCATTATCGGACTGCCGTTATCAACTAACTTCATGGGACGTAGCAATGGCGTCATGACTTCCTTTTCATGATCGATACCCAATGCATGACACATCGTTGCATTGATATCAGCTACTTGTACAGGTCGATCTTTTGGCATGAAACCATCTTCGTCAGATGAACCAATAACCTGACCGCCTTTAATTCCTCCTCCTGCCATAAATCCACTAAACACAGGAGCCCAGTGGTCACGACCAGCGTTGTCATTAATACGAGGAGTTCGACCAAACTCACTGAGCATAATAACCATCGTCTTCTCTAACATGCCAGACTCACTCAAGTCTTCAATCAAAGACGCCAAGGCTGGGTCCATGACTTCGCCGTGATTGCGCATCGCAGTAAAGTTATTGCTGTGCGTATCAAAGCCACCTCGATTGATTTGGACGAAACGAACTCCCT
>Ga0208879_1001662_pt1 | contig 20598 bp, 16 predicted proteins | sample Knorr_S15_td_Bot_FD_185605 | JGI IMG/M metagenome (GOLD analysis project Ga0208879, IMG submission 185605) | Marine microbial communities from Southern Atlantic Ocean transect - Knorr_S15_td_Bottom_ad_5009_LV_A (SPAdes) (version 2) | ecosystem: Environmental > Aquatic > Marine > Oceanic | place... | reverse complement strand
CGAGCATCTGCCACTCATCTCCGATGCTATGGCCCGAGGTCAGTTGTCGTTCAGCAAGGTGAGGGCACTCACCCGTGCTGCCACGCCCGAGAACGAAGCGGAGCTGCTCGCATTCGGGCGCGCATGCTCGGCAGCCCAGCTGGAGCGGATGATACGGGCCACAAGACGCTGAACCGGTGCGAAGAAGCGCAACAGGAACGGATCCGGCACAGAAGGCGTTGCTTATCGGTCTTCCCGGACGAAGATGGCATGTACGTCGTGAGGGGAGTGCTGAGTCCGGAGGTCGGGGCGATGTTGATGCGTGCGGTGGAGGCGGTGGGGGACGCGCTGTTTGTGGCTGGCGGAAAGGACCGCGGGGAGACGGACGGCCACGAGAGCGGCAGCGACGCCCCCGAGCCCGCCCAACTCCGCGCCGACGCTGTCGGGCTACTCGCCGAACGGGCGGTCGCGGCCGGCTTCGGCAACCGCACCGCTGGCGCAGCCAACCCCGCACCCGTGAGCGGTTCCCGAGCTGAGCGCTATCAGGTCATGCTGCACGTCGTGCGCTCGATGCCAGGGACCGTGGATGTCGGTTCGCGAGCTGTGGGCTCGCCTTCACCGACGCCCATCACATCGTGCACTGGGCAGATGGCGGAGAAACCAAGCTAGACAACACTTTATTGCTCTGCAGGTCCCATCACCGCAGGGTGCACGAAGGTGGCTATCAGGTGTGTAGTGATCGGGAAGGACAGGTCGTGTTCTTCACGCCCGCCGGCAAGGCATTCTTCGACGTAGCGCCGCCGCCTGAACTGGCGCCGGACCCCGTCGAGGTGCTCATGCGTGGCAACCGCGAACGAGGCATCATACTCGACCCGTGGGGCACCGAGCCCGGTTGGTGGTGGGACCGCGACATCCCCTGGGACATAGAGGCCTCGGCCCTGGAGGCACTCGACCCGCCCGATGAACCGGCGGCATAGGGGACGAACCGGCGGCACAGGAGTAACGGGAGACTCAGGGGCCGACCGGCGGTTTAGGGGTCGGCGGCGACTCGCCAGCTCTTCGACCGGCGCGCCAGTCTCCCATGCCGGCCTCCCCAACAGTTGCCCCGGTAACTGCAGGGGGTGAGAGAATCGGGGGGGCACAGTCGCCGTCCCCGCCTCCCGCGCATCCCAGTTACCGCGGTAATCGCAGACGGCTAGGGGACACCCAACACGTCGCCCCCTAGGAGTGAGGCCACGCCACCCTCGCCCCACAGCGTTTGCGCGCACACGGGCAACGCCGGAGTTTGCACCACGGGATCCCAGCGCGCTCAGGTAGGTCGATTCGGTCCCGTCGGTTCGATCTCAATGGAGGAGAACGGTGATGAACATGCCAGTATGCACGGCCCAGCCCAACGTCTCGAACGGACGAGGGCGGACGGCCTGGTCCCAGTGGCTCACAATCGGCGCGGCCCTAGCGCTGACGGTGCTCACCCTCGCCTCGCCATCCGCGGCGCAACACCTGCCGTGGGCCGAACCGGAGAGCGTGGGCATGTCGTCCGAAGGCTTCGATCGCCTGGATGCCACCATGCAGCGCTACATCGACTCCAACATGGTAGCGGGCACGGTCACTCTGGTGGCAAGACAGGGCAAGATCGTGCACCTCAAGGCCCTCGGACAACGCTACATCGAGGGCAACGAGGCGATGCCGACCGACGCGATCTTCGTGATCATGTCGATGACGAAGCCGATCGTGAGCGCGGCGCTCATGATGCTCTACGAGGAGGGCTACTTCCTACTCGACGACCCGATCTCCAAGTACATGCCGGAGTACGCCGAGAAGCAGGTGCTCGTCGAGACCGAAGGAGGCATGACTCGGGCCCCCGCGGACCGAAGCATCACGTTCCGCCATGTGCTCACCCACACGGCGGGCGTCGATCCATCTCGCAGCAGCCTCTCTGAGCAAGAGCGCGAACTCGCTGGTCGCAAGGCCACCCTGGAGGAGACGATCGTCGCGCGCGCTTCACTCCCGCTGGCCTTCCACCCCGGCGACCAATGGCGCTACGGCAGCTCCACGGACTATGTGGCGCTCCTGGTCGAGCGCATCTCGGGCCAGCGCCTGGACCAGTTTCTGCAAGAGCGGATTTTCGATCCTCTCGGAATGGTCGATACCCACTACAACGTGCCCGACTCGAAGATCGATCGCATCTCGGCAGTCTACGATCCGTCCGGTCCGGGCCGTACGATCGAGCTGCGCTCGGCCCCCGGTCCCGACCGCCCCACCCAGTACTTCGGCGGCGTAGCCGGACTCTCATCAACCGCCGCCGACTACTTCCGCTTCTCGCAGATGATCCTGAACGGCGGTGAGCTCGAGGGCGTGAGACTCCTGGGCCCAACGACGATCAACCAGATGATCACGAACCACACCGGTGACCTGCCCATCTACATCAAGGGCGCCGACGCTTATGGGTTCGGGTTGGGCTTCAGCATGGTGACCGACCCGGCAAAGTCACGGCAGGCTCTTACGCCGGGCACCTTCGGCTGGGGAGGCGCATGGGGCACGGTCTTCTGGATCGATCCGATCGAACAGCTGATCACCATCATGATGGTTCAGGTCTCGCGGTACTCCCATCTCAATATCCGGCAAGACGTCGCGAATATGGCCCAGCAGGCGATCATCGAGAGCCTGCACTCGGGCAAGCAGGCCATCCGCGGCTACGAGCAGATCCGGCGATAGGGGGTCACTGATGGCACGGACCAAGCGGGAGATGGCGTCCACCCTGTGGCCGACCACCGCAACACGCATCGCCCTACTCGCCTTCACCCTGGCGGCAACCTCCGCTTGCGGCGCCGAAACCGACACGGCCGACACCTCCTCGGACAGGCGTCCCGACGAAGCGTCGTCCACAACCACGCTCGACCCAAACAACCTCCCGAACCCCTACCAAACCCACCGCGACTGGGGCGTGCTGCCCGAAGGTCGTGACTGGGGACGAGTAAGTGGCGTGTCCATCGATCCCGATGGCGAGCACATTTGGGTTTTCGAGCGATGTGGCGGGGACAACTGCGTCACCTCAGACGACCCGACCGTGTTGAGATTCGCTACGGACGGCACGTTGGTGGCGGCGTTCGGCGCCGACATGTTTGTGCGGCCCCACGGCATGCATGTGGATCAGGAGGGCAATGTCTGGGTGACCGACGGCCGCGCGGCGCGGGAAGCAGAGCTGCAGGAAGCTCCAGACGCGGCCAGAAAGGGCAATCAAGTCGTCAAGTTCAACGCCCAGGGAGAGGTCCTGATGGTGCTGGGCACGCCTGGCACGACCGGCGAGCCGCCCGCGGCGCTCAACCAACCCAATGACGTAATCGTCGCGCCGAACGGCGACATCCTGGTTTCCGAGGGACACTCGGCCCAGGGCCCGCACGGGCGCATATCCCGCTTCTCCAGCGACGGCACCTTCTTGGGCAGCTTCGGAGAGTTCGGACCGGGCCCGGGACAGTTTCGCATTCCCCACGCGATGGCATTCGACTCAGGGGGCCGTCTCTTCGTCGCGGACAGAGGAAACAACCGCATCCAGATCTTCGACGAGCACTACGAGTTCGTCGACGAGTGGCCCCAGTTCGGGCGGCCCAACGACGTCTTCATCGACTCTGATGACACCATGTACGTGCTCGACTCGGAGTCCGGCGACGAGCGGAATCCCGGCATGAAACGCGGCCTCTACATCGGGAGCGCGGTGGACGGCACACTGCAGGCCTACATCCCGCCTCACGAGACCGAGGGCCCTCATGGCACAATCGGGGAGGGCGTCACGCTGGATGCGACCGGAAACATCTTCGTCGGTGAGGTTTCCGTCCGCGGCATGACGATGTTCACGCGGCGGTAGCGTGCTCCAGCTCAGACCGAACTGTGAGAGCTGCGACCAGGATCTTGCGGCGGACGGGTCGGACGCCTGGATCTGCACTTTCGAGTGCACGTTTTGCAGCGACTGCGCCGAATCCAGGTTCCGGAAGATCTGTCCCAACTGCGGCGGCGAGCTCGTTCGGCGACCCAGCCGACCCCCCGCGCTGCTCGAGAAGTTCCCGGGGTCGACGGAACGCATCAACAAGGATCACGGCTAGCCGGGGGGCATATCGGTGCCCAGGCCCGAGGATTGCGACTCCGGCGGCCTACCGGTTGCCAAGGCTGAGTAAAAAAATGCCAAAGGCCGCTGCTACGCCGACCGCCAGCCGCCGCTTGTCCCACCCGCGAGAGGAAGCAGCGGGCTCGGCTAGCCAGAATAGCACCACCCCGCAATCCCCGCCCGCCCCGTATTGCGGGGGCGCCGAGTGCGGTCGCGGATATAGCTCCACGGCCGCAACAGCAGCGGCCGCCATGACGTCGTCCACTGATGCATCTACACCCTGCACGATCGGAACGCCATCAACGTAGACCTGTGCCTGGCAGCCCGGCCGCCCAAAGTCGTCGCGGCCGCCTGGCAGGAAGATTTGGTTCCGGAGACCGAGTGGGTGATCCTGCGACTGGACGCGGCGCAGCGTAACACCCGGGATCACGTCGAGCAGCCGCGAAGGGCTCGCCGCCGGCCTCCGCTCGAGGTCCTCGCTGTCGAGGAAGAAGCCAGTGATCGCCGGATCATTGCGACGCTCGTCGAAGCCGACCAAGCGTCCGAGACGTGAGCGGGAACCCGCGAGCACCGTTAAGGCCTCCAGCGGAATCGCGTCGATGCCCAACCTGAGCTGCACTCGCACGGCCGCTCCATCTGCCAGGCTGATCGGCTGGGACGTATAAGTGGCGTAACCGAGGCGCTCGGCGCGAAGCGAGTATCGGCCAGACGCCGCAGCCCGAAGTAGAAACGCCCCTGTCTCGTCCGAGAGGATCGTGCCCGACACATCGCCGCCGCCGTCGAGCAGAAGCAACAGGGCACCTTCGATCGAGACTCCGGTTGACTCGTCCTGCACGACACCCCTCAAAGTTTGCGCTCGGGCCCCGGGCGCGATGAGCAACAGCGCCGCTAAGCACGAGAGGAGGGAGTGTGAGGTTTGGATCCGCATGAACTCATCCTACGGGATCACCCTGCCTTCCGGGAAGACGGACCTACCGAGTCAATTACCTACCAACGGCGTCAATTCCTCAAAGAAGTTCTCAACCAGAATGAGCTGGGCGTCACTTGTGTCCACGGCACCGACCACGGCGGCCAATCCAGGCGAGGTCGCCTGCACGAGATAGTTGGCTGAGGCCCTCAGCGCCCTTCTGCTTTCATCCTTTCCTGATAGCGGGCACCGCTCAGAACGCTGGAGAACGAGTAGTTCCCCTCGTGACACGCGTACTCGTAGAGCAGGTCATGGAATCGCTTGAGCGGGATGTCTCCTCCCCAAGGCTCGCTGTAGGTTGTCGGGTCCTCAATCGTGAACTCGTAAAGGATGGTCTCCTCGTCCACCCGAGTGAAACGTTCGGTCACCTTCATGTGCTGCGAGGGGGGGATTCCCTGGAGAGACTGTCGTGGATCGAGGTTGGTGGTCTCGACCACGAGTGCGTCACCCTCCCAGTGGGCCCACGAGTCGCCGAACCACGGGCGCATGTCGGGGGATAGCCGCGGGCCGTTACCGATCCGGATAATCCGCGCGTCGTGGATCATCTCTGCCATGATCATTATGTGATCGGCCGTCTGCACGATTGTGTAGTTGCCGTTGTAGGAGGTCTTGGGGACCATGGGCGGACCCAGAGGTCCGGAAGTGCCACCGTTGATGACGCAGCGTTCACCGAGCGGTCGCAGCTCCGGGTGGTCGTACGAGCCGAATTGGGCCCTGAAGTCCCGGTACTCCCGGATGCGCCGCTCGCCTTCCGGTGTGAGCGGCGGAACGCGGCCATTTGTCGGATGGGTGATGAAGGAGGTTCTGTGTTGGCCATTGACGATGGCCACGCGCGAGCCCCGGTCCCAGTAGACCTCGTTGTACTCGGCGCCGCTCAGTCGGCGCTCATTGGTCAGGGACTCGTCCGCCCGATTGTCCACCCTTCCGCACTCGATCGTCCCCGGCTTGGCGGGGCACACTCCTGGTTGCCGCTCCATGCCCTCGACTTCTTCCCCCATGAACACCGGCCCCCTGCCCTCTTCCCGCTCAAACGGAGTGAGCGACATGTTCGTCCAGTTCCCCTGCAGGTCCGGATGGCCGTCGCTCGTCCTGGGGACTTCCCACGACCCGGCGTCCTCGCCCTTGGAGACGATGTCGAAGAACGAGAACAGGTGCTCGACAACGTCCGGATTCCTCGAAATGAAGAGCGAGTGGTCACCACCCGGGATCTCGACATACAGATGCTGCATTCCGAGCTCCCGCATCCGTGCGACCGACGCTCGCGACCCCGCGGCAGGCACCGTCTGGTCGTCCGAGCCTTGGATGACCAAGAACGGGATGTGCCGGATCGCCTGCTCGTCCACGTAGTCGGCGGTCATGCGGCCACCTGCCACCGCTGCGAGCCCGGCCCAGATCTCGGGGTGTCGGCTGGCGATGTAGTAGGTCCCCGCGCCGCCCATCGAATGGCCCCAGAGGTAGATCCGGTTCTCGTCGATGTTGAGCTCCTTCGTGACGAGCTCGAAGACGTTCATCACGTCCTGCTCAGCTCGCCGATCCTGCTCTGAGTCGCCTCGATAGCCGTATCCACCGCGGCGGGTGTATCCGAGAGGGGTCACCACCACGTACCCATGCTGATCGGCGAGATCGAGAAAGCCCGCGTAGTTCATCAGCCAATCGAACTGCCGCCCAGCCCCGTGAAGCGAGACCATCAGTGGCGACGGGGTCGAGGGGTCGTAGCCTGACGGCACGAAGAGAGCGTAGGGTATCGTTTCCCCGGTTTCTTCCATCACGTACGAACGGTGCTGCACGCGAACGTCGTTGACGGCGTATTCGTCGTCTCTCGCCTCGCGTTGGGCGAGGACCTCTGCTGGCGTGCCGCCCGCGAAGACAAGTAGGGCTAAGATCGCCGGAATCGCGCGGATCGGGCTACTGGTTCTGTTCATGTTCGTCTCCTAGGGCGCAGCCTCATCTGGACGCCGGGAAGCTCTCCGGCGTCACGCTCCTGACGGGGCTCTACTTCAAGCGTCGCGAGTCGGCCGTCTACGCGACCCTCGTCCGAGGGCTCCAGGAGCGAGGGCAGACCTACACCGCGCTCGCGAATCACGCGAAGGTGATCGTGCTCGGCGAGATCGTGGTCGAGGGCTCGGCCAACTTCACCGCCAACCCGCGCCTTGATGAAATCACGTCTCTTCATGGTGCGCTCCGCCTGGACAGATGGTCCAGCCGCTCCGGCCGTTCCACCTGTCGGGTCATTCATACGCTCAAGCGCCTTAGGCAGTATTGAGCGGGTCACATCCCCGGTCAACGGGGCTACGGGGGTCGCCGCGGCAGCGCGGTGTTTCCTCGGGAGGCATCAACCGTCCGGGCTTCCGAAGGGTCACATCCACATGCGCTCCTCGTCCTCGTCTACGATCCTCCTCGGCGCCGCAGCGACGTCGATTTCGGTGTCCCCGGTGACCTTTACCCTCATGCTCACCGGCTCGATGTCGATCCTCCACAGGCTCAACTCGTATGTACCTTTTGCTACCGCCACTCCGGCCACGCCTTCTGAGTCGGTCATCGCCTGGTAGGGGCCCAGTCGCACCTCGATGTCCCCGAGCGGAGCGTCGATCTCCTCATGCACCACCCGCACGGTGACCGTGTGCTCCGGGAGCTCTACACAACGGAACGTGAAGTCTCCCGCGGTATCGACATGGGGAAGGTCCAGCTCGTCCGGCGAGAAGCCGACCGAGGCAGAGAACACCCCCGTTCGGTCGGGGGCGGTCAAGGTGACCTCGCCCTCGTAGAGACCGACCGTGTCGGGTCGCGGCTCGTCTCCGAGCCTCCCCTCCCCCAGCTTCACCCCCTCGCCGTCCCATATCTCGACCAGCTGACCCCCGAGCGGGCACAGCGCGGAGCACTTGATGCCCACATTGACGGTGAAGCGACTGCCCTTCATCGGAGTCGGAACACCCCAGATCGCCATACTGGTAGTGTGCGGCAGGACCTCACAGGTAAAGGCGAGGCTGCCCTCCTCGTGAACGCACCCCCCGATCTCCTGCTCCGGGAACCCGATAGCCCATTTCGCCGCTCCGGTCCGCGGTGGTGCCTTCACGGAGAGGTCCGCGACGACGCCCTCCTCAACGTCGGCTCGTGAGAGCTGGCTCGTCTGGACGGTCCCATCCGCATCAACGACCTCGAGGACCCCCCCGCCCAAATCGCACCCCTCGTGGCAAGAGACCCGCACGGTGAAATCGATGGTCGTGCCGACCTGTGCCTCGGTGGGAAACGACTCGAGCAGCTCGATGGTCGGCCGGTGCGGCCTCGGTCCGTCCACGCCGCCCCGCGTCTTGCCTACGCGCTGCGCGCCGCGTACCCGCCGCCGACCCGTCCGAACAGCGCGCACCGTCCCAGGCCATGCTGCGGGAAACCGCCCATGGCCTCACCGACGCAGTACAGGCCTTCGATGACCTCCTCTTCTAGGTCGATCACGCGGCACCTGGTGTCCACTCTCAGACCGCACAGAGAGTCGTGCAGGATGGGCGTGGACCAGGCCGCATAGAACGGCGGCGTCTGGATCTTGTAGCGGGGTGAGGGCTTCCCGAAGTCGGCGTCGACCCCCTGGTCCACGAAGGTGTTGTAGCGTGCCAAGGTCTGCTCCAGCACGCCACCCTGCATCCGCTGCGTCTGGTTTGGGTTGTAGATCCGCCCGGCCAGCTCCGTGAGCGTGTCTGCGCCGAAGAAATACCCTGCCGGGTCCACGTTGGGCGGCGTGGGGTCCCATTCCTGTCGCCTTACGGCATCCGCGTCGAAAATCGCCCAGATGGGTCCGCCGCCGTTCTTCTTGATCGGATCTCCGCTGTACGACAGGCACGCCGCGAAGAAGTCGTGTCCCGCGTCCGTCTCGTCGTGGAACCGACGACCCGTCTGCTTCACCAGAATGACGTTCTGCCAATCTACGTTGGAGAGGCCGGAGGCACGGGCCTTGTCGAAGATCGGGCTGTCGGGCTGCCACCAGAGGCTCGAATAGCCCCACTGACACCCGATGTGCGCCGTCTTCGAGATCCAGTTGCCGGCCTCCATCGTCTGGCTGGCGGTGCCCCAGAGCGCCGCCCCCAGCTTCATGGCGGCGACCTCACCGTCCGCGGTCTGCTCCGAGTAGGGCTCACCCGCCGTCTGGTACTCCTCCGTCAGCCGAGGGTCGAACATGCGCCGGAAGGCCACGTTGCTGGTGTGGCCGCCAGTCGCGAGGATCACGCCCTTGTTCGCCCTGATGCGGACCATCCGGCCCTCGTTGTCGGTCACGAGGCCGATGACGCGCTTGCTGTCCGCTTCCTGAACCAGGTCCGTCATCCTGTGCAGCAGCAGGATCTCGGTGCCCTTAGCACGTGCGCTCTTCTCCAGGGCCCTTACGAGCCCAGATCCGAGCCGGGTGGGATACGACGTGATCAGCTCCTCATACACCGGCCACTGCACAGTCCGCCCATTGCGTCGGTCCGGTCCGATGGCCTCGTCCAGGAACTCGACGCCGTTCTCGACCATCCACTCGAAGGTCTCGGCGCTCAGGTCCGCGTACACCCTCGTGAGATCCCGGTCCGTGTAGCGGCTCTGCAGGTTATTCGGCCGCGTCCAGTACTCGAACACGGCGTCCGCGGAATCCTCGACACCCTGTCGCCGCTGGCGGCTCGTGCCGCCACCGAGGTTCACCCGACCGCCGCTGACGATTCCGTGCCCGCCACAGTCGTAGTTCGCCTCGACGATGATCACGGATGCGCCAAGATCACCTGCCTCGATCGCGGCTGAGAGGCCGGAGGTGCCCGCCCCGGCGATGACCACGTCAGCGGTCAGGTCCCACTGCTCTTGGGAGCCCCCCTCGTCGGTCTCGCGCGCGGCCAGTCCGACCACGGCGGCACCACTGAGCCCGGCCGTGGCGCCCTGCCGCACGAAGTCCCGCCTGCTGATCGAGCGTTTCTTCGAGTCTTTGCTCACGATGAGACCTCATGTTCTCGAGTCTCGCCACCCGGACCGAGCTTAACATGCACTCCTTCGAGGAGCCACACCTCCGAGAGGGAGCAGGATTTGCGCCTCGTCCGGCAGGTCGGCTACTTTGCGTACGTGAGGCTTCCGCAGCCGCTCTGCGGCGCGAAGCGCTTTCGAGTGGGAGAATAGACAAGGCGATGCACCGAGCCCGTTATCTAGCTGTAGTCGGCCTTCTGGGCGGCATGTTCGGCGCTGAGTCCTGGAAGCCACTGGAGGCTCAGGACCCGGCGCGCTGTCGAGACCCGCGATCCGTCTGCGAGGGCTTCGATCGTTTTCGGCTAAACCCTTCGAACTCCCCGACTTGGTCACCACAGATGATTCGGGACTCGGGTCGCCCGATCGTGCCCATCTTCGAGGGTTGGTTTCAGAATGAGGACGGTACCTACACGCTCTCCTTCGGCTACGCCAGCTTCAACCTCGAGGAAGCGCTTCATATCCCGCTCGGGCCAGACAACTTCATTGAGCCGAGCGAGTTCGACGGGGGCCAGCCCACCTACTTCAAAGAAATCCACCGGTCCATTCGCCGGCCCTGGAACACGCTCATGATCACCGTTCCTGAGGATTTCGGAGACCAGCGGGTCGTCTGGACGTTGAGAAACCACGGGGAGTCGTATTCTACGCCCGGGCATGTCACACAACCGTCCTACATGATAGAGAACCCGGTTGCGCCCGCGAGGTACCTGCAAGGGACCGCCAGCGGCTATGCGCCGTTTATCCGTTTCGACCCTGCCGAACCGTGGGTGCAGGGCCTGCGCGGTACACGGGTGGGTCCGCTCAGCGCGAGAGTCGGCGAACCACTCGAGGTCTCTGTCCTAGTGGATTCGGGCGAAACGCTCTACGAGCGGCCTGAAAGCTGGCTGTATTGGGTGCACTATTCAGGACCCGGCAACGTGGTCTTCAACGAAGACGAGGTCGAAGTCGCGTTGACTGAGGGCGAGGGAGTGGGCAAGACGACTGTTACGTTCAGCGAACCGGGTGACTACGTGTTGCTCGTGCAGTCGATCGAAACCCTCCGTAACAGCTTTGAATATCATTGTTGCTGGACCAACGGGTGGGTCGAGGTAACCGTCACCAACTGACCGGAGAGTTTAGATGAGAGCGATCAAAGGTCTTCAGAGTCTCTGGCTGGCACGCGCGGGGGCCGTGCTCGTTGCAGCTCTGGCGTTGCCTGCGGCCGCTTCCGCGCAGGACGTAACCTACGCCGGCGACGTTGCCCGCGTCCTTCAGGAGAACTGTGGACGATGCCATCATCCGGGCACGGCTGCGCCGATGGCGCTGCAAACCTACGAGCAAGTGAGGCGATGGGGGTCGAGGATCAAGACGGCGGTGGAGAACCGGATGATGCCCCCGGGCTGGTACATAGACCGGACCGTGGGCATCCAGCACTTCAAGAACGATCCGTCGCTCTCGGACCAGGAGATCGAGACGATCGTTGCCTGGGTGGAGTCCGGCATGCCCGCGGGTGACCCGTCGCAACTGCCCGAGCCGGTCGAGTGGAAGTCAGACCACGAGTATTGGGCCCTCGAAGATGAGCAGGGTTGGGGGCCACCGGACTTGATCATCGAGTCGCCACCTTTCACGGTTCCCGCAAACAGCGGGGATCAGTGGTGGGAGCCGGACGCAGCCATAGCCGATGTACTCAACACAGAGCTTACGGAAGGCCGGTGGATCAGGGCGGTAGAGACGAGGCCCGCGGACTCTGAGAGCGGATACGTCTTTCATCATGCCAACACGACCCTGCGTCGGGCGACGGCCGACGGACCGAGGACCCCTGCGTACCTTTCCTCAGCTGCAGTCGGAAAGAGAACAGACATTTATCCGGACGATGCCGGCAAGCTGCTCCTGCCCGACGACGACATCCACTTTTCGATGCATCTCTTCCCAATCGGGAGGGAAGTGGTCGACGCGCAGATCCAGATAGGCGTTTGGCTCTACCCAGAGGGAGAAGATCCAAAGTTCGCCACGAACGATGAGATCTTATTCAATTCGGGTGAGAGTCGTGATTTGGGCCTACCGCGATACACCGATCTGCTCATTCCGCCTCATGGATACCAAATGCTGCGGGGCAATTTCGTGCTCGAGCAGAATGCACGAGTTCACTCGATTCGCGGTCATATGCACCTTCGAGGCGGGTATCAGATGATGGAAGCGATCTATCCCGACGGCCGCCGGGAGGTGATCAACAAAATCGACTGGAACCACCTGTGGCACACGACGCACATCTATGAGGATGATGCGCAGCCCCTGTTGCCGAAGGGCACGGTTATCATTTCTAGCTCCCTGTTGGACAATACCGCGGACAATCCGTCCAACCCCGACCCGGACCAATGGGTGGTCTACGGAAGGAGGAGCGTGAGCGAGATGGCCCACATCCGTTTCGGGATCACCTGGATCCCGGACGAGGACTTCGAAAAGATGGTAGCCGAACGCGAGCGTCTGAAGGCACGGCCTGTCTCCGACGGCGGATAAGCGTCGGGCAGGAGGATGTAGGCGAGTAGGAGGGAAGCCTGCCGGAAGTCCCGAAGGCAGGTGAATTCCTGGTGCAGAGAGCCCGGTGCGGATTCACTTCCGCCTCGGGCTCTCTGATTTGCACACGCTGAGCTATTTCACCCAGCCCGCGAGCGCCGCTAGACCACCTTACGGTCCACGTAGGCTGGTCCCGGGTTCGCCCCGTCACAGCACGCCATTCCCAGCGCGAACGGGTTCACGTCTGGGCGGCACCTCCAGTGCAAGGTCTACACACCGGGCCTTCGGGCGACTGGCACGCTGACTCGTCAGCGCCTGCCCGCCGGCTCCAGCCGCACGACCCCAGTCGGCGGCCCGTCGACCCACCGCTCCCCGCCGTCGAGCGCGAGGTAGAGGAAGCCATCCGGCCCCTGCTGGAGGTCGCGGATGCGGCCCATGTCTTGAATCAGGGTCTCCGCGCGGACTACGATCTGCCCGTCCAGCCGAAGCCGAACCAGTCGTTGGCCACGTAGGCCACCGACGAACATGTCGCCGCGCCAGTCTGGGAAAGCATCGCCGGAATAGAAGAGCATGCCGCTCACGCCGATCGAAGGGACCCAGACGTGTGCCGGTGGCTCCATGCCATCTGCGTGCGTACCGCCGTGGATGGCGGACCCGGTGCGGTAGTTCACGCCGTAGCCGACCACCGGCCATCCGTAGTTGAGTCCGTGCCGCAGGAGGTTCACTTCGTCGCCGCCTTGCGGTCCGTGTTCATTCAGCCAGACATCGCCGGTCTCGGGGTGCACGGCGAGGCCCTGCGCATTGCGATGTCCGTACGTCCAGATCTCAGGAAGCGCGCCCGACCGACTGACGAATGGGTTGTCGGTGGGCACGCGCCCATCGTCGTGCAAACGAATCGTGGTGCCGTTGTGATTCGTGAGATCCTGCGCCGGATGAGCCGTGAGGTCACCTTGTGAGGGCCACTGTCGGTCGCCGAGCGTTACGTACATGTAACCGTCGCCATCGAACGCGATTCGGCCGCCCCACATCGAGCTGCGCTCGCTCCCATTGCCGTCGGCCTTGGCATGGAAGAGTTCCTCGACGCCTGAGAGTCGGTCGCCCTCGTAGCGGCCTCGCGCCACGGCCAGGGACCCGAGCGAGTCGGCGCCGGGCTTCACATAGCTGAGGTAGAGGAGCCGGTTCGTCGCGAAGTGGGGGTGAAGCACGACGTCGCGCAGCCCCGCCTGCTCGAGGCCGTTCATCGACATCGCGCCGCGACCGAGCCCGAGGATGTCGGGAAGGCCTTCCACGGCGTCCGGGAGCAGGACGCCGTCGCGCACGATGCGGAGCCGTCCGGGCCGCTCGGTAACGAGCATGTCGCCCTCGGGGGTGAACGTCATCGAGAAAGGGTTCACGAGACCCTCCACGACCGGCACGACGCGAAAATCGTGGAAGGCCGTCTGAATGAGGTCGGCCTGTTCGGCGCTGGGCGCCGCGTCGATAGTGCAGGCTCCGAGCCCGAGCGCCGCGGAGAGGGCGGCGAACCGCAGCAGACTCCGGCGACACCACATCTAGCTGACCACCCTCATCCCGAGCGCCTGAATCAGCCTGTTGAACTCCTCGAGATCGTCGCTCATGACCTCGTCGAGCGCCGCCGCAATCAGGGCCAATCGCTCCCTGAGAATCACGTGCACCTCGCCCTGCTGGTCCGTGGGTGTGAAGTCCGCGATGCCGACGGTGTTGAAGAGATAGGACAGTCGTGCCATGAGCCGGGACGGATACCGGATCTGGTCCTGCCCCGTACCCGTCGAGCGCATCTGGAAGAGCCCCTGCTCGACCTCGATCAGCTTCTGGTCGAGCGAGTCGGCCGTCGCCACGATTTCCTCATGACTGCCCTGCTCCTCGAGGACCGCGCGGGTGTCGAGCAGCTGCCGGCGCACCGACTCGATCTGGTTGATCATGGCTACAGCGCTGTCCGCATCTGCCCGGATGTCCTGCAGCATGGCGAACTGAGCCCTGACGTCGGCCAGGCTGCCTTCGGAGTTCGGATCCTTCCGCACCTCGAGCGACTGCGAGAAGGTCTCGCCGTTCACTCGCAGCGTTACCGTGTACGTGCCCGGAGGCTGTAGAATGCTCGGTCCGCCGGCGCCCAGAGGCCCCCCACCCGGGAACGGCCGCACCCGGTCCTCCCCGAGCTCGAGATCGTCTGCGAAGAGTGGCTTCGTGCGCAGCCGAACCTCGGCTAGTGCCTCCCCTTGCAGGTTCCACCAGACGCGATTCACGCCATCCTCCGTCGTGCCCTCGAGCGTTCGCACGACCTCGCCTGTTGCGTTGGAGATCTCGATCTCGGATTCGCCTTCAACACTGCCGCTGAGCCAGTAGTTGATCGACGCGCCGGGGGGTGGGTTGTCGCCGTCGGTCTGGTCGTCCGACATCGCGTAGGGTTCCGAGATGGGTCGGAAGCGATAGGCGGCCCGCGGCTCGAAAAGGTGCGCGCTGCGCTCCGCGATCTCCGTCGTGAGTTGCTGCAGTGGGGTGATGTCGTCGAGGATCCAGAATCCCCGCCCGTACGTTCCGACGACCAGATCGTTGAAGTGCTCCTGCACCACAAGACCGTACATGGGCGTGTGAGGTAGGTTGGTATGGAGTGACTGCCAGCTGTCGCCGTCATCCATGGAGAAGTAGAGGGACGCCTCGGTGCCGAGGTAGAGCAGCCCCGGACGGACGGGGTCTTCGTGGATGCTCCGCGTATAGCTCAGGACGCCGTCGTCGATGCCGTTCGTGATCGATGTCCAACTCTCGCCGTAGTCGTCGGTCCTGTACGCTCGCGGCTCGAAATCCCCGACCTGATGATGCTCGATGACGACGTACGCCTTCCCCGCTTCGTAGCGCGAGGCGTCGATGCTCCGGACGACGCCGTCGGGGGGCAGGTCGGGCATGTTACGCGTGACATCGGTCCAGCTAACTCCGTTGTCCCGACTCACCTGCACGAGTCCGTCGTTCGTGCCCGCCCAGAGCACACCAGCCTCAACCGGCGATTCGTCGAAGGCATAGATCACGCAGCAGTACTCCACGCCGATGTTGTCCGGCGTGAGTCCACCGCTGACCCCCATCTTGCTGCGATCGTTGGTCGTCAGGTCCGGGCTGATGACTTCCCAGCTCTGGCCACCGTTCCTCGTGCGATGTACGTGCTGGCTCGTAACGTAGATCGTGTTGTTGTCGTGCGGCGAGATGAGCAGCGGAAACGTCCATTGGAAGCGGTATCGGACGCTGTCCGCGGGATGACCGATGGTGGTCTCCGGCCAGACCTCCACCTCCCGGTACTGCCGTGAGCCCGCGTCCCAGCGCACGACGATGCCGCCGCCTCCGCCCGCACCCGAGGCACTGGACCAGACAATGTTCGCGTCGGTGGGGTCGGGAGTCGCAAAACCGCTCTCTCCGCCACCCACCGTGTGCCAGGCGCTGCGGGGGATGCCCTGGACGAAGAGTCCGCTCATGCGGCTGTTCGAGGGCCCGCGTGCGGACGGGCCGTCCTGACGGTTCCCCATCACGTTGTACGGGACCGCGTTGTCGACCGTGACGTGATACATCTGCGCCACGGGAAGTTGCATGCGGAACCAGCTCGCCCCGCGATTCTCGGAGATCGACACGCCGCCGTCCCCGCTCACGATGTGGCGATCGGGGTTCAGCGGATCGATCCACATGTCGTGGTGATCCCAGTTGGGCCCCTCGAGGAAGCCGGCCGCGGTGGAGGTCAGGCCGCCATCGAGCGTCGTACTGTAGGCGGCCGCGATGAAGTGTGCCTCGTTCGCGTTGTCGGGCGCGACCTCGCACCGCGTATAATACGCGGTGCGCCCCGCCAGATCCCGGTTGTGGCTCGTGAGCTGCCACGTCTTGCCACCATCGTCCGAGCGCCAGAGCTCGCCCCCATCGGTCTCGCCTCCTTCCCACGGCACCCCGTCTCCCGTCTCGATGAGCGCATAGATCCGGTCCGAATCGGCGGCACTCATGCAGAGAGCGATCTTCCCGACGTCCCGAGTCGGGAGTCCGTTGCCCTCGAGCCGGGTCCACGTCGTGCCGCCGTCCCGGGACATATGGATGCCGCTACCCGGGCCACCCGACTTTCGCATCCAGGTGCGCAGCGCGATCTGCCACATGCCCGCGAACAGTATTCGTGGATTGCTCGGGTTCATCACGAGGTCGCTCGCGCCTGTCTCCGCATCCACGAAGAGCACCTGCTGCCACGTCTCGCCCCCGTCGCTCGTCCGGTAAATGCCGCGCTCCTGCTGAGGCGCGTAGCCATGCCCGACGGCCGCTACGTACACCACGTCCGGGTCGTCGGGGTGTATGATGATGCGGCTGATCCGGCCCGTCGCGTCGAGTCCCATGTGCGTCCAGTTCTCGCCTGCGTCCGTCGACTTCCACACGCCGTTTCCGAGGGACACGTTGGATCGGAGAAACGGCTCCCCGGTGCCGGCCCATACGATATTCGCGTCGGAGGCCGCCACGGCGATCTCCCCGATCGCGTGCACCGGATAGTCATCGAAGATCGGGCGCCAGTTCAGTCCCGCGTCGTCGGTCTTCCAGACTCCTCCCGATGCCGCACCGGCGTAGTACGTGAAACGGTCACCGACGACCCCCGTCACAGACGTGACGCGGTTCCCGACCGGACCGATGTGCCGGTACTTCATCTGGGACAGATCAGCGGTGGCGATCTCCTGTGCCCCCGAATCAAGGGGTAAGACGAGTAGCGTGGCACACAGGATGAGGATGGGGATGGGGATGTGAGATCGCATAAGACGCCTCGTGATGGGACTGGAGCAGGAACTAGGCGGCCCTTTCGCGTGGCTGGCAAGCCCTACGAGTCTGGCGGATCCACGCCTCGTTATGGGACGGGACCTGACCTGACCGCGATCGACACGCCGAAAGCGCGGCCCAACTTACATGCCGGCCACGACATACTTCGTGAACGCGGAGCCCGCATCGCTGAGCGAGGCCGGTCCCTCGGCCACGTAGACGTTGCAGCTACACAGTTTCCCCAAGAGGCGCCGCCCGGATTCGAACCGGGGATAAAGGATTTGCAGTAGTCTTCAGGCGTTTCTGAATCGCTCGGAACGGTTCGTTTCCTCTACGGACAAAGGCGCCAGAGCCCGCCAGGTCGCCGTTCACTGAGCCCTGCCCTGCCGGCCGGGCACCGCGTCCTAAAGTGCGGAAGCAGCATCTGCGAAGGTGTGTTCAACATCCCTCACCTCGGCGGGTCCAAAACGTGGCAGGTCGGCCGAGAACGACGTGGGGGATCCCAACCTAACCCCCGGTAAACTCACCGTTTACCGATCGGCTGACTTTTGGAACAGGACGCCCTCGGCAGCCCTGAGGGAGAGGAATCGGAACATCCGCTCGATCCGAGAACTCGGCCGACGCACTCGGCATACGGGATGCCCGAGAGTTACCCAGTGGCGTGAGTCCCGTTCGGGGGCCGGGGATTCTGTTCTCAGTTCGAAGCCATGCACCAATGCCCCGTCGGGCGTCCAGATCGGATCCTTCAATCAGTTGAAGTTCACTGTTGGTGCGTCTCGCGCTTCTGCAGACGTGACTTCGAAATATTCTCTCGCCTCAGCGCGGGTCGCCTTGGCAGTCAGCACTTGCGGAAATCGCCGGATGAAACCGTTGTAGGTTCGCACAGCTTCATTGTAATCCTGCCGGGCCGTCGCGATTCTGTTCTCGGTGCCTTCCAACTGAACTTGCAACTCCATGAAGTTCTGGTTCGAACGCAGTTCCGGATATGCCTCGGATATCACGAGCAGGCGCCCCAACCCCTGCGTAAGGGACTGATTGGCTTCCGCCATCTGGCCCAGCTCTCCCGATTGGATGGCACCACCCAGGCGGGAACGAGCGTCGGCGATTGCAGTGAACACTTCCTCTTCTTGATCGGCGAAGCCCCGGACCGTTGCGACGAGATTGGGAATTAGATCAGAACGCCTCTGTAGTTGGACTTCTATCTGACTCTTGAACGCGTTGATCTCTTCGTCGTAGGTCTGAATGCGGTTGTAACCGCAACCACTCAACGAAACCAGCGCCAATCCAATTACTATGCGCTTCATATAATGATCTCCTAGGTAGGAAACTTGATCGGTTGTCATGCCTGGTCCACGTAGTGGGTCAACTTCTGTATCTCATCCACGTAGCGTGCGGCAATAGGGTCGTCACTCCGGAGGGATTTCACTTTGTCTCCCGAAATCTTGCCGACGACCCATGCAAAAGCGTCCACATCGAGATCCGCGATACTCGCCGCCTGCTCAACGAGTTTTGCCGGCTTCGCCTCGGGCGCCTCACCTTCGAGGCGCACCAGCGCCCTCATCAACACGAAGAAAGTAGGAGCCGAGTCGGTTATCAGTCGCGTCAAGGCCCGCCCGTCTGGGGCAAAAGCAGCGTACTGAGCTCTCAGCTGCAGAAGTTTGCCTCGAACCTCCCGCTCCAATTCCTGGCGAAGGTCATCCCGGTTAGTGACAATCCCCTCGAACGGATCAGTTCCTGCGACGAGCTTGTGTGCTTCCCTCATGTCCTCGATTTCGACTGCGAAAACGTCGGTCGATCCTTCCCATTCCGATCGCTCGAAGATAAGCGGAGCCGCATGTCCTTTCTTGACCCATCCAGCAAGTGATTTCTCTATCGGTCCAATCGCTTCGGTCGACGCGTCCTCGACCACCATCATGATGTTCACTTCCTGATGCGCGGGCGCGTAACCGCCCCGTATCGCGGTACCGAACAACACCATCGCTTTCAGGTTGTCGCCCAGATTCTTGGCGATCTGAGCTGCGACTTTTTCTGCCTGCAGTATCGCGTCGGCCATTCTCTAAAAGCCCCCTGATGAACCACCGCCACTGAACCCACCGCCGCCTCCGAAGCCGCCAAAACCGCCGCCTCCGAAGCCGCCACCACCGAAGCCGCCACCGCCGTGGTAATGGCCTCTTCCTCCGCCGAGCAACATGCCGAGCAGGAGCCACCGTCCCGATCCTCGTCCGCCGAATAGGAAGAACACGAGAAATAACAGCAGCCAAGCGAAGTTTCCTCCCGTGCGCCCCGACGGCCGTCGCTGAGAGACCGGTCGAGCGACCTGGCCCGTCAATGTCACACCGAATTCTTCGGCGTATTCTCGCGCGAGCAGTTGAACACCGACGGCGAGACCCTCGGCGTAACTCCCTGATCTCGTCGCCGCCTCCCCAATGGCATTGCGAATCCGCAGGGTTTCGGCGTCCGTTATGAATCCTTCCGCGCCTCGCCCGGTGGATATTGCGAGATCGGCCGTGCCGTCCCCCGGCCGCTGACCCGGTACCAGCAACAGAACCACTCCAGCATTGCTCGCCCGCGATCCCGATCTCCGTTCTGCCCCGATACCCCACTGGCGTCCGATGTCACGAGCGACATCGATCGACGCTCGGCCTTCCAGGTCCCGCAGAGTCACCACGGCGATCTCACCGCCTGTTTTCTGTTGGACCTCGGTTATCAGGGATGTCATCGCCCCTTCAAGCCGTGGATCAATCGTGCCCGCGAAGTCGCTGACGTAGCCCTGGGGGGCCGGTATCTGCAGCTGAAATGCCAGGAGCAAGACGTTGAGTAGCATGCAGTAATCATAACCCCTGCGCCGCGCGGGCGGGGTGGGTGGGGCGCTGAAGGGCGTTTCGGGCGAGCAGTCGTGATTGGGTTCTCGGTCCCCAGCCACGTTCCGGCGGGGGTCGGAAGCAACGAGAGGATCGCCCGGCACTCTGCACTGGCGCTCCTTCGGTAGTCAGTTCGGCAGCGGCAGGTTCGTCTCGGCGCGCATTGCCCGGAACTCGGGGTGATTCCAGAGCGGACGGAAGAGAAAGGTGCCCCCGTGGAGGCAAGGCTGGCACGTTGGAGCAGGAGTTCGCGGAACGACTCGATCGCGCGTTCCGTTTCACCCAGATGGGTGAGCAGAGAGGCCAGGTTCGTCCGGCCGCGCCCGGAGTAGTCGAAGAACGCCTCAGCCCTTCTGATGGCCTCGGGAAGTACCGCCGGATCCGCAAGCGCCTGGCAGAGGTGAACAAGGCGGCGATGTCCACGCAGGGGGGCGCGTCCGACTCTCTGGCTC